>JAEEGL014385639.1_pt1 | contig 12467 bp, 10 predicted proteins | sample 9134231 | NCBI WGS metagenome assembly JAEEGL01 (sample SAMN16246548, study PRJNA631951) | gut metagenome | biome: gut microbiome; feature: rumen; material: fiber-attached | host: Bos | place: Iran: Karaj | collected 2018-10 | reverse complement strand
ATAAGTCTCGTATTTTGCAAAATCAGGGGTGTCGAGCCACTTTTTGATCTTGATCTTTGTGCGGTTTTCTTTGTGACACTCATTTTCCATAAGCCAGTATTTATGGCTACCCTCTTCATATACTCTGCCAAGTGGGAAAAGTCTGCATATTGCAGGTCTTGATGCATGTATGCTGCACCTGCCCTCATCATTTAAAAATGTGCAGGCGTCATTTTCGGTAACATCACCTATGGTAAGCTTTTTATCCATTTTAAGAAAAGGCATGATGATGCCGTCAGCTACGCGAAGCTCAAGGTGTTCTGCAAGAAGAGTTTTAAAATCCTTTGAAAGACCGGTTTCAAGCCTGTATACATCATAAGGGTCAAGGTTTAATGTGTCTCCGGTACCGCAGCAACAGGCATGGCAACCGCTGCATTCATTAGACTCAAGCCTTGCCATATCATTTGCATCGTAATACTTGGCATTTTCAAGTTCGTTTATATCTATATTTCTGATCATTATAACCTCCGAAAAATGTGCTGACCATGGAAATATATTATAACACATGTATCGAATCACGGTATCATATTTTTAAACAGGTATCTGACAACAGTGTTAAGCCTTAAACCACAGTATGTCACGATGTCTCTAAAAAATCTAATAGCAAAATGTAAAATATACTTGACATAATGTAAGGTGAGTGTTATTCTATAATCAACTTATGGAAAGGTGGTATTAATTATGGACGAAAATTTAAACAAAGTTATAGGAGAAAGACCTGAAGACATTGCTCCCAAAAAGAAACCCGGTAAAGTCGGCACCTTTTTCTTTTGTCTTTGGGTAGTTGTTGCAGTTTTACTTATTCAGGCCGGAGTTTCTGTTGTTGGTATAATTCCTAAAGCAGTTTCCTTTTTGCTTGAAAGTGGCGGAGACACGAATGTTTATGCCGCAAAGTACACAGAGTATATCCAGTCCTCATCTATACTTACAATTTTACAGTTTGTGGCTGAGATTGTATGTATAGTGGCTCTTAGCATTTGGTATTATAACGGCTATGTGAAAAAAGATAAGAAAAACGGTGTTTACAAGCCATTTATTCAGAAATTTGACGGATTTAAAGGAGTGCTTTTTATCCTTTGTGGTTGTATTGCAACCTGGGGACTTGCGGCAATTCTTTCACAGCTTGTTTCTATGTTACTTCCGAGCACAGAATCGCAGCTTAACGAAATGCTTAATTTAGCTCTTGGCGGGAATGCTGTTATTGGTTTTATTACAGGTGCGCTCCTCGCACCTATATGCGAAGAGCTTGCCATGAGAGGCATTATCCTTCAAAGATCAAAAAGGGCTTTTGGAATCATCGGCTGCCTTGTGATCAGCGCAGTACTTTTCGGAGTATTACACGCAAATATCCTCCAGGCAATATATGTACTTCCGATGGGCTTTTTCTGGGGCTTTGTTGGTTATAGATACAATTCGGTTATCCCTTGTATCTTCTGCCACATCATAAATAACTTTATCGGCCTTGTTATCCCGGTGGCAATAAGCCCTATTATCATCTTTGTAGTATTTGGTGTGGCGACAGCATTTATAGGCGCTAAAGCAGGATATTTTAACGGCGCGGCTTATGAAATGGAGGAAAGCAAAAATGACAATTAAAGCAAAAAAAATAGTCGCTATAGTTTTTGCCATTATCGCAGTTGTTTCGGTAATGATGCTTTTTGTCCCAAAAGGCAATTATTCTCTAAATGTTCACGCCGACATTGAGGTAAATAACGGAACGGTAGAAAAAGATTGCTATAAGACCATTATCAAAATAAAGAAAACGGGAAAGTATGTTATAAATGCTGATTGGTGGATGGATGAGGCACCGGGCTTTATTACAGGTCTTATCGTAAACGATGAAAGCGGAAATAGTGTTTTTTCAGTTACCGGCGGTATGTTAAAATGCGATTCCAGCCCGCTTGAGCTTAAAGAAGGCAAATATACGGTAAATTTAAATATTCTTCCTTCAGCTGATGCTTATCTTACATATGCAAAAGAGAATTTTGAAAACGGAGAAATTGGCGAAGCTGATAAGGAAATGTTTAAAAACGGCTTATGGAGCATGGATTATAAGATAAACATTAACGAGTACATCCCATTTGCCAGAGCATTATTCCTTTGTTTTGGCGTGGTGGTCGGTCTTCTTATCGTGGCTCTTGTTGTTGTATCTTTAAGAAAAGAAAATGCAACGGCAGCAAACTATGATGAACGCCAGATAGCTGAACAAGGAAAGTCATACAAATATGGATTTTTTGCAATGCTTATCTATTATGTACTGGTCTTAATGGTATTTGCGGGCGGAATAAAACTTCCGATTACAAATGATATTCTGATCTTTATCGGATTGCTTGTGGGCGGAGCTTTCATGGCAACAAATTCAATACTTAAGGATGCATATTTCAGGCTTGATGAGAATAAAAACGGCATGATCTTATTCTTCGTATTACTGACGGTATTGAATCTTACCATAGGAGTTCTAAACATTATTAATGGAAGGGCTATGACAAATGGTCAGGTCACACTTACAGGAAGTGCAAACCTTTTTTGCGGAGTATTTCTTTTGTACGTTCTAGGCCTTATCCTCGCAAAAAGGATTATGGACGGAAAAGAGGACTAAGCCTATGAAAAACCTTAAACTAAAATCTGCCAGGGCAGCCCTTGATCTTTCACAGCAGGATCTTGCCGATAAAGTCGGGGTCTCAAGGCAGACCATAAATGCCATAGAAAAGGGTGATTACAACCCTACCATAAAGCTTTGCATAGAAATCTGTAAAGTCTTAAACAAAACACTTGATGAACTGTTTTGGGAAGTTTGATATGACATATGTAAAAAGGACTCGGGATTGTTCCCGGGTCCTTTTTGCATAATGAAGAAGAAATGATGCTGCTAATCTTCAGGATAAATCGCTGCGTGCTTGATAGGAAGCCATTCTTTGATGGCTTTACGAAGAGTAAGATCCCAGAAATCCCACTCATGGCCGTAGCCCGGTACTTCCTCGTAAAGGGTATCGTAGCCAAGACCCTTAAGGTAAGCGTTGGTTTTTTGCATTCCTTCAAGTGTAAAGTCTTTATCACCAACTGTAAGGAACATCTTTGGAAGAGGCTTGCCCTCGTCAACATTTCTCTTTGCCGCTGCCCAGGCGTCTGTAGGGCTGCCCGGCTCTACTGCAAAAAGCTTTGGAGTCTTGCCGTCATCTTCAGCAGGGTCGTGTCCTGCACCGCTCATGCAAAGAGCGGCTGCGTATTTCTCAGGATTAAGCATGGCACACTTAAATGTACCAAAACCGCCCATGGAAAGGCCTGCAACGAAGTTGTCTTCACGCTTGTCTGAAAGAGGGAACATAGCCTGGAGCATACGAGGAAGCTCATCAACTACGAAAGAGTAGTACTTTGCAGCCCCCATCATGCCTTCAGGGCCTTCCTCATCTGCGTAGCCTTTGTTGTAGTCTGCAGGCATAACTACAGCAAGCTTGTTGTCATCTGCGTAGCGAACAATGTTGGAAAAGTTAACATAGTCGCTGTCATCTCCGGAACCGCCGTGAAGAAGCCAGAGTACCTGATACTTCATTCCCTGCTTATAAACATCTTTGCTTTCTTTTCTTCCTGCCATAATGTCGGCAAAACTGAATGTTGGAAGACAGATCGTAACATTTGTCTGCATCCCAAGTGCCTGTGACAGAAAATTCATTTTAATAACTGCCATAATTCTTTTTCCTCCGTTTTTTAAATTATTACTTGTTTACATCTGGATTATAGCATACCTAATATGGGTGATAAATGACCATTAATTGATATAGGTGTGATTTTTATGGCAGATTATTCACAAAAAAGGCTAAAAATGTGAATAAAATGAATATGAATTCTATGGTTACATATAACACAGAAATTGGTTTCGAATAAATACAATTTGTGACTTTACAAACCGGTTCATAATAGTTATAATTTTAACGTTGCTAAATTTATAACAAACAGGAGAACAATGGAATGAAGAAGAATGTATTAAAGATCATGTGTGCAGTTCTTGCACTTGCTATGTTCGTAGGCGTAATGCCACAGACAAGCGTTAGCGCTGCAGCAGCACTTAAGGCACCAAAAGCTGTTAAGGCAGCTATGGTACAGGGCGCTATCGGTCTTATGTGGGATGAAGTAAAGGGTGCAAAGAACTATGTGGTTTACAGAAGCGTAAATGACGGAAAACTCAAAAAGGTTGATACAGTTGACAAAAATCTTTACGACGAAGAAGACACCTTCGCTGAAGGAACAAAGCTTACTTACTGTGTAACAGCTAAAAACAAAAAAGGTGAGAGCGAGAAGTCAAAAACCGTTAAGATTACCTTTACAACTAAGGACAAATACAAAAAAGTAAGAAAAACTTTTGCTAAATACGCTAAAGCCAATGGATCTGAGTCTCCAAAGGGAACATATAACCTTGTTTCAATGGACGTAACAGGAGGCACAACAATTCTTGGCGCTTCATACGTTGAAAAACAGGACAGCATTGGATTTACCTACATCGGCGGAGATGATGATTGCTACTATACAGTAGTATTAACTTATACTCCAAACACAGATCCTTGCATTGTTTATACAGCCTTTGACGCAGAAAGCAGTATGCTTGGAACTGCTATGGTATTTATCAATCCTTCTAAGATGACTAAGAAGACAAAATTTACGAAAAGCGATGCGTTTGTATTAGAAGATGATTCTGATGGAGCCGTAGATCATATGGCTATCATCAATACAGGCGTTCAGGAAATTCTTGCTTATGCAAAGAAGGTTTCAGGTAAGATTGACGGCGTAACCATGAAGAAACTTGGTTTCAAGAACTACAAATAATAAGCTTTAACTATTTTATTAGCAACAATAAAGACACAGACTAGTGATGGTCTGTGTCTTTTATTATAGCGTTTATTCTGTTTATTACGTGCTTTTTATCACCGCTCCAAAGGGGAGCTACAAGGATCTTTTTATCTCCGTCACCTGTAAGGCGGTGGATCACAACATCAGGCGGGATTACTTTAAGGCACTTTTCAATGATATCAACATATTCATCTTCAGACAGTACCGCGAATTTCCCTGCTAAATAGTCTTTTTCAAGGTCGGTACCTTTAAGTACATGTAAAAGCTGGAGCTTGATGCCGGAACTTCCGCTTTTGCAGACATACCGCACCGTATCAAGCATGTCTTCTTTGCTTTCACCCGGGAGCCCTAAGATAACGTGGGTTATAACATTTATACCAATATCTTTAAGATTTTTTACGGCTTTATCATATACGGAAAGAGGATAGCCGCGCCTTATGTACTTTGCGGACTCCTCATTTACGGTCTGCAGCCCAAGCTCTACCCAGACAGGCTTTATTTTGTTAAGCTCAGATAGGAGAGCAAGCACTTCTTCAGGCAAACAGTCGGGCCTTGTGGCAATTGATAATGCCACCACGTCAGGGTGGTTTATAGCCTCCGTAAACAGCCTTTGTAGTTTATCTGCCGGCCCGTAAGTGTTTGTAAAAGCCTGAAAGTACGCGATATATTTTCCGTCTTTTATCTTGCCCTGAAGCCTCTTTTTGCCGGCTTCTATCTGCTTAGTTACGGAAAGCTCCGAGCTTTCCGCAAAATCTCCGCTGCCTCCAGCAGAGCAGAAGATACAGCCGCGGCTGTCGATCTTTCCGTCTCTGTTAGGACATGTGAAACCGCCATTTAAAGCAATTTTATATACTTTGCAGCCAAAAGTCTCCTTAAGATATGTATTAAGAAGCATATTTCCTCCGTTAAAAGTCAAAAATAGGCCGGGATCACACTAATCCCGGCCTCATTATATCAGAGATATTTATTTACTCTCAAGTACTTTTTCAACGCAGGCAAGCTTTACGCAAAGTGTAAAGAGCTTTGCCGCAAGTTTAAGCTCGTCAAGTGTAGGGAAGGAAGGAGCAATACGGATATTTGAATCTTTAGGGTCTTTTCCGTACGGGAATGTGGCACCTGCGCCTGTAAGCACAACGCCGGCTTCCTTTGCAAGCTCAACGATCCTCTTTGCTGTACCTTCCATAGAATCAAAGGAAATGAAGTAGCCGCCCATAGGCTTTGTCCAGCTTGCGATTCCAAGATCACCAAGCTCGGTATCAAGGGTATCAAGTACCATCTCAAACTTAGGTCTAAGGATAGCTGCATGCTTCATCATGTGGGCCATAACACCGTCAATGTTTTTAAAGTACTGTACGTGACGAAGCTGATTTAACTTGTCGTGGCCGATAGTCTGAACGCGAAGCTGCTTTTTGATATCTTCAAGGTTTTTCTTAGAAGCAGCAATAGCAGCAACACCGGAGCCAGGGAAACTGATCTTTGAAGTTGAAATAAATTTGTAAACAATGTCAGGATTGCCTGCACGCTCACACTCATTAAGGATCTCGATGAGGAAATCCTGCTTTTCTTTTTCTTCGTAAAGGTGATGAACATTGTAAGCGTTGTCCCAGTAGATACGGAAGTCTTCTGCAGCAGGCTTAAGCCTTGCAAAACGTCTTACGGTTTCATCTGAATATGTAATACCCTGAGGGTTTGAATACTTAGGTACGCACCAGATACCCTTAACCGCAGGGTCATTTTCAACGTATTTTTCAACAAGATCCATATCAGGACCTGACTCTGTCATAGGAATATTTATCATTTCGATGCCAAAGAACTCGGTGATGGCAAAGTGTCTGTCATACCCGGGTACAGGGCAAAGGAACTTAACTTTATCAAGCTTGCACCAAGGTGTGCTTCCGCATACTCCGTGGGTCATGGACCTTGCAACTGTGTCGTACATAACGTTAAGTGAAGAGTTGCCGTAAATAATGATATTTTCATAAGAAACCTCGCAGATAGCACCGAGGAATTCTCTTGCTTCTTTAAGTCCGTCAAGTACTCCGTAGTTTCTGCAGTCGTCTCCCTCTTCGCCTACAAGCTCGGAATCCTTGTCAAGAACACTCATAAGGTCCATACTAAGGTCAAGCTGTTCTTTACTTGGCTTTCCTCTTGACATATTGAGTTTAAGACCCTGTGCCTTGAAAGCATCATACTCTTTTTGATACTCGTTTTTGGCTAAAACAAGCTCGTCTTTTGTCATTGATTCGTATTTATTCATAACTCTCTCCCTCCGGATCCTTTGGCAGTACATGCCGCCAATTTATCTCTTCCTTCATATTTATTGTATACAATAACACAATTATTCAATTTTTTCCATAGTAAAATTATTTTTTTTCTGTATTTCTTCTTATATGTAATATTAGAACCGGAAATTAAAGGCATTTTGCTATTGAATGTAAGCATTTTCGGGGGTAAACTAGATATTAGAATAAAATACGGGAGAGAAACAAATTGGCAGATAAATTTTATGCGGTAAGAAACGGACGAAAGCCCGGCATATATAAGACCTGGGACGAGTGCAAAGAGCAGGTTGACGGCTTTGCGGGAGCCAGATACAAGAGCTTTAAGACATTAAAAGAAGCAGAAGATTTCCTTGAAGGCATCGACACTCCAAAGGCAAAAATTACACATGTACCTGGTACATGTGTAAAAGATGCGGCGCAGGTACCTGGTACATATGTAAAAAAAGGGGAGGCCATAGCCTATGTGGACGGAAGCTACGATGAGCGCTATCCTGACAGCTTTGGCTACGGAGTTGTGTTTATTACGGATGAGGAGACTAAAGAGATAAGCGGCAAGGGGGTAGACGCTGAGCTTGCGACCATGAGAAATGTGGCAGGAGAGGTAAGAGCAAGTATGGAGGCTATAAAGCTTGCCATAGAGCTTGGCATTAAAAAACTTACTGTTTATCATGACTACGAGGGGATCGCTGCATGGCCTCTTCGGAAATGGAAGGCAAATAAAGAGGGGACCATAGCTTACCGAGACTATTTTGACAGCGTAAAAGACAGCATAGAGGTAAGTTTTGTAAAAGTAAAAGGTCACGCGGGAGTAGAGTTTAACGAACTTGCAGACACCCTTGCAAAACGCGGACTTTCAATAAATGAGTAAATGTGGTAAAATAAATAAGTTGAGGGTAGATCATTTACAAAGGAAGTATTAAGACATATGAAGATCATAATCGTAGGTTGCGGAAAAGTTGGCTTTACCATAGCCTCACAGCTTAGCAGCGAAGATCACGACATAGTTATCATCGATCCAAACGCTGCTGTTATCAGTTCCGTTACAGATGAACTTGACATCATGGGTATCGTAGGTAATGGCGTAAGCCATGAAACCCTTATGGAGGCCGGCGTTAAAGATGCCGATCTTGTTATTGCAGTTACCAACTCTGACGAGCAGAACCTTATCTGCTGCCTTATCGCAAGAAAAGCAGGGCATTGCCGTACCATAGCAAGAGTCCGTAATCCTCTTTATCACAAAGAGGTAAACACCTTTATGCAGGAATTCGGTATATCGTCGATCATCAACCCGGAGTCCCTTGCGGCAGACGAGATATCTCGTATAATGCAGTTCCCTTCGGCTATCAAGATCGACAGATTTGCAAACGGACGCGTTGAGATGCTGCATTTTAAAGTAGGCGAAGACTCAGAACTTATAGATAAGCCTATTACTTACATAAGAAGTAACATAAATCCCAATATCCTGGTGGCTTCCGTAAGCCGAAATGACCAGGTCATCATCCCTAAAGGTGATTTCGTATTTGAAGAAAACGATAAAGTAACTATAGTAGGAAAGCGAAATGATGCGATTTCCTTCTTTAGAAAGCTGGGGCTTTTAAAGAACCGAGTAGGAAGCGCCCTTATAGCAGGCGGCGGCAAGATCTCTTATTATCTTGCCAAATACCTTCTTGCAAGCGGCGTAAGGGTAACCATTATCGAGCAAAAGAAGGAGCGCTGCGAAGAGCTTAGCGACATGCTTCCCGACGCCATGGTTATCTGCGGAGATGCCACAGACCAGAAGATCCTTGATGAAGAAGGCATAAAGAGTGCGCAGGGGTTTGTAGCTCTTACAGGTCTTGATGAGGAAAATATCTTTATGTCGATCTATGCAAAAGAAGTAAATGCCGACATAAAGACAGTTACAAAGATAAACAGGATCACATTTAAATCTGTTATAGACAACCTTGACCTTGACACCGTTATCAATCCGGGTGTTATCATGGCAGAAAATATAGTCAGATACGCAAGGTCTATGAGCAGATCGCTGTCAAGCAACGTTGAAAAGCTCTACAAACTTGAAGACGGCAAGGCTGAAGCAGTTGAATTTGCCATAAAAGATGATGCTTCTTATACAGGAGTTGCTCTTTCAAAACTTAAATTCAAGAAAGATACGATCCTTGCTTGTATTTACAGAAACGGCGCTATCATTATCCCTACAGGTTCTGATGAGATAAGGAAAAATGACCTTGTTGTGTTTGTTTTTGCCGATAAGAGCGTGTCTGACATTAAGGAGGTTCTTGAGAGCTGATGATCTTTCGTATTGTTATGTACGTTGTGGGACTGGTCCTTAAGATAGAAGGCGGGCTTCTTATGTTTCCTGCACTTGTGGGACTCATTTACAAAGAAAACAATGTCCTTGTTTATCTGCTTACGGCTCTTGCAAGCTTTTTGATAGGAACGCTTATGTCTTTAAAGAAACCCGTTAATTCCAAGATCTACGCTAAGGAAGGTTTTCTTTGCGTAGGTTTTTCCTGGGTTTTTATGTCGCTTTTTGGTGCGGTTCCTTTCGTAGTTACAGGCGAGATACCAAATTACATAGATGCACTTTTTGAGACGGTTTCAGGCTTTACCACCACCGGAGCCAGTGTTATCTCAGACCTTACCACCATTAGCAGAGCAAGCCTTTTCTGGCGCAGCTTTACTCACTTTATAGGCGGTATGGGTGTCTGCGTTTTTATGATGGCGATCGTTCCTCTTATGGGTGGCAGGTCCATGAACATCATGAAAGCGGAAAGTACAGGCCCTTCAGTAGGTAAACTTGTGCCACATGCAAAAGACACGGCAAAGATCCTTTATCTTATTTACATCGGCCTTGTTGCTCTTGAAGTTATCTTTTTGCTTTTTGGCAAGATGTCTCTTTTTGAGGCCCTTACTATTTCGTTTGGTACCATCGGTACCGGAGGTTTTGGACTTTTAGGAGACAGTATAGCAAGTTACGGTGCGTATAACCAGATCGTCATAACTGTTTTTATGTTTCTTGCAGGTATGAACTTTACTGTGTATTTTCTTCTTATAAGCGGAAAGATAAAAGAGATATTTAAGCTTGAAGAAGTAAGATGGTACACCATCATCATGGCTGCAGCAATAGGCATAATCTGCTTTGATATTCGCGGTATTTACGCATCGGCAGGAGAAACAGTCAGACATGCTGCTTTCCAGGTGGCTTCAATTATGACTACAACAGGTTTTGCAACTGTTGATTTTGACTCCTGGCCGCAGCTTTCAAAGACGGTTCTTGTGGCAGTTATGTTTATAGGCGGATGCGCGGGCAGTACCTGCGGCGGTATGAAAGTTTCAAGGTTCGTTATATGGTTTAAATCCATCAAAAAAGAGCTTTCCACACTGGTACATCCTCGTGAGATAAAAAAGATCAAGATGGACGGACATATGGTAGCCCACGAGACGGTGCGCTCTGCGAATTCATTCCTTGCCGTATACGTTGTGGTAGTTGTCTTTTCCGTACTTCTTATAGCACCTGACGAATTTGATTTTACTACAAACTTTACCGCAGTCGTTGCCACTCTTAACGATATAGGCCCCGGCCTTGCGGGAGTTGGTCCTGCGAGAAATTATGCGGCATATTCGGCATTTTCAAAAGTTGTCCTTATGTTTGATATGCTTGCGGGAAGACTTGAGCTTTTCCCTATGCTTTTCCTTATATTACCGAGTACATACAGGAGAAAATAGTTTATGAAAAGGCTCGTTATAGGAGTCCTGGCCCATGTAGATGCGGGCAAAACAACTTTATCTGAAAGCATTTTATTTAACAGCGGCGCCATTAATAAGACAGGAAGAGTCGATAATGGCGACGCTTTCTTAGATACCTTTGAACTAGAGAAAAAACGCGGCATTACCATTTTTTCTAAGCAGGCGGTCTTTGAGTATAAAGACACCTGCGTTACTCTTCTTGATACTCCGGGGCATGTGGATTTTTCCGCCGAAATGGAAAGAACCCTTGCTGTACTAGATGCCGCTATCATTATAGTAAGCGGGCCTGCAGGAGTGCAGGGGCATACGCTTACTCTCTTTAAGTGCCTTAGCGAGGCACAGATCCCAACTTTTATTTTTGTAAATAAGATGGACCAGCCGGGGACTGATAAAGAAAAGATCCTTTCCGAGCTTAAAAGCCGTCTGTCTCCTGAGATCATTGATTTTACGGATGATTCGGCTGAAAGCTTTATGGAAAATATTGCCGCAAGCAATGAAGAACTTCTTGAAAATTATCTTGAAGGCAGTGCCCCTTCTTTAGAAGATATAAAAGAACTAATAGATGAAAGAGTGATCTTTCCGGTATTTTTTGGCTCTGCCCTTAGAAATGAGGGTGTAACGCAGTTTATGGAAGGTCTCTTTAAGTACGTTACTTTTCCGCAGTACGGAGAAAAGTTTGGCGCAAGAGTCTTTAAGATCTCTCATGATGAAGACGGAACAAGACTTACCCACATGAAGATAACAGGTGGCTCTCTTAAAAACAGATTTGTAATGCCTTCAGGCGAAAAGGTAACGGGTATCAGAGTCTATTCAGGCAACAGGTATGCGTCGCCAACAGAGAGCTTTGCGGGAGAGATTGTAGCAGTAAGCGGCCTTAATACTACAAGGTTCGGGGAAGCCATAGGAGCCGAAAAAGGCCTTACAAAGGTAAGCCTTGAACCTGTTATGACATACAAAATGGAGATTGGCGGAGGAAGAGACGTAAAAGAAGTGCTTCCAAAACTTTACGAGCTTGCAGATGAACAGCCGGATCTTCATATCCGCTGGAATGAGGCTCTTTCAGAGCTTCAGGCTGAGAGTATGGGAGATGTTCAGCTTGAGATCTTAAAAAGCGAGATAGCAAGAAGATACGGCATAGAGGTTAACTTTGGTGAAAGCAGCGTCCTTTATAAAGAGACCATAACCGCGCCTGCCATAGGAATAGGCCATTTTGAACCGTTAAAGCACTATGCGGAGGTACACCTTTTACTTGAGCCGGGGGAGCCCGGAAGCGGCATTGCCGCATATTCATCCTGCAGCACAGATATTTTGGAGAAAAACTGGCAGAGGCTGATACTTACCCACATTCTTGAAAAGGAACATGTGGGAGTTCTTACTGGCTCGCCTGTTACAGATATAAAGATCACCCTTATTTCGGGAAGAAGCCATATAAAGCACACAGAAGGCGGAGATTTCAGGCAGGCTACCTACAGAGCCATTCGCCAGGGTCTTATGCAGGCCCCTGCGGTGCTTCTTGAACCATACTATGATTTTACCTTAGAGCTTCCTGCTAATTTT
>JAEEGL013702183.1_pt1 | contig 12467 bp, 14 predicted proteins | sample 9134231 | NCBI WGS metagenome assembly JAEEGL01 (sample SAMN16246548, study PRJNA631951) | gut metagenome | biome: gut microbiome; feature: rumen; material: fiber-attached | host: Bos | place: Iran: Karaj | collected 2018-10 | reverse complement strand
CAAGAACGTTTACAAGCTTCCCTGCGTAGTTGCCGTTAACCGTTTCCCGACCGACACCGATAATGAAATTGATTTCATTATCAAGAAGTGCCGTGAACTCGGCGTTAACACCGTTCTTTCCACCGTCTGGGCAGAAGGCGGCAAGGGCGGCGAAGAGCTTGCAAAAGAGGTTGTCCGTCTCTGCGAAGAGGAAAAGGGCGATTTCACCTTCTCATATTCCGACGACATGTCCATCATCGACAAAATCAAGGCTGTTGTTACCAAGATTTACGGCGGCGACGGAATTCATATTCAGCCCAATGCGAGAAAGCAGATTGAACAGCTTGAGGCTCTCGGCTTCAACAATGTTCCCGTATGTATCGCCAAGACTCAATACAGCTTCTCCGACGATCCGACCAAGCTCGGCGCTCCCGAGGGCTTCAAGGTCACAGTCAGAAATGTCAAAATTTCTGCAGGCGCAGGCTTTATCGTAGTTCTTACCGGCGACATTCTCACTATGCCCGGACTTCCCAAGAAGCCCGCAGCGGAGAATATCGACGTTGACGAAACTGGTAAAATTTCAGGTTTGTTCTGATAATTTCTCATATATTTATTGCGGAGAGGGCGCCCTTATGGGCGCCTTTTTCCTTGATTAAATATCGTTACTGTGGTAAAATAAATGTAATAAACGTAATTGAGGTATAGCTATGGAAACCGAGAGATTAAAGAGAATTAACGAACTTGCAAAAAAGCATAAGGAAATCGGACTGACCGAAGATGAGAGGCGGGAGCAGGCGCAACTTCGCGCTGAGTATCTGGCGGCTTTTCGCAAGAACTTTGAAGCTCAGCTTGAGAATACTTATATAGTCGATCCCGACGGTACTAAGCACAAGCTTGAAAAGAAAAACGATAAATAAACGCACAATGTACCTTTTTTGGTATTTTCATTGCGGTATTCTGTCTGAAAAGGGCAGAATACCGCATTATTTGTAGGCAAAACACAAAAACAACATTTGACAAAAGCAGTGTTCATAGTGTACAATATATTGTGGTTTTTTCTGTAATTAATGAAATACAAAAAATACAAGGACGGCAAAATAAATGGCAAAAAAAGCTGCTTATAATGAAGAAAGCATATCGCAGTTAAAAGGCGCCGACAGAGTCAGAAAAAGACCCGCGGTTATATTCGGCTCCGACGGTATCGAGGGCTGCGAGCATGCGGTATTTGAAATACTCTCAAACTCAATCGACGAGGCCAGAGAGGGTTACGGAACTGAAATTACCGTTACCCGTTTTCTCGACGGCTCGATAGAGGTGCTTGACCACGGCAGAGGTATGCCGATGGACTATAATGAAAAGGAAGGCCGCTATAACTGGGAGCTTCTGTTCTGTGAGATGTACGCGGGCAGTAAGTACGACACCAACGACGGCGGTACTTACGAATACTCATTGGGTCTTAACGGTCTCGGTCTGTGCGCTACACAGTATGCTTCCGAGTTTATGGAAGCCGAGATTCACAAAAACGGCTACTGTTATAAGATGAACTTTAAGGAGGGCGAACCTGTTGGCGACCTCATTAAAGAGGAATATACCAAGCGTGACACGGGTACCCGTATCCGCTGGAAACCCGACCTGAAGGTCTTTACCGACATTGATATTCCGCTTGAATATTTTCAGGACACAATCAAGCGTCAGTCTGTCGTTAATGCGGGCGTTAAGTTTATTCTTAAAGACCAGAAGACGCAGTCGCAGTTTGAGAAATACGAATACTGTTACGAAAACGGCATTACCGACTACGTTCAGGAAATTGCCGGTGAGGACGCTTTCACGGGCGTTGAATTCTGGCAGGCCGAGCGTAAGGGTAAGGACCGCGACGATATGCCTGAATATAAGGTGAAGATGAACGTTGCACTCTGCTTCTCAAACAAGGTACAGTTCAAGGAGTATTACCACAATTCGAGTTTCCTTGAGCACGGCGGTGCGCCCGACAAGGCGGTAAGAAGCGCTTTTGTTTCACAGATTGATTCTTATCTGAAATCTTCCGGAAAGTATCTTAAATCGGATGCCAAAATAACATTTCAGGACGTTGACGACTGCCTTATCGTAGTTATCTCGTCGTTCTCAACTCAGACGTCTTATGAAAACCAGACCAAGAAGGCTATCACCAACAAGTTCATTCAGGAGGCTATGACTGAATTTCTGAAGCACAGCCTTGAGGTTTACTTTATCGAGAATAAGATTGAAGCCGACAAGATTGCCGACCAGGTGCTTATCAATATGCGTTCGCGTATCCGCGCTGAATCGACAAGACTTAATATCAAGAAAACACTTCAGACCGGCAACAGCCTGACTGACAGAATTGAAAAGTTTGTCGACTGCCGTTCAAAGGAAGTTTCCGAGCGTGAAATCTTCATCGTTGAGGGTGACTCGGCTCTCGGTGCATGCAAGCAGGCGAGGGACTCCGCTTTTCAGGCGGTTATGCCCGTCAGAGGTAAAATACTAAACTGTCTTAAGGCTGAGTACTCAAAGATATTCAAGAGTGAGATTATCACCGATCTGATTAAAGTGCTCGGTTGCGGCGTTGAGGTTGACGTAAAGGCAAACAAAGGTCTTTCGCTTTTCAATCTTGACGATCTGAGATGGAGCAAGGTTATAATCTGTACCGATGCCGATGTTGACGGTTTCCAGATAAGAACGCTTATCTTAACTATGATTTACCGCCTTATGCCTACGCTTATTAAGGAGGGCAAGGTCTTTATCGCCGAATCTCCGCTGTATGAGATTAACTGTAAGGATGAGACCTGGTTCTGCTACACCGAAAAGGAAAAGGCGGAAGCGCTCGAAGCTCTGGGTGACAAGAAATACACGGTTCAGCGCTCAAAGGGACTCGGTGAAAATGAGCCCGATATGATGTGGTTGACAACTATGAATCCCAAAACCCGCCGTCTTATCAAGGTCGAGCCCGATTACAATCCCGAGGCGGTTGCCGACAAGTTTGACTTGCTGCTGGGCGACAATCTTCAGGGCAGAAAAGACTATATCGCCGAGCACGGCTACGAATATATTGAAATGACAGACTTGTCATAACGAGGTAATAAGATGCCAAGAAAGAAACAGACTGAAGTAAATCACGAAGAAGAAATAAATATCAATGCTCATATTTCCGGCGCAGGCGAGGTCGTAAGGCAGAACATTATCGATACGCTTGAGGTCAATTATATGCCTTACGCGATGAGCGTTATAATGTCCCGTGCCATTCCCGAGATTGACGGTTTCAAGCCTTCTCACAGAAAGCTCCTTTATACTATGTATAAAATGGGACTTCTCAACGGCGGAACCATCAAGTCAGCGAATATTGTCGGCCGCACTATGCAGCTCAATCCCCACGGCGACGCGGCAATTTACGAAACTATGATTCGTCTTGCACGCGGTAATGAGTCATTGCTTCATCCTTATGTTGAGTCAAAGGGTAACTTCGGTAAGGCGTATTCGAAAAATATGCAATATGCTGCATCTCGTTATACCGAAGCGAAGCTTGCTCCGATAGCTGCCGAGCTTTTCAGGGACATTGACAAGGATACGGTTGATTTTGTTCCGAATTACGATAATTCTATGGAAGAGCCCACGCTTTTCCCCGTAACCTTCCCGTCGGTGCTTGTTAACGCCAATATGGGTATTGCGGTCGGTATGGCGTCGAATATATGCTCGTTTAATTTGGGCGAAATCTGCAATACGACGATTGAGCTTATCAGGGACAATGATGCCGATATTATGGAAACGCTCAAGGCTCCCGACTTTATCGGCGGCGGTCAGATACTCTATAACCGTGAGCTTTTCGAGGAAATTTATAAAACGGGCAGGGGAAGCTTCAAAATCAGAGCGAAGTACAATTATGACAAGAAGAATAATTGTATTGATATTTATGAGATCCCCGCTACCACAACTTCAGAGGCTATAATTGACAAGATACTTGAACTTGCAAAGGCGGGCAGGGTTAAGGAAATATCCGATATACGCGACGAGACCGACAAAAAGGGCCTTAAAATTACAATCGACCTCAAGAGAGGCACCGATGCGGACAAACTGATGAAAAAGCTGTTCAAGACAACTCCGCTTGAGGATTCGTTTGGCTGTAACTTTAACGTTCTTATCGCCGGTACACCGCAGGTTCTCGGTGTTCGTGAGCTTCTGCTGGAGTGGATTGCCTTCCGCACCGAGTGTGTAAACCGCAGAGTTTATTTTGATTTATCAAAGGCTCAGGATAGGCTTCATCTTCTCGAAGGCTTACAGAAAATACTGCTTGATATAGACAAGGCTATTAAGATCATCCGTTCAACCGACGAGGAAGCCGAGGTTGTTCCGAATTTGATGATAGGCTTCGGCATTGATCAGATTCAGGCAGAATATGTTGCCGAAATTAAGCTGCGTCACCTCAACCGCGAGTATATCTTAAAGCGTACTGCTGATATCAAGAAGCTTCGTGAGGACATTGAGGATATGCAGGACATACTCTCGAGTAAATCCCGTGTTAAGAAGATAATCGTATCTGAGCTTAAAGAGGTTGCCGCCAAGTACGACAAACCCAGAAGAAGCGAGATTATCTATAATGTTGAGGTTGACGACGACGTTGAGATTGAAAGTGTTCCCGACTATCCCGTAAATCTTTTCTTTACAAGGGAAGGCTATTTCAAGAAGATTACGCCTCAGTCATTGCGTATGTCCTCGGAACAGAAGGTTAAGGAGGGCGATGCCGTTGTTCAGACCGTGGAGTCAAACAACAACTCCGAGCTTCTGTTCTTTACCGATAAGTGTCAGGTATATAAGGCAAAGGTTTCCGACTTTGCCGATACCAAGGCAAGCGCTCTGGGCGATTTCGTAGCAAGCAGTCTTGAAATGGATAAGGATGAAGCGGCAATTTATATGGTTAATACTACCGACTTCAAAGGCTATATGCTGTTCTTCTTCGAAAACGGTAAGGTTGCCAAGGTTGATATGTCTGCTTATGCAACCAAGACCAACCGTAAGAAGCTTATCAAGGCATACTGTGAGAAATTCCCGCTTGTAGCTATGAGATACATCAGGGAAGACTGCGAACTCGTTATGACTTCTACTGCAGGGCGCATACTGCTTCTCAACACGGGCGCAATTTCACCCAAGACCACTAAGGATACAATGGGCGTAAGCGTGATGACGATTAAGAAAAATCACCGTCTGAAGAGTGTTGACGATTACAGAGAGGGTATGTTCCAGAAGCCTGCGCGTTACAGAACACGCAACCTTCCGGCTGCCGGCTCAACGCTTGCAAGCGATGATGAGGGCGAACAGCTCTCACTGATATAAAACAGGGCAGGGCGGGATTGAATTCCGCCCTTTTCTTATATGTATTAAAAAGCGACAAACTTTTACACATAAATAAATGCTGTGTTTACGAGTTGTATTAAGCTTTTGAACAGTTTGAACGTATAACACATGTCAAAGCGACGACACAGTTACGACAAGCAATTGACTAACTACCGACAACAAACAATAATGAAATAATGAAACAATGTGTAATGAAAAAAATGACATGTGCTGCTAACGCCGATACGTGTTTTGTATGTTCAATTTTTTGCGTTATTACATTTATATATAAATAATTCAAAATTTTTCTTGACTTAGAGTTGCGCTTGTGGTATAGTATTGCTACCTCTGAAAGAGGGCTTTATTTTTGTGCTCACTTTTTGGAGGTAGGCAAAAGCGTAAATCGCTAATAAATGGAGGTGCCGACATGAGAGTAAAAATCACATTGGCTTGTACGGAGTGCAAACAGCGCAACTACAACACAATGAAGAACAAGAAGAACACGCCTGACAGGCTGGAGATGAACAAGTATTGCAGATTCTGCAAGAAGCACACTCTCCACAGAGAGACGAAGTAATCGGAGGTATTTGAAATGGCTGACGAGATTAAAAAGACAGCTGCCGAAGCTTCCGAGAAGAAAAACGATAAGTCCAAGAAAGATTCTGCTTCCAAGCCCAAGAAGGAAGGCAACGTTTTCTCACGCGCATGGAAAGCTATCAAGAAGTTCTTTAAGGACGTAAGAGGCGAATGCAAGAAGGTTGTTTGGCCCGATGCAAAGACCGTATTCAAGAGCACTGGTATCGTACTTCTTTGCGTTGCAGTTCTCGGTCTTATTATCTGGCTTATCGATACCGGACTTTCGGCCGGTATTCAGGGTATTGTCACACTCGCTAACAACCACGCCGCCGGCGATGCCGAAACTACAACTCAGGCAGCTGCTGAGGCTGTTACAGAGGTTGCAGGTGTTATAACCGGATTCTTAGGCAGATAAGGAGGAGTCTTATGGCAGAATTCTCCAGATGGTACGTTGTTCACACCTATTCCGGCTACGAGAATAAGGTTGCGGCTAACCTTGAAACGGTTGTTGAAAACCGTTCTATGCAGGACTATGTTCTTGATATTCAGGTTCCCACCGAAATCGTTACCGAAATTAAAGAGGACGGTACTAAGAAAGAGGTCGAAAGAAAGCTGTTTCCCGGCTACGTTATCGTAAAGCTCGCCGTATTTGAGGACGAGGAAACGGGAGACCTTGAAATGACCGACGACACTTGGTATATTATCCGCAACATCAGGGGCGTCACGGGCTTTGTAGGTCCCGAGGGCAAGCCTGTTCCGCTGACAGAGGCTGAGGTTGCAAATCTCGGCGTTGAAAAACGGGTTGTTGAGGTTAATTACGAAAAGGGCGATATGGTTACGATTATCGACGGTGCGTTTGACGGTATCATCGGTGTTGTTGACGAAATCGACACAGACAACAATATGGTCAGAGTTATTATTTCAATGCTCGGTCGTGAAACACCCATTGATCTTGAACTTGACCAGGTTGAGGCAATTAAAGAATAATTTGGTATTAAGCGGTAATCCGCTTCTTATAGCGAGCTTCGGCTTGCTGTGGGAGGAATAAGTAAGCCACTTGTTCCGCCACTACCACGAATTATGGAGGTATTCAAAATGGCTCAGAAAGTTATAGGCTTTATTAAGCTTCAGATCCCCGCCGGTAAGGCAACACCGGCACCGCCCGTAGGACCGGCACTCGGTCAGTACGGCGTTAACATTATGGCGTTCACAAAGGATTTCAATGAGCGCACCAAGAACGACATGGGACTTATCATCCCCGTTGTTATCACTGTTTACGCAGACCACTCGTTCACATTCATTACCAAGACTCCGCCCGCGGCAGTTCTTCTTAAGAAGGCAGCAGGTATCGAGAGCGGTTCAGGCGAGCCGAACAAGACTAAGGTAGCTACGGTAACGAGTGAGCAGATCAGAAAGATTGCAGAGACAAAGATGCCTGACCTTAACGCAGCTTCTATCGAGACTGCTATGAGCATGATTGCAGGTACAGCACGTTCAATGGGCATCATTGTTGAAGACTGATGCTCCTTCGTGGGAGGAAAAATCCGATTTAACCACTTAATGGGAGGAAATTAAATTATGAAACACGGTAAGAAATATAACGAGAGCGCTAAGCTCATCGAAAGAGCTAAGCTCTATGATACAACAGAGGCTTTTGAGCTTGCAGTTAAGGGCTCGACAGCTAAGTTTGACGAAACGGTTGAAGCTCACATCCGTCTGGGCGTTGACTCACGTCATGCTGACCAGCAGGTAAGAGGCGCGGTTGTTCTTCCGAACGGAACCGGTAAGAATGTAAGAGTTGCAGTTTTTGCCAAGGGCGACGCTGCTGACGCTGCCAAGGAAGCGGGCGCTGAGCTCGTAGGTGCTGAGGACCTTCTCGCTGAGGTTCAGGGCGGCAACCTCGACTTCGACGTTTGCATCGCTTCACCCGACATGATGGGACTTGTAGGCCGTTTAGGTAAGGTTTTAGGCCCGAGAGGTCTTATGCCTTCGCCCAAGGCAGGTACTGTTACTCCTGACGTAGCTAAGGCTGTTACCGAGGCTAAGGCAGGTAAGATTGAGTACAGACTTGACAAGACCAACATCATTCACTGCCCGATAGGTAAGGTTTCCTTCGGTGCTGAGAAGCTCACTGAGAACTTCGATACACTTATGGACGCTATCGTTAAGGCAAGACCCGCGGCGCTTAAGGGTCAGTACATCAAGTCCTGCGTAGTTGCTACTACAATGGGCCCCGGCGTTAAGATTAACTCCAACAAGTACGGCGCATAATTAATATTTGATATTGACAAACCTTTTAAGGTGTGTTAGTATAATATCCGCTTGCCGAAGACAGTAGGTGTGTTTTACACGTAAAGATTTATCTGCCTACCGAGGGAATGGACTTAATTTATAAGTTTCTATGACCTTTTCTGTCTTCAGAGAAGGTCATTTTTATATCTCATAAAGCAAGCGTAACATTTTAATAGGAGGTGAATTCGTTTGCCAAGTGAGAAAGTTTTAGAAATCAAGAAGCAGCAGGTTGCAGAACTTAAGGACAGATTCGATAAGGCAGTTGCCGGCGTTTTCGTTGATTACAAGGGTATTTCGGTTGCTGACGATACAAAGCTTCGTAAAGAGCTTCGTGAAGCAGGCGTTAAGTACACGGTTACTAAGAACACTCTTATCCACCTTGCAATAGACGGTACTGACCTTGCAGGTCTTGACGGCGTTCTTTCGGGAACAACTGCTATCGCTACATCCGACGAGGATTATGCGGCAGCCGCAAGAATACTCGGTAAGTTCGCAGATGCAAACAAGAACTTCGCTCTTAAGGGCGGCTTCATTGACAACGAGGTTATCGATCTTGATAAGCTCCAGAGCCTTGCAAAGCTCCCGTCAAGAGAGGTATTGCTTGCTACTGTTTGCAACGCATTCCAGGCACCTATCGCAGCTTTTGCACGTGCTATTCAGGCAGTTGTTGACAAGAGCGGTGAAGAGGTTCCCGCAGCTCCCGCAGAGGAGAAGGCTGAGGCTCCTGCAGAGGAAGCACCCGCAGCTGAGGCTGAGGCAGAGGCTCCCGCAGCTGAAGAAGCAGCAGCTGAAGCACCCGTTGAGGATGCAGCTCCCGCTGAGCAGACAGCAGAGGCTCCTGCAGAGGAGGCTCCCGCAGCAGCAGAGGAAACTCCTGCTGAATAATTAATTTGAAATTTACTAAATAATGGAGGAAAATAAAATGGCATCAGAAAAGATTGCAGCAATGATCGAAGAGATCAAGGCTCTCAGTGTTCTTGAGCTTTCAGAGCTCGTTCACGCAGTAGAAGAGGAATTCGGCGTTTCAGCCGCAGCAGCAGTTGCAGTAGCAGCTCCCGTAGAGGGCGGCGCAGCCGCAGCAGCAGACGAGAAGACAGAGTTCGATGTTGAGCTCACAGAAGTTGGCGCAGAGAAGATTAAGGTTATCAAGGCTGTTCGTGAGATCACCGGTCTCGGCCTTGCAGAGGCTAAGGCTCTCGTTGACGGCGCTCCCAAGGTTATCAAGGAGCAGGCTTCCAAGGATGACGCAGACGCAGCTAAGGCTAAGCTTGAAGAAGTTGGCGCTAAGGTTACTCTTAAATAAGTCATTTTTATTAAAGAATTCGGCTTCTGTATTATCGGAAGCCGTCTTTTTTTACGTGAACATTCCGTAAATATTTTTTTGGAAAATTTGTACAAATCTATTGACAATGTTGTTTTTTGTGATATTATTATTTTAGAAACATATGAAAGGAGGCTTCCTGAATGGACGGCATTCTCGATACAATTAAGGGCTTCTTAATGCCTATCCTTGAGACAATCCTCGGATTGATAGGTCTTGACGCCAGCAGCCTGCCGTTTTAATGAATTTGATTCATTACGGTAGTCTCTTAAATTAAGTTATTAGTAAAAAGGAGTATACCGACGGTATACTCCTTTACTTCCTTTTATAAAAGAGGTCATCAGGATGAAAAAATCTTTAAGTCTTATAATTGTTTTTGCTGTTTTACTGACTCTGTGTTCGTGCAGTATGTACGGACTTGACGAGCAGGAGGAGTCTACAACGGCTGCTCCGAATATTGTTATTATTCAGGATACAACCGCACCTGCTGAAGCTGAAACGGGAGGGGAGATTGCTTCCGACGTTCCTGCTTCTCAAAATTCAGCTGTTCCTGCGACTACCTCCGCAGCACCTGAAAATACTGCTCCCGCTGCCAACGAACCGACTACAGTTGCGGTCAAGACGTATTATACGGACGACCCGAATAATCCTTATATTGTTAAGATCTCGGATAAATACGGTGTTGACAGAGGCTGTCTGGTAGCGTTTGTACGTGCAAATTCCAAAACGCCCGGCGCAACTGTTTTACAGTTCAAGGGCAACCGTGATTCCAACGGAAATCTGATTACGACTTCCGATGAGTTAATTTATGTCTATGATGTTCAGGACAACGGAACAATACAAAAAACCAACCGAGATGGTTCGGACGTTGAAGGTTTGCCGCAGTTGGCGGGCAAGGCTATGTTTTCACTTGTTGAGAAATACATTATGCCGGATATTGAGAAATTCAAGAGAGAAAACAAACTCGAAGGTTAAAAATCATCTAAGAATAAATACTAAAAAGCCGCAGGAAAACCTGCGGCTTTTTCTCGTATTAGAAATTATTTATCTAACTCGCTTATACGGTAACTTAAAGTCATAAGACTGTCGGAAAGGTGGACATTTTCAACTGCTACATCGGGATACTCGGAAGCAATGTCGTAATGGCAGAAATTCCAGAATCCCTTGATGCCGAGCGGAACAAGCTCGTCTATGATTTCTTTTGCGTTCTCGCTCGGAATACAGAGAACGGCAACAACAGGGGAGTTGTCCTTACAGAAATTATAAAGTCCGTCAATATGGCGTATCGGAATGTTGCGTATCAGCTGACCCGAAAGTGCCTCGTTCTTATCAAAAATACCGATAAGATTGAATCCGCGCTGTTCAAACGCCATGTGTGTGGCGATTGCCTTGCCGAGATGTCCTGCACCGATAAGTATGGTCTTACGCTTATTGTTGACACCGAGAATCTTACCGATTTCCTTATATAACTGCTCAACGTTATAGCCGTAGCCCTGCTGACCGAATCCGCCGAAACAGTTAAGGTCCTGCCTTATCTGAGAGGCGGTGAATCCCATTTTCTTGGACAGTTCACCAGAAGAAATTCTGATAATGCCCTTGTTCTTGAGCTCGCCTAAAAAACGGTAATATCTCGGCAGTCTTTTTATAACCGAGGTTGAAACAACCGTGTTCTTTGCCATTTTATTACCTCACTCGGATAATTTTTTTACGGTTTCCATAACGTAATCGCCGAACTGCTCGCAGGTAGCGCCGTCGCTTCTGCCGGTAATCTTAAGCTTTGCTTCGTCAAACATACAAATATCAAGCGCCTTTTCAAGCAAATCGGCCTTTTCCTGTCTGCCGATGTGAGAGAGGAGCATAACGCTTGCGCGAAGCATTGAGCACGGGTCGGCGTACTGACCTCTGCCTTCGTCAATCATTCTCGGCGCAGAGCCGTGGATGGCCTCGAACATGGCATAGCGCTTACCTAAGTTTGCACTGCCCGCCGTACCGACGCCGCCCTGGAATTCGGCTGCCTCATCGGTAAGAATATCACCGTAAAGATTGGGAAGGATGAATACCTTGAAATCACGTCTTCTCTTCTCGTCAACGAGTTTGGCGGTCGCGATGTCGATATACCACTCGTCGGTCGTGATTTCGGGATAATCCTTGCTGATTTCACGGCAAAGATTAAGGAACTTACCGTCAGTAGTCTTTATAACGTTTGCCTTATTGATAATCGAAACTCTGTCCTTATGGTTCTTTCTTGCATATTCGTAGGCGAGACGCGCAATTCTCTGAGTACCTTCGGTTGTGGTTACTACGAAGTCAAAAGCAAGGTCGTCGTCAACGTTGACGCCCTTGGAGCCGACTGCATAAGCGCCCTCGGTATTCTCTCTGAAGAAGGTCCAGTCGATGCCCTGCTCGGGGATTTTGACGGGGCGAACGTTGGCAAAAAGGTCAAGAGCCTTACGCATGGCAACGTTTGCCGACTCGATATTGGGCATATCAGAACCTGCCTGCGGAGTGGTTGTCGGTCCCTTAAGAATAACGTGGCACTTTTTGAGCTCTTCAAGTACGTCGTCGGGAATGGGCTTCATCTTTGCAATTCTGTTTTCGATGGTAAGACCGTCAATAACCTTGAATTCAATTTTGCCCGCCTTAACTTCATCGGCAAGCATATATTCAAGTACTCTTGCCGATTCCTTTGTGATAATCGGGCCTATGCCGTCGCCGCCGCAGACGCCGATAATAATTTTATCGAGTTTATCAAAATCAAGATATTCCTTGTCGGCCTTGATTCTGTCGGAGCGTTCGGATTGCTCGCGGACAAGCTCCACAAACTTTTTTAATGCTGCCTGTAATTGCTGTTCTGTCATTTTATTGCCTCCTTGGTGTAATTGAGAAGACCGCCGTCAAGGATTATATCCTTCTGACGTGTCGATAAATCGTATTTAAGCTCGTATTTCTCGCCCTTGGT
>JAEEGL013617610.1_pt1 | contig 12467 bp, 13 predicted proteins | sample 9134231 | NCBI WGS metagenome assembly JAEEGL01 (sample SAMN16246548, study PRJNA631951) | gut metagenome | biome: gut microbiome; feature: rumen; material: fiber-attached | host: Bos | place: Iran: Karaj | collected 2018-10 | reverse complement strand
GGAACTGGAATATTTCCAAAGCAATATTGAGGGTGAAATCGTTGACAGACTGCATCAGGCCGGATTCGGCGATGCGGCCAATCTACGCGACGGGGCAGCACATCCCGTTGGGTCATTGGCCGATGGCATTGTGCTAAATGCCGGAGCCTACACGCACACGAGCGTAGCTATCCACGACGCCATCCGAGCCATCAAGGTGCCGGTCATTGAGGTGCACATCAGCAACGTCCACCAGCGCGAGGAGTTCCGCCATCACTCCTACATCTCACCCGCTGCGGCCGGCATCATCGTCGGATTCGGGCTCGACGGCTACCGATTGGCCATCGAAGGGCTGATGCGGAAATCCAATGGATGATTGATAACGCCATTGGCCACAAAAACAGACAAAAAAGTTATTATAAGGGAAAATTTATAAACGATTATGAAGAAAACAAAGATTGTTTGCACGATCAGCGACATCCGCTGCGATGTCCCATTCTTACAAGATTTGTACGACCGCGGAATGAACGTCGTACGCATGAACACCGCCCACGCCACTGACGAGGGCCTGCATCAGTTGATTGCCAATGTACGCGCTGTCAGCGACATGATTCCGATTCTGATTGACACCAAGGGGCCGGAAATCCGCACAACGGTCTTCCCCGACGACTATACAGAGAAATTCATCATCTTCGAGCCCGGCGACAAGGTGCGCATGGTGGGCAACCCGAAAGGCGTTTCGACACACGACGAAATCTCGATGAACTACGCGGATTTCGTGAAGGATGTGCCGGTCGGGGCCAATGTCCTTATCGACGACGGCGAAATCGCATTCAAGATTCTGGCCAAGGAGGGCAACGCCCTTATCGCCGAGGCACAGAACCACGGTGAAATGGGCCAGCGCAAGTCGGTCAACGTGCCGGGCGTAAGCATCAAGCTGCCTTCGCTCACCGACAAGGACCGCCACAACATCGACCTCGCCATCCGCGAAGACATCGACTTCATTGCCCACTCGTTCGTACGCTCGAAGCAGGACATTCTCGACATCCAGGAGATTCTCGACGCCCAGAAGTCGGGCATCAAAATCATCGCCAAGATCGAAAATCAGGAGGGTGTTGACAACATCGACGAGATTCTGGATGTGGCCTATGGCGTTATGGTAGCGCGCGGCGACCTCGGTATCGAAGTGCCACAGGAGAAGATTCCTGGCATCCAGCGAATGTTGATCCGCAAGTGCACGCTGCGCAACAAGCCGGTCATCGTCGCCACCCAGATGCTGCACACTATGATCAAGAATCCACGTCCGACGCGTGCCGAGATTTCTGACATCGCCAATGCCGTATTTGCCGAGACCGATGCCGTCATGCTGTCGGGCGAAACGGCCTACGGTGCATATCCGCGCGAAGCCGTCCAGACAATGGCCAAGGTCTGCATGGAGGCAGAAGCCGAATTGGACAGCCAGGAGTACAAGATGCCGAGCCACTTCGGCAAGGTGTCGCCCAGCACGGCCAGCTACCTGTGCAAGCACGCAGCCATCGCCCAGGAAAGCCTCGGCGTGAAGGCCTTCATCACCGAAAACTACAGCGGCTACGCTTCGCGTATGTTGTCGAGCTACCGTCCGAAGGGTCCGATTTACGCATTGTGCCACGACATGCACGCCGTCCGCCTGCTGGGACTCAGTTTCGGCGTACAGCCCAGCCTCGTCACCGCATCGGACAACCACTTCCTCTATATGGGTCTGTCGCAGCTCGTTCAGAGCGGCAAGGTCAAGGCCGAGGACTTGATGGCATACCTTTGGGGTGCGACCAATATGGGTATCTCATCGCTCGAAATCAATCCGGCCGAGAAGATTCTGAGAGAGGCGTAACTTTCTTAAAAAAAAGAGTTATTAGTCATCAGTTAATAGTTACGAGTTATTGGCCGATGACTTCAACCGACAAATTTTATCGCAGATAAATTGAACTACGAAGAGACCGCAGATGCGTTGGATGAATACGTCTTGCGCCACATCGACCCCGAATCGGAAGTCTTGCACACGGTGCAACGGCTGACGCACCTGCGACTCACCTACACCCGAATGTGCAGCGGCCACCTGCAAGGCAGAATGTTGAAAATGCTTTGCGCTACGGCCAATGCACATCGTATCCTTGAGCTTGGCACATTCAGCGGCTACAGTGCCATCAGCATGGCCGAGGCATTGACGCCCGACCCGGCAGACGGCATCGAGACGCTCCACACCATCGAGGTGTTCGACGAACTGGAGGACTTCATCCGCGAAAACCTTGTGCGGGCGGGCAACATCGGCCGAAAAATCACACTCCATCTGGGTGACGCGCTGCAACTCATCCCCGAGGTGAGCCGCAAGGTCGGAAAACCGTGGGACGTTGTCTTCATCGATGCAGACAAGCGCCACTACGCGGATTATTACGAGGCAGTTTTGCCCTACGTGCGCCGGGGCGGATTGATATTGGCCGACAATACACTGTGGGACGGCAAGGTGCTCGACCCTCAACCCAAAGAGAGCGACCTGCAGACGCGCGGACTGCAACTTTTCAACGACATCATTGCCCGCGACAAACGCGTAGAAAAGGTGATTCTGCCCATGCGCGACGGACTTACCATCATCCGCAAACTATGAAACAGCGAGCCGAACGCAACCGCACCCTCACCCTCAGCCCCGACGAAGAGGCTCAACTGATGTCGCAGCTGTGCAGGCTTGAGACATCGGCCAATGTCACAGACATCACCGACCGCATCTTCTGCCAGGACCTGATGGAGGCCATTCCGCTCATGCCCGAGCACTTTGCCGACCTGCTCGTCATCGACCCGCCATACAACCTGCAACGACAGTTCGGCGAGATGAAGACCGCCCGGCGCAGCGACGAGGACTACCTCGACTACGTGATGCAATGGCTGCCCGACGTAGTGCGTTGGCTGAAGGCCGATGGTTCCATCTACATCTGCTGCGATTGGGGGTCAAGTTCCGTCATCTACGAGGCGATGAAACGATGCGGCATCACAATCCGCAACCGCATCACATGGCAACGCGAAAAAGGACGTGGAGCCAAAGACAACTGGAAAAACGGGATGGAGGACATCTGGTACGGCGTGGCAAATCCGAAAAAATTCTATTTCAATGTCGATGCCGTGAAACAGAAACGCCGTGTCATTGCCCCCTACCGCACCAGCGACGGCTCGCCGAAGGATTGGGAGGATTCGGCCGATGGCAAGTTCCGGCTCACCTGTCCGAGCAACTTCTGGGACGACCTGAGCATCCCCTACTGGTCGATGCCGGAGAACACCGACCACCCTACGCAGAAGCCCGAAAAACTATTGGCCAAGCTCATACTCGCCTCCTGTCCCGAGGGAGGATTGGTGGCCGACCCGTTCTTGGGTAGCGGCACGACGGCTGTAACGGCCTGCAAACTGGGGCGGCACTACACCGGAATCGAACTCAACCCCGAATATGCCAGCTGGGCCGAGAAGCGCATCGCATTGGCCAAGACCGACAACCGCATACAGGGATTTGCCGACGGCGTCTTCTGGGAGCGGAATTCGGGGAAATAACTGAAAATCAAGAATTAAGAAACAAGAATTATGGAAAGCAACCGATTAGATAAAGTCAACCGCCTGCTTGAAAAAGAGTTGGCCGAAATCATCCGACGCGAAACAGCCAAGACCCACGGCCTGATGGTCAGCGTGAGTGCAGTACGCACCGCCCCCGACCTGAGTTTCGCGAAGGTCTTCGTCAGCGTATTTCCATCGGACAAAGGCAAGGAAATCGTTGCCAATCTGAACAAGAACGTCGGTGGAATCCGTGGAGCATTGGGCAACATCGTCCGCCACCAGTTGCGCATCATCCCAGAGCTGCGTTTCGACATCGACGACTCGCTCGACTATCTGGAGCGCATCGACCAACTGCTCAAGAAGTAAATCCTCATGGCAAGGAGGCATCACATCCGTCTGGAGCTGACCGTTGCAGCCCGCTACCTGTTGGCCAAGAAAAGCCACAATGCCATCAACGCGATTACCGTGGTGGCAGCCTGTGGTGTGGCCATCATCACGGCAGCGCTGGTGTGTGTGCTCTCGGTCTATAACGGATTTGAAAGCCTCGTCGGGCTGCTCTCGTCGCAGCTGGACCCCGAGCTGAAGATTGTCCCCATCGAGGGAAAGAACTTCCACGACTCGACCCTCTACAGGCAGATTCTGGCCGATGAGAAGGACATCCAGGCCGTCAGCGCCACGTTGCAGGAGACCGTGCTCATCATCAACGGCGGCCGGCAGATTCCGGCGCAGATGAAGGGTGTGGACAGCCTCTACCGCCGCGTCACACAGATTGACAGCATCCTGTGGAACGGCCGCTACCAACTCTACGACCCCGTAGCCGATTACGCGTTGCTGGGCATTGGCCTCTCTCAAGCTGTCTCCTGCCGACCGGGATATTTACGGCCAATGACATTCTACTGCCCCCGCCGCGAGGGAAAAATCGACCTGATGAACCCAGACTCGGCCTTCATGGAACATCAATTTTTCTGTTCTGGCCAATTTGCCGTACAGCAGGCCAGCTACGACGACGTGCTCTGTATCGTCGATCTCTACGCTGCACAGGAGATGCTGGAAGACACGACGCTCCTCTCGGCCTACGAGCTCAAGATGCGGAAGGGCAGCGACATTGGCCAAGTTCAAAACCGACTTGAAAACAAGCTGCAACAATTTGGTCTACACGTACTTGACCGACGCGAACAGCAGGCCGACAGCTACCGCATCGTCCAGATTGAGAAGTGGGTCACTTTCCTGCTCGTCCTGTTCATTCTGCTCATCGCATCATTCAACATCGTTGGCGCACTCTCCATGCTCATCATCGACAAGGAGCCGGAAATCTTCACACTCACCGCCATGGGGGCCGATGACAAGATGATACGTCGCATCTTTGCCCTCGAAGGATGGCTCATTTCAGGTACAGGTGCCGCCGCAGGTATCCTGCTGGGCGCAAGCCTGTGCCTCTTGCAGGAGCATTTCGGCATCATCGGTCTGGGAGGCAGCGAGATATTCTTCGTGGTTGACAGCTATCCCGTCAAGCTGCTGTGGAGCGATGTCGTGTGGTCGGCCATCGCGGTGCTCGCCATCGGTCTATTGGCCACAATAGTACCGACCTGGCACATAAAATACAAAATTTTAAAGAAATAACAGGACCAATGGATTGCAAAACACCCGTTTTTAAGACTTTTTTAACGAATTATCGGCCATAAATAAAAAAAGTTAAAAAAAATACCTATCTTTGCGCCATCGAGACTCAGTACCATCACACTCACCTAATATTAACAATCTATCGATATGAGAAAATTTATTGCCATTATCGCAGCGACCCTTCTCGCATCCCCTCTGACTAAAGCTGGAGAACCTGTCGAAAACTTCGGAATCTTCGACCACGTCTCGGTAGGCGTCGGTGCAGGCATCCTTGACGGTATCGGATTTGAGGCAGCCGCTCCCATCACCGACTTTGTACAGATGCGCATGGGCTATTCGTTCCTGCCCAAAATCAAATCTGACGCTGAACTGGATTATACCGACAACAATAACCAGGAACAGACGGCCGAAGCCACATTCAAGCTGAACATGAGTGACTTCAAGGTTCTGTTTGACATCTATCCGGCAAGACGTTCGGCATTCCACTTCACGGTGGGCGCCTACATGGGCAAAGACAAGATTCTGACCGGCGAGGCCTATGTCCCTGACTTGAAGCCGGGCGAAGGAATCCTCATCGGCGATTATACATTCGGCGCCGATGACGACCAAGTTGTTCGTGCCGCCATCAAGGTCAACAGTTTCAAACCATACCTCGGCATTGGCTTTGGCCACCACGTTCCCAGAAAGCGCGTGAACTGCTCGTTCGATATGGGTGTACAATTCTGGGGGTCTCCAGCAGCATACGGCCGTGACGTTGATTCCGGAGAGTACATCAAAATCACCAAAGAGGACGTCGGTGAAGAATCGGCCGACGAATATTTCGATATGGCATCAAAAATCACCGTTTTACCGGTCATCTCATTCCGCATAAACGGTCGTATATTCTGATCATCTAATATTAACCCTATTAATGTAAAAACTATGAAGAAGTATCTTTATCTTATGGCTTTGATTGCCATGGCAGGCGTTACCTATACGTCTTGCAGCAGTGACGACGACGACAGCGTAAAGGTTACATTGAAAGAACCTGCAACGAAGGACATCGCAGCCAGGTACACCATCGAAACACCTCAGAACAGCTATATCAAGGAGGTGGACGGCGTACAGTATGCACTGACTGAATTTGAAATTACAGAGGACAATGGAATTCTCATCCGCTATGACGAACTTCAAACCCGTGCAATGGAAGGTTTCTCTTCTATATGGAGCTGGCACAAGTTCACGAAAGAGGGCGATGACCGATTCATTGTAATCGGCTTCGGTGAATTCATCGTAGAGGCTGGAGAACCGCAACCTGGTGGATACCACAAGCGTTCCCACATCTCGCTGATTCCAGACGGAGTTAATCCAATTGATGTATATGCAAGCCTGATGGAACCGAACATTGAGGGAGAACTTTCTGGATTTCTGTGCCGCACCTGGAACATCACAAGATCGCGTATCCTTGTCGTAGATTGGAGTGTCACAAAAGACAATACCCGTCGGGAAACGGCATTGGCCACAACCTGGTTCTCCGAAACCGACGGTACTGTTCACCTGATGGATCTTATCAACTACGCCAACACAAAACACAATGCAGGCCTCAACACCGATTTGGGCGAACGCAACACGGTCGAAAATCTTTTCTTCTCCAGCAATGGCACCTTCACCATCAACTACGCAAACACCAACTTGCGTGATGTCGGTTCTTGGAGCTGGGTCAACCAAGACAACAACGAGAAGAGCGGAAACCTCACCTACGTCTGGTATAACGAAGACATGGGAAATGACCTGTTAGGCGGTGTCGCCTCTATCAAATTCAATGGTAATAAAGCCACATTGCGTTTGATGGGCAAAGATCGTTCAGGTACAGGGTCCGGCACCGGTCACAATTCAGAGTACACAGGCACCGATTTCGGACTCATCCTTGAACTGGAGCCGGCCAGCAACAAATGATTGGCCAACGCCAACATCCACAACCAATAAAATCAGCTCGCGCGCAAGCGTGGGCTGATTTCCACCTTTTTTCTTGGCCGATGACGCGAAACGAATGTAATGGGCTATTTTAGGTTAGTTTCGGCCAATGACATGACACTTGGGGACATTTATCCATATTTGGGCTACACAGGATACCAATCCTACTATATACAAACCGTATTAAAACAAGAAACAATGAAGAAGCATTTTTCAATGGTCCTATTGGCCATTACCTGTTTCGCCATCACATCTTGCAGTAGCGATGGCGAGAGTGAATCCGTATCGGTAACATTGCCGGAACCCGCGACCAAGAATGTCGCAGCCAAGTATGCCATCGGCGAAAACAACCAAAGCCAGTATGAGGTCACGCTGGACGGGACGCGCGCCGTCATGACCGAGTTTGAACTCACCGAAGACAACGGCTGCATCATCAAATACGAGGAGTTGGCCGATTCACGTGCCGCACGCGACCTCAAGCAGTTTTGGAACTGGTACAAGTTTACCAAAGAGGGAGAAAACACATTCGCCATCGTCGGATTCGGAAAAATCATCATCAAAACGAAAGAGGGCGACATGGCCTACGTCTCCCTGATTCCCGACGGTGTTGACGAAGTTGATGTCATCACCAGCATCTTGAAGCCGTCACTCGAAAACGAGCTCACCAACTACCTGTGCCGCAACTGGAAAATCGACCAATACCGCTACCTGATTACCAAGGGCACGAAACAAGTCGGAATGTCTTGGAAGACAAGCGCAGATGGTAGTTGCGACCTGCTGGAACTCATCCACGAGGCGAAGAAACACGATGTCAAGATTGACGAAAACCTGGGCGACAAGCAGATTGTCAATGGTATCACGTTTTCGGCCAATGGCACTTTCCTCATCAACTACAAGAACTCGAACGGCAAGGATGTCGGCGAATGGAGTTGGGTCGGCGAGCCTGACGTGAAGAACGAGACGGGCTCATTCACCTACTATTGGTACGACAACAAGATGGGAAACGACCTCCTGGGCGGCGTGGCATCTGTCACGTTCTCAGGCGAGCAATGTGACCTGAGCCTGAACGGAAAGGTCGGCAAGAAGAACGATTTCCAGGTCCGTTTCCGACTGATACCCAACGATTAAAAGGAAATAAGACAAATGTAAGCGAGGACGTATCATCCGACAATGATATGTCCTCGCTTCTTTTTATTTGTGGCCGATGTCCATTGGCCATAAAACTACTTGTTCCGGTTGAGAATGACAAGCGCGGCGATGGCTCCCGGCACCCATCCGCACAAGGTGAGCAGGAATGTGATGGTGACGGAACCGCAACCTTGGTCAATGACGGCCAACGGCGGGAAAAGGACGCACAGAATAACTCGAAGGCAGGACATAAGGCTCAAAAACGGTTAATGACATCTATGATTTGCGAGACATCGGCATCGGCCAATGCAGGGTGACACGGCAACGAAAGCTCCTGAGCCGCGATGCTTTCGGTGATTGGCATCGACATAGACCGCCACTCGGCATAAGCCTCCTGACAGTGCGGCGGAATCGGATAATGAATCTGCGTCTGGACTCCGTTGTCGAGCAGGTGTTGCTGCAATTCGTCCCGTCGGCCACAAAGCAGCGGATAGATGTGCCAGACGTGTGGGGCATTGGCCAATGGAACCCGCACGGCAGGATTGCAAATCTCTGCATTATAACGAGCCGCGATTTCCTGTCGCCGACGGTTGCAACGATCCAAATCCGGCATTTTTTCGCGTAGCACAGCTGCCTGAAGCTCATCCATTCGCGAGTTCAGACCCTTGTAACGATGTACATACTTGCGCACGCTGCCATAATATCCCAATTGACGGACGACCTCGGCCAACCCGGCATCGGAAGTCGTGACCGCACCAGCATCGCCCATCGCACCAAGATTCTTGCCCGGATAGAAACTCCAGGCCTGCGCATCGCCGCGATATGAAGACGCAACGCCGTGGCATTGGGCGCAATCCTCCAAAACGAGAAGATCATTGCTTCGGGCGACGGCCATCAGCGCATCCATATCGCACAATTGGCCATAAAGATGGACGGGGAGCAGCACTCGTGTGCGTGAAGTTATGGCCGATGCGACATTGGCCGCACACATCAAATAGGTGTCAGGATCGGGCTCGACCGGAACGGGAACCAATCCATTGTCGCTCACGGCCAAAATCGATGCAATATACGTGTTAGCTGGAACGATAACCTCGTCGCCACGATGCAGCCGTCCCATTTCAATCCAAGCCCGAAGCACCAAACGCAACGCATCCAGACCGTTGGCGCAGGCCGTGCAATGCTGCGCGCCACAATATGCCGCCCACTCCCGTTCGAAAGCCGCGACTTCGCCGCCGAACAGATACCAGCCGGAATCGACTACGCGCTGCATAGCCGACTTGATCTGCTCCGCGTATGGAGCGTTGATGCTATGTAAATCGAGGTAAGGAATCACGTGAGGGCGAATGAGTTAGGATATAAGAAATAAGAATTAAGAAATAAGAATTAAGAAATAAGAATTAAGAAATAAGAATGTGAAGTGAAGAGTTATTTCACGCACTTCAGACTATATGTCCGATAGACGATGCCGCGCGCACCGAGGCTCTCCTTGAAATGAATGAGGTTTTCGTTCAACACAAGCCCTTGCTCTTCGTTGCTGTTGCCGATGTCGAAATAACGGAACTCCTGCTGCATCGCGTAGTTCTGTATGAGCGACAGATAAAGGAGGTCGAGCACGCCGCGTCGCTTGCCCTCAGCCGAAGCCGCGCTGTATTGCACATGAGCGACCTGTGCCGTGTCGAACATGACCACGCCGCCCAGCGCCCGCCCGTCGGCATCGCGCACCACGACACAGAGGATTTCGTCGGGGAAACGGCTTTGAAGCAACTCCATTTCGGCCAATGTATGAACCGGCACAAGTCCATATTTCTGCTTCAAATTGTCGGCCAGAATCGGCCAGAATTCGGACAATGGGGCTTCCCAATCGACGGTGTAGCCCTCGCGGCGCAAACGGTTGAAGGTGTTGCGGCGGCAATATTCCGGTTTGATGGCCAATGCCCCTTCCTGAAGGTCGATGGTTGACGAAATCAGACACGATTCGAGCGATGCTCCGAGCCGCCAAAGTGCGTATTCATCCTCCTGCGACGGGCATCGGTGATAGATGTCGGGCATCGACTTATAGACGATTCGGCTCCAATTGTGGCATCGGCCATAGTCCAAAAGCGCATTGAAGATGGCCAGAACCTGCACCTGCGTGACGGTGGACAATGTGAGCAGGCCGCCGTAGGTCAGTCCCTGATGCGAGTAGAGCACACCGTCGCGTTCATTGGCGGGAAGTTGTGCGATGAGCCGCTGTTTTTCGTCGTAGAACATCAGGCTATGGTCAGCGAAACGGTCGGCGTGATAGTCCATGTAGGCGCGGCGGAAGAGGAAGGTACCCTGACGGGAACCATCGACAAACGCATCCCAAACGGGCTGGTCGGCTGGAGTGTAACGCTTGACGGAAATCATTGGCCGTAAATCTTCAGAAATTCGTCGTAGTCGCGGATGTAGTCCTCCTCGTCGTAGAGGTCGCTGGCCAACACGAGGCAGACCGCGCCCGTCGAAAAGTCGTCCAACGTGCGCCACGTACCCGGCTCGATGATGAGTCCCTGCCACGGGTGGTTCAGCAGGTAGGTCTGTCGGCCACGACCATCATCCAAAGTCACTGTAAACGAACCGCTTACAGCAACAAGACATTGATACAGATGCTTATGTGCATGACCGCCACGGCTCTCTCCGCCCGGCACGTCGTATGTCCAATAGACGCGCTTTATGTCGAACGGAACATCAATGTTCTGCTCGGCCACGGTGAGGTTTCCGCGCGGGTCAACAATCTTGCAAAGTTCTATGAGTTTTCCGATTTTCATGATCTAATAGGCAGTTCATTTTCGCAGCCACAATTCGGGGTTTTCAGCCTCTGTCTTGCCGAAAATCCAGAACATCAATTCCGTGCGATGGCCGTCGATATCTTCCTTGATTTTGCCGATGCTCTGGCGCGTCTTGACCTTCTGGCCCTCGCTCACATGGCAGGCCGAAAGGTTGCTATAGACGCTCATGTAGTCGCCGTGGCTGATGATGACGGTCCAGTCTTCCGACGACTTGGCGACGCGCTGCACCGTACCCTCGAAGATGGCGCAGGCGTGAGCTCCGACATCGCTCGAAAGGGTGATGCTGTAGTTGCCGTCCTTCGTGTAGTGGCTCAGGATGGCGAAATTCGAATCGACCGGATAAGGCATCTTGCCCTTGTTCTGGCGGAACGAACCCGTGAGCTGGGCGACCTCGGCCGGCGTATAGATTGGCGTTTTCGAGTTCTTGGCCGATGTTCCAGACTTGCCCTTCTGCGCAGCCTCCGCCTTACGGCGTTCCTCGGCAATCATCTTCGTGATTTTGTTCTGGATCTCCTTCTGCCGCTTCTGGTCGCGTGCGAGGGCGGCCTTGAGTTCCCGCTGACGTGATTTCAGCTTCTTTACGGCCGATTCCTGCTGCATCTGTTTCTTGGCCAGCTTGTCGCGTTCGCGTTGCAGATTGTTCATCACACCCTCGCGCTGCTGACGCACCAAAGTAAGTTTTTCCTGCACCGATTCCGTAGCACGGCGCTGCTTGGCCAACACCTGGGCCTCCTGCTCGCGCCAACGGCTGTACTGACGCAGATAGCGCACGCGGCGCATACTTTCGGCCATATCCTTTGCCGACAGCACAAACAGCCACTCGTCGTAGCCGCTGCGCCACTTGTAGAGGTGCTTCACCGCCGCCGCATACTTCTCCTGCTTGCCCTGATATTCAGTTTTCAGACGGGCGATGACCCTGCGCAGCGAATCTTCCTCATCGCGGATGGCCTCGATCTCGGCCTGCATTGACTCAAGCAGAGCCTGACGCTTGCGGATTTCCTCTTCGCGCAGTTTGATGTCGCGGTTCTGGCTCAGGACCGACTTGTCGTTGTCCGAAATCATGCGCTCGGTGGCAGCAATCTGCTTGAGCAGTTCCTTCTGCTGCTGCTCGTATTCCGCACGGGTGAGCGGACGTTTCGGCGCGGTCTGCTTGGGTTGCGTTGTGGCCGATGGCTTTTTCTTCGCCGCCGTCGTGGTCTTCTTTTTGGCCGATGCAGCCGGTTTCTTGGCCGATGCAGATGCCGGCTTCTTCTTTGCCGGAGTAGCCTTCTTCGTCACCGTCGTGGTCGTCTTTTTCTTCGTCTGGGCCACGGCCGACGGCTCCACCAACGGCGCAGCTGCAAGTATGACAATCAGTAGGAGACGGAGGAATTTCATCATCGGCGGACAAATCGTTTGGTTAGTTCTTCAGTT
>JAEEGL011166553.1_pt1 | contig 12467 bp, 12 predicted proteins | sample 9134231 | NCBI WGS metagenome assembly JAEEGL01 (sample SAMN16246548, study PRJNA631951) | gut metagenome | biome: gut microbiome; feature: rumen; material: fiber-attached | host: Bos | place: Iran: Karaj | collected 2018-10 | reverse complement strand
GGACGAACTGCAGGGCGCGCGAGGCAATCTTTTCTGCCGCGCCGCCTGCGCCTGCGCCGCGGCGCCGGCTCTGGCCCGCCTTGTCCCGGGGAGCGTCTTGCGTCGCCTCGGCGCGGGCCTCGGGAGCCTGCGGGGTCGCGGCATGCCGATCCGCTTGGCTCGCTTCGGCAGGCGCCGTTGCCTGGCCTGGCTTGGCAGCCTGGGTCTGGGGAGCGCTCCTCGCGTGCATGCCTGCCGGCATGCTGGCTGCAAGCCAGCCCGAAAGGGCAAGCGAGCACGCGAGCCAGATGCACCAGAAGGGGGACTTCCAGGGCGGCCGGCGCCTCCTGCGGCCGCGGGCCGGAGCGCCGGAGACGCTGGGGCTGGCTGCTTCGGAAGCGGGGGTGTCGGGGCGTTGTCCGTGCATGGCATGCTGCCTTGGGGCAGGGATGGCTATGGCCTGCGCACCAGCATGAGCGAGAAGTAGCACTCGGGCCTGGCCTCGATTTCGTCGAGGTCGCGGCTGATGAACTCCCCCTCCATGGTCAGGCGCTCGCCGTAGAGGACCTCGAGGCCCTTCTCCCGCTTCAGACGCCGGATCAGGGCGTTCCTGCTCCGGTAGGTCTTGAGCAGAACGGTGGAGGAGCCTTCGGGGAAGGCGATGGTCTCCGCCATGGAAGCCTTGAAGGCGGGAATGACGCGCAGATCCTCGGTGTTCTCGACGAGCACGGCATCTGCCCTGGCTGCCAGGGCGGCAAAGGAGGTGACGCCAGGGACCGTCTCCGCCTCGAGGCCCGGCACGAGTTCCCGCAGGAGCTTGAGCATGTAGCCGTAGGTGGAGTAGGTCAGGGTGTCGCCGAGCGTTGCGTAGGCGCAGCTGCGGCCGGCGCGAAGCTCGTCCGCGATGCGTTGGGCGTTGGCGGCCAGCACGGCTTCGCGCTCTGCGCGGTCGCGCGACATGCTGAAGACGAGCCGCTCGACGCGGCCCCGGGGCCGCACGGCCTCCACGACGGCGCCCGAGACGGATGCCGACACGTGCTGGGAGATGACGGTGAAGACGACGTCGCATTGGGCGAGGATGCGCGCGCCCTTGAGGGTGAGGAGCTCCGGATCGCCGGGGCCTATGCCGATGCCGTAGAGTTTGCCGGGTTGCATGGTATTCCTGCCGGCCTGGAGTGGCTTGGCCGGAGCGCCGGCCGGAGGCGCTCCGCGGCGCCCCCTGGCAGAGGCGCAGGCTCTGCCAGAAGACGTCCTTGTCGAAACTGTCGAAAGGGGAGGGCTAGTCGGACTTCTTGGGATGGGCGAGATCGTCCTTCGCGTCCCTGGTGTGCCGCAGGTACACGGCGCGCACGGCGGGAAGCTGGCCAAGGCCCACCAGATGGGGCACGGGCGTCATGCCTTCCTTCTTGATCTGGCTGGCCCAGGAGTCCTCTTCGGCGCCGGCGAGGTCGTTGTTGGCGTGGTCGCCGGCAACGACCATGAGCGGCGCCAGGTGGCAGGTCTTCACGCCGGCCTGCCTGAGCTGGGGCAGCACGGCGTCGAAGCCGTTGGCGCCTTCCACCGTGGCGACGTAGACCAGGGGATCCTTGGCCTTGAATCCCTGGGCCACGGCCCTCATGGTCAGGTCGCCTGGGCCGCGGTCGTTGCCGTGGCCCATGAGCACCAGGGCTTCGCCGGCCTTGCGGCCTTTGGCCGCGTCCTTGATCACGGCGCCGGCCACTTCATCGAGATCCTGGGCGGACTCGAGCAGGGGCTTGCCGAGCCAGACGTGCTCGAAGCGCCCGGGGTGCTTGACGAGGTTCTTCACCAGCATGCGCTGGAGCATGGAGTACTCCTCGCCGCCGGTGACGTGGAGGGACTGGACGCGCAGGTCGGTGATGCCGAGCCTGGCGCACTCGTTCATGGCCTGGTTGACGGAGAAGACTGTTTTGCCTTCCTTGGCCAGCTTTTTGCGGATGATGTCGGAAGTGTAGGCCCAAACCACGGGCTGGCCACGGTAGGCGGCCTTGTAGGCCTTGTCTATGGCGTCGAAGGAGGGCATGGCTGAGGCCATGCTGGTGCCGAAGGCGACGATGAGCACGCCCTTGGGGGACGCGCCCTGGGCAGGCAGGGAGGAGAGGACGAGGAAGAGGGCGCAGATGAAGCTCGCTGCGGTCTTCATGGCGGGGCTCCTGGGGTGTGGGGGTGCGGAACAAGGCACCTCGGGCCCGGCGTCTGTGCGCGGCGCATCTATCCCGTTTGGAGTGCAAAAGGCCCGGCGAGCGCGTTGGCGCAGGCCGGGACACCGTATTCGTCCAGACAGGAAGGGCAAGTGCACAGCCAAGTTCCCGTGGGTGCAGCCAGTATGCCGCATGGCCGGTCTTCCGGCTTCCGGGTCGTCCTCCATCCGCTGGCCTTCCCGCCGGAAAGCATCCGGCAGTGGCGCTCGAGAGCGGATTTCGTCTCCGGTTACGGCGGCGGGTCCGCGCCGGATTCTCACCGGCTTCCCTGCGCACTCTCCGCGGAAGCGGGGCGTGCGCGCCATGCAGGAAGGGTAGTAGCGTCGCGGAATTGGCTTTGTCAATGGAGGCGGCAGGGGCTGATGCCGGAAGCAGGGAGGCAAGGCGTGCTGTTGCCTGCCGGCGGGAAGGCAGATAGCATGGCGCTGATGCGGAAAAACGCCTGGCGACAGGAGCATGGCCATGTTCAGCCGAACATTCTTCCTGGCAGTCCTTCCGGGAGCTTCGCCAAGGGAATGTCTTTCGCCTGGACAGGAAAGGCCGCGTGGAGGCTCTCTTCTGCTGCAATGGGGCAAAGGCATTCCGCCGTCATGCATGAAGCTGCGCCGTGCCTGCGGCGGCGATCCTGGCGGGGTGGCGCCTTGTGCCGGCCATGCCGGCGGGGCGCAGGCAGGGAGTCCCGCTTCCTGGGCCGTCTCCATTGCAGGACGCGCTGGAGAGCGGGCCGATCCCGGCATGGCTGAACGGCCTTCGCCACAGCCTGCGGCTGCCCGCAGAGCCTTGACGCTGCTGCATGCGTCTTTGTGGGTGCTTCATGGGACCTGACAGCGAAACTGCTGGTTGCAGAAGACGAAGCAGGGATAGTAGTCTGTCTGGAGGCAGAAAGACTCATAGCATGGCGTTGATGCAGTCAAAGAGACGAAAGGAGGAAAACATGCACAGCCCGCAAATAATAGTCGGGGAAGTTTCCTTTCGGGATATTCGCGAGAAAAATTATTACTATGTTGATAAGACGAGTATTTTAGAAGAACTAATTTCTCGTTGCAGAACAAAAGTATCTCTGATTACACGTCCACGCCGTTTCGGCAAGACATTGACTTTGAACATGATGAAAGAGTTTTTTGATATTCAAAAAGATAGTAGTGATATTTTTAAGGGGTTATATATTGAAAATAATAAAGAAATATGTCAATCGTGGATGAATGCACATCCGACAATATTGATATCGTTCAAGGATGTTAATCACAAAACTTTTCAACGAGCACGCAATTCAATTTTGACTTTAATTTCAGATATATTTCTAGACAATGAATATATTTTAAATAGCGAAAAAATTCACAAAAAATACAAAGAAAAAATAAAACTATTCATTGACGAAAAAATTATTGATGAAGATCTCGAGCATTCTTTGCTGTTTTTGTGCAAAATATTTGAAAAATTCTGGGGAAAGAAAACTATTATACTGATTGATGAATATGATGTTCCATTATATTATGCAGAAAAAAATGGATATTATGATGAAATGGTTGATTTTCTGCGTAGGTTTTTAGGCACTGCTTTAAAAGACAATAGTTATCTTGAATTGGCTGTATTAACTGGTTGTTTGAGAGTTGTGAAAGAAAGCATATTTACTGGGCTTAATAATTTTGGATGTTATGGCGTCTCCGATATTCGTTTTTCTGACAAGATAGGATTTACTGATAAAGAGATCGACAATATTTTGTATGAAAATAGAATAGAAAACAAAAAACAAATCATTAAAGAATGGTATGACGGGTATTGTTTTGGAAAATTTAACGAAATATATTGCCCATGGGATGTTCTAAATTATATTTTAAGTCTTGACGATGATAAGAATGCTTTACCAAAAATGTTTTGGATTAATAGTAGTGAAAACGATATAATCAAAAACATGCTGGAAACATCTAATGATATAATAAGACAGAAAATAGAAAAGCTGATAAATGGAATATATATTGAAGAATATTTGTCTGAGTATTTAACATATCATTGTCTGTATGCAAAAAATGACAACATATGGTCGATTTTATATTTGACAGGATATTTAACTAAAGCAAATCAAGATGTAAATGAAGGAAAATATTTACTTAAAATACCAAATAAAGAAATTAAAGAGATTTTTATACACACAATAAAAGAATGGTTTCAAAAGAATATTGAAAAAGATGTTTTACATCTTTTAACTGCTTTCTGGAATGGCGATTCCTATAATGCTGAAGTAATATTGAATAAAATTCTCCTAAAGTCAATTAGTTATCATGATAACGTAGAAAGCTATTATCATGGTTTCACTGTGGCGTTGTTTGCTGGAACGTTGCTTGAGGTGACGAGCAACCGCGAGAGTGGCGATGGCCGTCCCGATGTTGTCATTGCAGATCCAGACGGTCAGCGCGGCTTTGTGCTTGAGCTCAAGCATGCCGAATCGGAAGAGGCCTTGGAATCTGGCGTCCGGGAGGCGCTCGGGCAGATAGCGAAATTCAGGTACCTGGAAGGCCTGCCTGCCTACATGAAGCAGCGCCGTGCCTACGGCATCGCCTTCCACAAGAAGCGCTGCATGGTCAGGCTTTTCCGCTGACGATCCAGCGGCGGGGGAGTCCGTCTTCTGGACCGCTCCTGGCGAAGTCCCAGGACGGGCGGAGCATCCTTGGGCAAGACGAAGCCGTCCCGGCACGCTGCTGCATGCCGGGACGGCTGGGTTCTCAAAGGCAAGCGGGGTTTGCCCCTGTGCGGGGCTGCAGGCTACCAGGCGTTTGCGGGATTCTCGCCGCTGGCAGGAGCGGGGGCAGGGTCAGGCTGCTGCGCAGGCTGGGGCGCCGGAGCAGGCTGCTGGGCGGGCTGCGCCGCCGGAGCGGGCTGCTGCTCGGGCTCGTCGAAGTCCGCATCGTGCTGGTGCTTCCTGGAATCGACGATGTTCTTCGGCTCCCGGACCATGGCGTAGAGGCCGCCGTTGGTATGGACGTACCAGAGGCCGTCGTGGTTGAGCAGCCAGACGGTGCGCATGTTGTCGGCGCCGGAGCTGCGCAGATCTATCTTCTTGTAGCCTTCGCTGTCGCGGATCTTGAGAATGTTCAGCTCGAAGCTGTCGGGATTCATGCTGTAGCTGTTCTCGGGAGAGGTTCCCTTGGCGAAGCTGCGGAAGACGAAGTTGTAGCCGGGATCCTTCATGCGCTCGACGAAGGTCACGTTGTTGCGCGACTGTTCGAGGGGCATGGGCAGGTACATGGAGTAGCGGATCATTTTCGAGGCTTCGGCCCGCGTCTCCTTGTTGAGGTAGGCAAAGATGGCCTCGAAGTGCATCTTCAGCGCGCCTTGGGGCGTGCGCGCCTCAGTCTGGTAGCGGGCTTTGAATTCCTTGTAGGTCTGGGGCAGCGCCATGGCGCTGCCTGCGGCGAGCACGAAGCAGGCAAGCAAGACGGCCGCCTTGCCGAGCAAACCTGTAGAAGACGTTGCTTTGATCATGTTGCGTTTCCTTTCAAAGGCTCTTGCAGCCGGAGGCAGGCTAGTCGGAGAAGATGATGTGGTTGATGTGTTCAGCTATGGAGTAGGCAGATGAAGGGGTGAAGACACTGGCTTGGCTAAAGAGGTGGTGCTTGATCGGAATTCTGTTGTTCTTGCCATCGGTAATGTACCACTTGTTGCATGGAGGGAAGGCGGCATTGGTTCCGAGAATCCACAGTGGTGCCTGAACTTTGATCTCTAGAAAATCATATTGATCGAGATCGTCGCCATTGAAGCAGAAGAGACGCACTCCACAGAGAGCGCATTCTATTTTGTCAAATTTTATTGTATTGCCTGTTCCATTTTTGAGAACAATGAAATGCTTTAAATTGTGTGCCAGATCTTTGGGCGACATGTTCTGAGAACCCTTGGCGACAAAGACATGGCCACCATCCGCTGGAAATTTAGGGCATTTTTCGATTGAGCGGCTTTTGTCGTAAAGATACTTGAAATTGGCCTGCTGATGTGCGCCGTCTTTCAGATAGCTTTTGCCCGAGGTTGCTTCCAGATTGTCGGATGCGAAGGTCATGACGGGCATGTTGCAGAGGTAGCACTGCCACATCTTCACGGGAATGACTTTTTCGTCGCCTGAGTCCTTGGCCGAAGCCGGAACGGCAAAGACGGCCGCAAGCAGGGCCAGCAGGACAAGAGGCGTCAGGGCGCGTTTGATCGGCATGATGTTCTCCTTGAACTTGGTTCTGCGTGATTGGCTTGACGGCTGGCGCCGCAGGGGCGCCTTTCTTCTGGCGGGAGCAGGAGGCATTCCCGGGAAGGCGCTAGGCCTGCACGAATTCCTCGGGGATCCAGCCGAGCGACCTGTAGGAGGCGTAGCTGCCGTCGGCCTTGGGATCGCCCATGCCAAGGCGCACCTTGACCCAGGTTCTGCCGTCCTCGCCCTTTGCCTTGCCCTTGCCGTCAGGCTGTATCCATGTGCCGTCGTCCAGGAAGGTCCAGCCCTCCCGGGGCTTGAAGGGGCGTCGTTCGGGAACGACCTTGAGCATGTCGCAGACAGGGAAGATTTCATCGGCCATGGGGCATCTCCTTGGGAAGATGTTCTGGCCGCGCCTGGACGGAGCGGCCGGCGCAAGCACTGTAGCAGAAGGGGATATGCGGGAAAAGGGGCGCTGGACGGCAGCCGGAAAGGGGCATGAAGCGGAAAGGGCCGGAGCGTGCAGCTCCGGCCCCTGGAAGTCGGCGTGCGGATGCCGGGCCTAGAAGACGAACCTGGGATCCTTGAGCACTTCCTCCTTGACGATCTGGACGATCTTGGGACTGAGGAGCAGGATGCCGATGAGGTTCGGGAAGGCCATCATGGCGTTGGCGGTGTCGGAGATGAGCCAGACGGTGTCGAGCTTCATGACGCAGCCGGCGCCGGCAGCGAGGCAGAAGAGGATGCGGTAGTACTTCACGGCGTTGTCGCCGATGAGGTAGATGACGCAGCGCTCGCCGTACACGGCCCAGCCGAGGACCGTGGTGAAGGCGAAGACGGTCAGGGCACAGGTGACGACCATGCCGCCGACGTTCGGGAAGACGTGCTCGAAGGCCATGTGGGTGAGGACGCCGGCATTGCCGGCGCCGGTGTTCCACACGCCGGTCACGAGGATGGCAAAACCCGTCATGGTGCAGATGACGAGCGTGTCGATGAAGACGTCGAGCATGCCGATGGAGGCCTGGGCAAGGGGAGACTTGGTTGTGGCCGCGGCGTGGGCCATGGCCACGGAGCCGAGGCCGGCCTCGTTGGAGAAGATGCCGCGGGCAACGCCCATGCGGATGGTCAAAAGCACGGTGGCGCCGGCGAAGCCGCCTTCGGCCGCAGTCGGCGTGAAGGCTTCGGTCACGACCCACATGAAGACGCGGGGAATTTCCGTGATGTTCATGACGATGACGAGGACGGCAAAGCCCACGTAGAGCACGGCCATGACGGGAACGATCTTGCCGGCCACGGCGCCGATGCGCTTCACGCCGCCGAGCAGGATGAGGCTGACTAGGCCGAGGATGAGGATGGCGCTCACCCAGGTCTCGACGCCGAAGGACTTCTGGAGGCTGGTGGCCACGGCGTTGACCTGCACGAGGTTGCCGATGCCGAAGGACGCGATGAAGCCGAAGATGGCGAAGCAGGTGCCGAGCCAGACCCAGTTTTTGCCGAGACCGTTCTTGATGAAGTACATGGCGCCGCCCACCCAGTTGCCGGCAGGCGTCTTCTCGCGGAACTTCACGGCGAGCAGGATTTCGGAAAACTTGGTCATCATGCCGACGAGGGCCGTCATCCACATCCAGAAGAGGGCCCCGGGGCCGCCGATGGCGATGGCCGTGGCAACGCCGACGATGTTGCCCGTGCCGATGTCGCCGGCAAGGGCGGTCATGAGGGCGTTCCAGGGAGAGATTTCGCCCTTCTCCGACTGGTGGTCGCGGCCGCGCCACAGGCAGCGGTAGGCGTGTATCCAGTTGCGGAAGGAGAAGAATCGGAGAATGATGTTGAGATAGAGGCCCGTGCCGACGAGCAGCACGAGCATCACCGGTCCCCAGACGAAGCCGTTGATTTTGTCGATGACGGCAATGAACGCATCCATAAGGCAAACTCCAGGCCTGAAAACGTGGTTCCTCCGGCGGCGCGCCTTCAAGCAAGGCGGCCGTCCAGCGTGGCGAAAGGCCGCATCCCCGCAGGCGCGGGCATGAGCTTGCGTCGCACAGGCACAGGGTGCCGGAAAAGGGGCTCCCGCGGGCGGAAGCAGTCCTGCGGCCGATGCCATGTGCCGCCGACCCCAAGCCGGATTCCTGCGCGTCAAAAGAGGCAGAATTTCTTTTGTATACGGAATTCTCAGACCTTGAGCAAGAAAAAGCTCGCCAGACGCAGGCCGTCCCGGCGCATGCCGGAGGGGCAAAAGCAAGGGCGCCCGGCGAATGCCGCCAGGCGCCCGGGGGAAAAGCTGTTCAGCAGAGGGCTATTCGCCCATCCACTTCTGCACAAGCTCGGCCATCTTGCCGTTGGCGCGCAGCTTCTCAAGCCCCTCGTTGAGGAGCGTCTGCAGCTTGACGTCGTTCTTCTGGAGGCAGAAGCCGAGGTGCTCGACTTCGCTGGTCTTGTAGGCCACGTGGAGCTTGCCCTTGTACTCTTCCTTCACGTTGGCGTAGTAGGTGGCCACGTTGCTGTCGCAGATGACGGCGTCGATGCGACCGTTGCCGAGGTCCTTCATGGCGAGGCCCACGTCGTCGTATTCGCGGACTTCGGCGCCGACCTTGGCCTTCTCCAGGACGAATATGCCGGTGGTGCCGATCTGGCCGCCGACCTTCAGGCCCTTGAGGCCCGAAAGATCCTTGATGTTTTTGTCGGCGGACATGACCACGGACTGCACGACGTCGTAGTAGGGCGAGGAGAAGAGGTACATCTTCTGGCGCTCGGGCGTGATGGTCGTGGACGAGGAGACCATGTCGTATTTGCCGGCCGCAACGCCGGAGAAAATGCCGTCCCACGGCACGTTCTGGATGTCGAATTCAACGTTGAGCACTTTGCCGAGTTCGGCAAGCAGGTCAACGGAGAAGCCGATGGGCTTCTTGTCTGCGCTCAGGAACTCCATGGGCGGCCATGTGCAGTCGCTGGCAACGCGGATTTTTTTGGATTCAGCCATGGCGCTGCCGGCCGTCAGGGCGACGGCAAGGGCGCACAAAAGCAGTACTTTGCGGAACATGTGTAAGCAACCTCCGAGAAATAGGGAACACAGGCGAAGCCACTCTCCGCAAGCGGAGGGCGCTTAAAAAAGTTGGATACTTATATCTGGAGCACAGGGGCAGTGTACACAACTTTTTCTGTGAAACAAGCGTTAACCTAGTAACATTATGCAATGCCATGGCGACGCCGTCCCTTCTCTGGACCTGAATTCCAGCCACGCATGGCTGCATGGCCGGGGGGAAGTCGATACTTCCATAGTCAGCTGTCTGCTAGTCCTGCACGAGCGGAACATCCTGGCGGCGCGGCGCCGCAGGCTGGCTCTGGGGCTTGGCGTTGAGGCCTGCACCCGGCTTGAGCATGGCGGTCATGCCGGCAAGCATGCCGCCGACGGACGCCATGTCGGCGGGGATGATCACGGTGTTGCTGGTCTTGGCTATCCTGCCAAACTCGTCGATGTAGGCCTCGGCAAGCTTGAGCTGGGCCGCGGCCACGGCATCGCCGTCGAGCTGGGCCTTGACGGAGGCGAGGCCTTCGGCCGTTGCCTGGGCGATGCGCAGGATCTGGGCGGCCTCGCCTTCGGCGCGGTTGATCTGGGCCTGCTTGTCGCCCTCGGAGCGGTTGATGAGCGCCTGCTTCTCGCCTTCGGAGCGGGCGATGGCCGAGGCGCGCTCGCCCTCGGCGATGTTGATCTGGCTCTGCTTCTCGCCTTCGGACTGCAGGATGGCCGCGCGCTTTTCGCGCTCAGCCTTCACCTGGCGCTCCATGGCCTGCATGATGCTGGCTGGTGGCGTGAGGTCGCGGATTTCGTAGCGCAGCACCTTGACGCCCCAGGTGGTGGTGGCTGCGTTGAGGTCGGAGCACACTTCCTGGTTGATCTGCTCGCGGGACTCGAAGGTCTTGTCCAGGGGCATGCGGCCGATGGCGGAGCGCAGCGAGGTCTGGGCCAGCTGCACGGCACCGGTCACGTAGTCGGAGATGCCGTAGGCCGAACGCATGGGATCAACCACCTGCATGTAGATGACGCCGTCGATGCTCACCGAGACGTTGTCCGAGGTGATGCAGGTCTGGGCCGGCACGTCGAGCACATTCTCCTTGAGCGTCCTGCGGTAGGCGCGGCGGTCCACGAAGGGGATGATGAGGTGGAAGCCGGCCAGCAGGGTGGAGTGGTACTTGCCAAGGCGCTCCACGATGATGGCTGTCTGGTTGGGCACGATGATGATGCCCATGAAGAGGAAGAAGAAGATGAAGAGGGCCACGAGGGCCGCGATGACGGTTCCGAACATGCGCTTAACCTCCAAGGGTGTGTTTGCAGCTGCGGATGGATGACGGTCGGCTGGCTTAGCTTCAGCGGGAGCGGAGCATTTTGACAGCGCACTCTTTTTTCCAGAAGGCTATGCCGTAGACAAGAACTGAAGTAAATGTTCTGGGAAGTCCTTTAACATATTTTTTTACTTTAATCTGATGTAATGCTTTCTCTGCTACAGCATCAAGCTTGTTTTCGCTACGAGTGCGTTTTATTTCAATGATAACACATTGTTTTTTTATATGATCTTTAATTACTATGTCTGGACGTCCTAATCCTTCTTCTGTGTTAGAAATTGCATGAAGACCAGCGCCTTTGAGTATTCCAATCATAAATCCGTGATAATATTTTTCATCATAATCAAAGTAACTTATTGTTTCATATAAAATATTAGTTAATTCATCTTTAAGATGTTGACTATTTCCACACCAAAAATCATCAGCAAAAGAAGAAAGATTTTTATTCTGCATTGACTGCTCAAACCAGCGTTGAACATCTGTTGCGAATATTTCCTTAACTTCTTTGTTCGGTATTTTGATAGTTGTAAATTTTCTATAATGTTTTGGATCAGTTCTAGTTAAATATCCTGATGCGTATAGCAAAGACCAAATAGTGCTTTCACTTTCTGTAATAGAATCTTATGTCAATTGAGTTTCAAGTTTTTCTTGAATGCTTTTATCAGAAAGAAGTATTTCAATCTTTTCTCTAGATGTATTTTCAATTTTCTGAATAGCTAATTGTATTATATCGTTGCCACTTGTATTCTTCCAAAATAATTCTGGTTCAGCTGTTGGATCTTTTTGAAGTGCATATATGTATTGCATAATATCCCATGGACAATATATGCCGTCAATATTTCCAAAGCAGTATCCATCGTACCATTCTTTAATCTTATATTTTTTTTCTGAAAAACCAGTATCGTTGAGAATTTTATCTATTTCATTATCTGTAAATCCAAATTTATCTGCATATGTATTATTAGATATGTCGCAACATACAAAATGATTCATTCCGGTAAAAATACTTTCTTTTGCTATTCTTAAACAGCCGGTTAATATAGATAATTTAATAGGTGTGCAGTCTTTGAGGGGATAGAAAAATGTTTTAATAAAATCAACGCATTCTTTGTAGTAATTATTCTTATACGAAAAGTTTAGGGGTGAATCATATTCATCTATAAGCAGAATTACTTCTTTTTCATAATGTTCATACAACGCAGAACAAATTGTCACAAGCAAATGTTCCAATTTTCTTATATTGTATTTATCTCCAATTAGATTTAGAATATCTTCTTTGTGTATTTTGCTTACACGCGGACTATCCAGAAGATATTTGTGTTCATTGAGAAATTGTCTTGTATATAACGCAAATCTATCGAGAAAAATCGAAAAAGAATTACAATCTAGATCTCTAAGTGTTATGTACACAGTTGGATATTTGTTCATCCATTTATTGCATATATCAAAATTTTTTGATATAGACAGACCATTAAATATATTGTTGCTATTTTTATTTATATCAAAAAACTCAAACAATGTACTCATCATCATTGTTTTTCCAAAACGGCGAGGACGAGTAATTAGCAATGTTCTTTGTGGTGCATCCGATAAAAGCTCTTCCAAAAATAATGTTTTATCAACATAATAAAAATTATTTTCTCGAATTTCTCTGAAATTATTATTTCCGATACTGATTTTTACTGGATGCATATATATCCCATTTTATGATTATTGAGATCGTTTTACTATATAAAGTGATTAAATTGCAAAATAAGTATATT
>JAEEGL016697559.1_pt1 | contig 12468 bp, 9 predicted proteins | sample 9134231 | NCBI WGS metagenome assembly JAEEGL01 (sample SAMN16246548, study PRJNA631951) | gut metagenome | biome: gut microbiome; feature: rumen; material: fiber-attached | host: Bos | place: Iran: Karaj | collected 2018-10 | reverse complement strand
TTGGCGATGCCGAAGTCACCGAGCTTAAAGTCGCCTTCTTCGTTGACGAAGATGTTCTGCGGCTTGATGTCGCGATGGATGATATTGTGACGCCCGCAGCGTTCCAGAGCGCGGCAGATATCCGCGCCGAGCCTGCGCACCGTGTTCTCGCCGATTGCGTCCCTGCCGGCTCGCTGATCGAAGAACTTCGGCAGCGGCGTCAAAAGCTCCATTCGGATCATAATATCATATCCGATATCGTTCTCGTGCTGTACGACCGCGTGGTCCTCGTAGCTGACGATATTGCTGCAGCCCTTGAGCTTGTTCATCAGGCGGAACTCGGACGTGATATCCTCCACACGGCTGCGGAACAGCTTGGTGAGGCTCTCGTCGTCATAGCCGTCGTCGCGGTATGCTTCGATCTCGGCGCTCGATTCCGGAATCGAAATAACCTTCAGCGCGGACCGGATGCCCGTCCCGAATTCATCTTCCTTTTCGATCTCATATACACAGCCGAAGCTGCCTTTGCCGATGACCCGTATGATCTTCCAACCGGGGATATTGATCGGTTTCTCGTCCATGTTTTCTCCCGATAAAGTGAATTCAGTCAATACGAATGACGATGGCCGTCGTGTTGTCACGACCGCCGTTCTGCAGCGCACGCCGAATGATGTGTTCGACGGTCTGCTTCACGCTGATATGTTCCCGCAGGATCATGCAAAGCTCCAGATTCGGGACCATGTCCGTCACGCCGTCGCTGCAGATCAGATAGATATCGCCGCGTTTCAGCGCGCACTTGACGATATGCGGTTCAAGCGCGAGCTCGTCCTCCGGGATGCCCAAAAACTGTGTCAGCCCGGCTTTGCGGTGAACGCCCTCCGGTATCCGCTCCACGTCGTCGACGGAAACCTGCGAAAGCTCGTTATCCCGCAGCCGATAGATGCGGCTGTCGCCCAAATTGCAGGCATAGACCTCATCCGGCACGAACAGGAGCATCGCGGCAGTCGTTCCCATCCGGGTAACATACAGTTCCTTCTGCCGTTTGCAAACCTCACGATTCATTTCCTGACTGAGCTGTGTCAGAAACGCTCTCGAGCCGATCGCATAGCGCCTGCCGAATTCCGCCTTTTCCTTTGCGGTCTCCGCCGCGGCAAAGGAGGCTTTCTCCCCGTATTCCTCCCCGCCCATGCCGTCGAACACGCCGAACAGGACCTCCTTTTCAAGATAGGTCTTTTTCACGATACATCCGCTTAATCCCCGGTTTTCTTCCGGGAGCGAGCTGCCGTCGAAATAGAAGTTGTCCTCGTTGTTTTTGCGAACGCGTCCGATGCTGCAGCCGCAGGCTGCCGATAACTGAAAAATCATATCCGCGACTCTCCCTGTAAAACTTTTTGCTGTTTTCATTAGTTACGGCTTTCCGGCACCCTTTCCGGTGAAAAAACCGCTCTGTTTTCATTTTCCCAAAATCCCAGCGTACCCTCCGTCCGTCGGTTTCCCGACAAACGGAGGGTCACTGAAACGTATTGCCGCCGCAAAAGCAGCGATCTAATCCGCCCGTACCGGTTAATCCAGTAAGGCTTTCATTTTTGCGTCTGCATCTTCAAGACGTTCAAGCACCGTTTTGGAGAGCTCTTCCACAAGTTGTCCCGATTCGACCAGCGCGTCGCCTATCTCAGAGAAATACCGTTTCAGATGATCGACGTCGTTAAGAACTCTGCGCACACGTGGTGCAGACTCGAGCGGCGCGACAGAAGCTGCGAAGCGCAGCGCATCCACCAATTCACGCGAAAGCTTTAATTCTTTCTTGCAGTATTCCTCGGCATGATTCTCAAGTGCTGCCTGATCGAAGCGGAGCCTTTCGTCATAGGACATGATTACTTCATCAGCGCATCAATCTCACGCTTTGCGTCTTCGAGATAGCGACCCATCTCTTCCTGAGAAGCATAAGCGTCAGAACTGACATTTTCCAATTGCGTCTTGGTATTAACGGTTTCGGAAATCTTTCTCTTGACCACGTTGATTGCGGATTCGCAAAGATCAAGAGCCTTCTTCTGGTTTTCGTCCTCGTCGCCCCAAACCTGTTTGGCTTCTTCCTTCTTCTGCTCATATTCACCGAGCAAAGTCTTGAGCTCATTCAGCTTCGAGTTCAGCTCACCGGTTTGTCTCTCAAATGTTTCTTTATTGACATAAATTCTGGTATCACTTGCCATTGTTCTGCCTCCCTACGCCTTTATATTCCTAACATTCCGACAAACTTGCCGACGGTGCTGATGCCTTCGACGATCTTGCCAGCAAGCTTCGTTGCAGACTGAATCAAATTGTCAACGCTCTGTACGAGGTTGTCAAACGCCTTGACCAGTTCAGTAGCCGCATTGAACATTTCGGTAACATTCTGAACCAGCTGACTAAGAATGCTGCCTTCAGCGCCTTTCTGAATCGTCTGCACGCTTTCATTGACGCCATTCAGTACTTGTGCTAAGCGTTTGTTCAGATCATTAATTTCGGATTGCCACTGCTTAGCCCGTTGGGTATCCATATCGACTGTAGATGCCATTCTTTCTTTTACCTCCGATAAATGATTATATTAATATCCGGCGCTTGATTCCGAATACAATACCATAATTGTTTTTCTGATCTTCTTGATCTGCTCGATCGCTTTGTTGCACTGTTTTTTATAAACCTCTTCTGACTCACCGGAAAGACCTTTGTTGATGTTTTCCTTATCCTCTTCCAGAGTTTCCTCGATCTTTTTCGCCAGCGCAGCGCTTCTGTTTAGTGCTCCGAGATACTTTTCAATGTCTTCCATAGCTCCTCCTGTCAGTACAACATCAAATGCATTCCGTCCGTCACTTCATAGTCGCCGAGCGTATAGCGCGGATGCAGAATGATTCCATCCTCGCGTCTGCAAAGAATTTCCTTTCCTGTCGGCTCAAACGCGCCGCTGGAAAGATCCTTGACAGCATCGGCAATCAGCTTCTGCAGCTGTTCGATCGGAAGATAATCCGGCAACAGCATATCATCTTCCCGATCAATCGCCGGTGTTTGCAAGACAACACAGACTTTCTTCATATCCGTTTCTCCCCCTTAAAAGATCGATGCATCTTCACCGGTCAAACCGACTTCTTCCGGTCCGCAGGGCATCGTGATTGTATAGGTCTTCCCGCGATAACCCATCATGCCGCGGCCGAATCTGGGCAGTGTATCTTTGATCACCGAACTGAAGTCAAGTGAAATAAGATTCTGCTTGTCCATTTTCCCGCCGAACAACAGGACATTTTTCTCGGGATTGAATGCATTTTGCAGCGTACTGATAAAGAGCTTCCCTGTATCGTCCGGATCATACCCCGCAAGGAACAGAATATTGTAATACCGGGCAATTTCGAAGATCGCCTTCAGCATGCCTTCTTCATCCTTGACGTACTTAGTAAAGGACAAGAAGTTTTCGATCACAACGAATACAGGCTCCGTTTCCGAGCGAATGGTGTCCTCCGCTTCGGCAAGCGACGAGATCGAGGATTGTTCCAACCCGTGCTCCTTGCAATAGCGATTTCGAATGGGCTTTCTCTCCTCTATGATCTTGACAAGAGCAGCCGTTGTTTCTTTACCCAGACCTTCCTTGCACGGAATAATCTGATGCTGGAAGAGATAATCCTTCAGAATACCGTCCGAACCATCGGCAACGCTGCCGTTTTCTGCAGACAGGAACAAAACCTTGCCGTGTTCCCGCGCAAATGCATACAGGAAATTCTGCAGGATCTTTTTCTTGCCGTCCGTGTTTCCGAAATAGACCGAAAGGAAACTGGCCTGCTTCAGCGGGATCGAAATCTTCTTTGCGTCCTTCATGGAATATCCGAGCGGAATTCTGCCAACCGGAATGCCGCTGCAGAACTGTTCGTATTCCTGATCCTCCTGCACGACCGGAAGCTCGACGGCAAACGCATCTGCAGGCGTACGATCGGCAATCTCCTGCGCAATCGTCTGGATCAAGGCATTGATCTCTCTTGCCGTATCGTCCGGCCGCAGCATCGCGACATGGAATTCCAACGGCGTTTCATCGTACATACACAGACCGCGGCCCGGAGTGGCCGGCGGAACGTATGTGCAGCGAGCATTCAGCGTCTCGCCGTACTCATATTTGTCCTTCATCTGGATGGCGTACCGGGTTCCGATCTCCTGTTTTGCCCGCATACTCACCTCGTTGGGATGCGTTGCGGTAATGATATACCGGATACCGTAGCTCAGGCCTTCCTTGAGATACTGATTGAAATTGTATTGATAATCGCTTCCCTTCTTGAAATTGGTCAAGCCGGCATAGTTGTCGATCACGACCAGGATCAACGGAAGGTCCTCTGAAGCATGATCTTTGGACGCAAGGTACGATTCGTAATCCGCAACGCCCATTTTTTCAAACAGCTTCTTGCGCTCGTCGACCGTATCCCGCAGCATGGAAAGCAGCCGATCGAAATCGGTCTCATTTTCGTCGTGCAGCGCGGCGCCACAATGCGGTGCGGTCCGGAACGCGGTCAACGAACGGCCGGACAGGTCGAGAATATAGAAGGAGATTTCCTTCGGGCTGTAATTGCGCATGACCCCGTACAGGATCGTCTTCAGGAACGTCGTCTTGCCCGATCCGCTTTCGCCCATGATCAGGATGTTCTTGCTCTTGAGCAGGTTGATATAGAGCGTGTGGCGCGTCTGCTGGACGGGATCGTCGATCATGCCTGCAAGCACGCTGAACGGCGGCAGTTTGCCGGTGCTCTGTTCAAGATCCTCAATGGAGATCTTGCTTTCAAGCGGATCCATCCAAAGCCGCTCGGCTTTGATTCCCTCATGCACAGCCGTTTCCGCAAGCATGGTGACGGTGGCGACCAACTGCTTGACTTCGGTCTTGACCTTTTTCCGCTCGGGCTTCATGGTAAGGACGGCCTGTCCGGTCGGATCGATGACGGAAATGCTCTCGTCAACCGATTTCGGCGGCTCGTCCGAAGGCTCGTAAGCAGCGCCGCACCATGCGGATTGGCCCATCGCAAAGTATTCGTTGTTGCCGACCTGCAGATAGAACCGGCCGGTATCGCGCAGCTCGCTCGCCTCGGGACGCTTCAGCATATCCATACTGTCCGACTTGTCCGCAACGCGCAGACAAACACGGAACTTGGTATTGGAAACAATCTGATCGTTGACGACGCCGGCAGGCTTCTGAGTCGCAAGGATCAGATGCACGCCGAGGCTTCGTCCGATACGCGCGGTACTGATCAGTTCGTTCAAAAACTCCGGCTGCTGCGCCTTCAGCTCCGCAAACTCGTCAGAAATGATGAACAGATGCGGCATCGGCTTTTTGAGCTTTCCGGCACGGAACAGCTTCTGATAGTCGTAGATGTCCATCGTACCGGCGTTGGTGATGCTCTTCGCCTCGTTCAGCACTCTCTGACGGCGTTTCAGCTCGGCATTGATTGAGATCAGCGAACGCTGGATCGCCGCGCCGTCGAGGTTTGTGATGGTGCCGATGACGTGCGGCAAATACAGCTTTTGCACGTCGTCGTAGAACGCGCCGGCAAGGCCGCCGCCCTTGTAGTCGATCAGAAGGAACGCGACCTCGTTCGGCGAGAAGTTCACCGCAAGAGAAAGGATATAGGTGATCAGAAACTCCGATTTGCCGGAGCCGGTCGTGCCGGCGACAAGGCCGTGCGGGCCCTGACGCTTTTGGTGCAAATCGAGCATAAACGTCTCGCCGTCCGTTCCGACGCCGACGGGAACGGCCAGCGACTTGACGGGATTGTTCTCCGCCCAGCGGCGCAGCGGGGCCAGATGCTCCACCTTGCCGACGCCGAACATCTCAAGGAATGTGACCGTCTTTGGAAGCAGATACGCGGCCGAAGACGTAGGAATGTTAATGCTTGCAGTCCGCATCAGCGCCGCCGTTTTCTCCCGTTCCTCAATCCTGTCGATCGTGAACAGTTCCTCATAGTGGTCCGGTTCCTTGATATATGTCGTCTTATTCTGCGTATTCTTCAGCTGGAAGATCTTCGTGCATTCCTTCGGCAGCTCCGGGAACCCGGCAATGACCGATACGCCGACGGAATCATCCTGTTTCAGAACATCCTTCAGAATTTCGACCGAGTCAAACAGCTTTTTATCCAGCGCAAAGACGACGTAGTACGCTCTTTCCTTCAGGATCTTTTTGAGCTCCGGTTTCTTATCGAGACTCTCCTCGATCTGATCCGACAAAAAGCCGCTGATTCGCGTCGCTTCAACGATGTTCGTTGCCATGAAGCGCATCGTAAATTCGTCGTTCCGCATATGTTTCTGGAAACGAAACAGCTCGAAGTATCTTGCGTCCTCCGGTTTGCACAGCAAAATGACCTTGACCTCGTCGGGGCTGTGGGTCATCATGATCTGCATCATCATATTCAGGACAAATTCGCGGATCTGCTCGGGACTCCCGAGAATGCCGCTGACGAAATCCTTTGTCAGCGATGTCAGAACGGGCGCATCCTTCAGCCACACGGGCTCCGCAGTGATGCTCCTCATCTCTTTCTCAAGCTCGTCCTCTTCGATGTTGAAACGTTCTTCATCGCAATCGTACGGCGCGAGCATCGGAAAATCGCCGTGCCCGATTCGGATCGACAGAAAATCGTCGTCTACGTTTCTGCGTTCCCAAAGGCGGCGTTTCGTTTCCGGCCAGATGGAAACAAGACTCGTTTCGGGATAGGTGCGCTCAAGGATGCGCTTTTCTTCCGCGCACTCCTTCTTGATTTGCTCCCGTTTCGCGTCGAGATAAGCTCTGTATTTTTCGTTTCTCTGGGTTTCGTATTCTTTACGCTGCTTTTCGGTGAAGCCCTGTGTCAAAAAAGGCATGATCAGGCTTGTTGCCGCCATGAAATAGTTGCCGGTCATCAGCGCTCTTCCGCCCATCAGCGCCGGGCTGCCCATACGCAGCATGAACGGTATCTGATTGCCGTTCATTGAGGGAGGCGGATTGTCGAAAATGATGGGATCGGCCTTGATGATCTCGCGTTCCCGGGGAAGTCTGTTGTAGTAGGAATCATCTGTATCGGCGGAGTTCGATTTCGGAATCGTGTACGCAATATCCTTTTCGGCCTGCATAAGATGTACATACGGCGAAAGAACGGATGCGCGTCCGTTGCCGTCGTTGATGGAAATAAAGCCGTAGCCGATGACGATTCTCAATCCCATGATGAAGATTCCGTCACCGTAATTCAGGCTTGCGTCCTGAATCTTTTTGCCGTTTACAAAGATGCCGTTTGTGCTGTTGGTATCCTGAATTCTCCAGCCTTTCTCGTCCCAGGATATGATCGCATGATGTCTTGAAACAAAATCGCTGTTGATGACGATCCCGCAGTCCGCAGAACGTCCGATCGTGATCGGTCTGCCTTTTTCGACGGAGTAGCTGTGATGGACTCTTGCCTCGGTATTGACGTCTTCGACGTACAGATAGTAACCGCCGTCGCTTCCGGTCAGATGAAACAGCGCATGGTTTGTGAGCACCGCGGAACGGCTGCTTCCGAATTTGGACGCATCCGTAAACCTTGCCTTTGAGCCGCAGAGAGCGATCCATTCATCATCCTGCTTACGAATCTGCAGAAGGACTTCTTTTCCGTTTTGTTCAATGATCTTGTGGATTCCGTCGGAATCGTGCGGAATGTACAGTTCCTGCAGCGTGCCGCCGTTGGATACAACAGCAACCTGAATCCCCTGCGCATCCTTCAGATGCTCTGCGCTGTCCCGACTCGGTCTGTTCGTGGGATTGCTGAATCCCATTTTCGCCCTGGAGATCAACTCATCCATTTCAATACTCCCGTCCGATATTGTCTGAATGCCGTATAAACATAAAAATGCGCAGCAACTCGCTATACTCAAAAAAGCACAAACGTCGTTGCCGCCGCACAACCTCACACCGTATTCAAAGGGAATAGCACATTCCCGAAGCACGTCTTCCCCAGACGATCAAACCATATTATGAAAAAGTCCCAAATATGTGCGATTATGCGACATATCAAGTTTACCACATACATTTTCCAAAATCAAGATTTATGTCAAAAACTGTATTTTTTATCAATTCTACGTTTACTGCGTGCGGTTTCAGGTCGTCCTCCCGGGTTTCGGATCGTTTTTTCGGCCCGATCGGCGTACAGCCGCCTTCAGTTTGCCGCAATTCTGCTGCTCCCTCCGCACACAAAATACAGGACCGGGTTTTCAACCCCGTGTCCTGTTTTTGCGATTGCGGTATTTCGGAATTTGTACAGTCCCGGACCGTCGTTCTGCCGTCCGATGCGACGTAAAGCTTCGGCGCATTCAGAGTTGTCCGATCTTACGACAGCAGTTCGGGGATGCCGATCAGAACCACGCGTTTTCCGTTTACGCCGGTGCAGGTCGAGAGCGTTACGATCCGGGTGACGCGGTCGAGATCGATCGGTGCGGATACGAACGCGCTGCCGAGTACGGACCGCAGATACGTCCTCAGCTCCGCCGGATCGCCGTACAGCTCATACGCTTCGCCGGATGAAGGCACCCTTGCGCACGCGATGATTGTGATCTTGTAATCTGCGTCCGGCGTCAGATAATAGGCTGTCCGGTGCGCATCGAAAAACGACCGTTTCTCGTACTTGCGTAGGTCCGAGAACATTGTACCGTTCTGCATATTGTGACCGTATATGACCGTATTGCCGTCCGAAAGCATCGGATCGTTTCGGGTATCCATAAAGATAGAACCCGATTTATTTTTCTTGCCGTTTGGCAGCGTATCGAGATACTTGCTGTTGTTCCCCGTCTGCAAGACCGGATAACTGATATCCGTGCCCGCAATGTAGATCCAGCCGATACACTCGCTGTTCATCTGCTTCAGCCCTTCAAAGTCCACGCCGATCGGCGCGACCTCCGGCAGCGGCGTCGGCGGAACTGCCGTCGGGATCGGTGTTTTTTCCGGCTCACGGGAACTGTTGCCCGGCGCCGGTGTCGCCGCATCCGGTCTCTCCGCGGATTCCGTTTTCGGCGCAGCCGAGTCAACAGCGCCGGTCGGCGGCGCGGTTACCTGTTGGATCGGTTCAGCCGTTTGGTCAGGTCGGACAATGATCGAGCCCGGTCGCGGCGTCCGCGGCGGAAGAAGAAACTGCTCTTCGATCTGTCGGTAGCTCTCGTCGCTTTCACCGTATTCCGCGAAAATTGTGATCACCTTGTACGCCGAAAATCCGAGAATCACAAGGACAACCGGGATCAGAACGAATCTCAGCCAACGATAAACACGAAGAGGTCCGGTTTGCGTTTGATCTTTCTTTCTCATCTTTTGCTCCGAAAAAGGCCGAAAAGCATTTGCGCTTTCCGGCCGTTCATTTGATTTACGCGCGACGTTTGCGATACATCCACTCCAGCATCAGAAGTCCGACGCTCGCGAGCAGCGACGCTCCGAAAACGGTGACCCACAGCCAGGGATCCGATTCGTCTCCCGTCACGACCTCGTATGTGTTCGTGATGTCGAAACCGGTGACCGTCGCCGTATATCCGACGATTCGATCTTCCTTGACCGTGTACTTGATCTCCTTGCCGTTCTTATTCTTCGGAAGGTTCTCCCATTTCCACTTCCAGCCGTCCGCCTCGGTTACCGTCTTGGAGTCGATCTCGACGCCGTCCGCGAACAGTCGGATGACGATCTGCACGGGACGCTTGTTCTCCTTGTTGTCGTTATCAACCCAGGTCTTCTTTCCTTCTGCGGCGGTCTTTTCCGTGGTATGCGTGTTGGTGATCTTGTAGTTTTCAATCACCGTCTTATATTCGGGAACCGGATCCTCGGTAATCGTATAGGCGATCTCAACGCCTTGATCGCGGTACATCGGCAGATCCTCGAACGTGTACTCCCAATGTCCGTTTTCATCCGGAACGACCGTCGCGCTCTTGATCTCCTTACCGTCTGCATAGAGACGGACCGTGATGCTCGCGGGACGAACGCCGTCCCGGTTTTCTTCGTCCTCCCACTCCTTGGTGATCGTTATATCAGTCGTGATCGGCTCGTGCGTGTTGGTGATCGTGAAGGTTCCCTGCTCGATCTCCGCCTCATATTCCGGAACCGGGTCCTCGGTGATCGTGTACTCGATCTCAATGCCGCCGTCCCGGTACTTCGGAAGATCTTCGAACGTATACTCCCAGTGCCCGTTCTCGTCCGGCGTGACCGTTGCGCTGTCAACCTCTTTGCCGTCCGCAAGCAGATGCACCGTGATGCTCCGGGGACGAACGCCGTCGACGTTCTCCCCGTCCTGCCATTCCTTTGTGACGGAGATCTCTGTCGTCTTCGGCGTGTGCTTATTGACGATCTTAATGAGACCGTCCTCTGTCTCCAGATATTCAGGCTCATCATACTCGGGAACCGGATCTTCGGTTACCGTATACTTGATCTCCTTCGTTCCGTCTGCCGTGTACTTCGGAAGGCCGGTGAACGTGTACTTCCAGTCGCCGTTCTCGTCCGGCGCTAGATCGATGCTCTTGATCTCGACGGTGTCGGCGAAGAGATGAACCGTGATCTTCTCGGGACGGACGCCATCGCGGTTGTCCGCATCCTGCCAGTCCTTTTCGATCGGGAGCTCAACGTAGTGCGGAACGTCTTTTTCGGTTCTCCAGTAGTGTTCCTGCTTCAGTTCCTCGTCGGTGACGTCGAGCTCAAAGGTGAGATCCATCCAGATGTTGACGTCGCGCTTGCCTTTTGCAACGCCGACCATCGGCTGGGACACGATCGTTCCGCTCTGATCTTCGGAGTTAAAGAAGTATACGTCATTCCTGAGATTCTGTGTGCCGCTCAGCGCGAACTTCAGCGCCGTTTCGCCTTCCTGAAGCTGGATCTCCTCGATCTTGTAGGCTCCTTCGTCGACGACCGACGCCGGAACTTCGCCCGCCTGGATCGGTCCCGCGATGCGCGCCTTGACGATCGTATCGCCGTTCTGATCCTGAATCTCCAGCACCAGATCATCGCCGTTCTCTTCGAGCGGCTTCACCTTGAACGCGATTTCCAGATCGACGGTATAAACGTCGTTGGTCTTGTCCGCGTCCTTGTTGTTCGCGTGATCCGCGGGTTTGTCCGTAATCGTCAGATTGACAGACTTCAGGAAGTTCTTCTCGTTGATGATCGTATTCTCGGTAGTGGCGTCATTCTCCGGAATCGCTTCCGGCTCCAGATCGTAAAGCAGCCAGTACAGGCGCATGATCACATCGGCTTTATCGGGATCGGGTTCTTCCGCGGCGTGATAGGATGCCGGTGTGATACTGCCGTTTTTCAGCACATGATGCACATTTACGAACGTCATGTCATCTTTAATGACGTTGCTGTAACTCCAGATAGCCATCTGCATGGCACACATCGCCATGCCCGGCGTCAGCATTTCAATCTGTTCATTGGTAAACTGACCGGAGTCACGCATCAATTTCTTTACTGCGGCAAGAGTGCCGAAGTCGGATTCTCCTCCCTCTAAGCCCCAGTATCCTTTATTGCCGATGGCACGAATATGCTTTGCCTGTTCCTCCTCGTAATACTCGGCGTCTTCTAGATTGTAGATCCTGTAGAGGGCGAGTTCTTCCGAGGATGTTCTTTGGTCGGCACAATATGCCGTTATGACGTTTTTATGTTTGTCGGCCAGCGTATAAAACCATACGTTATCCCACCTGATACCGATTCCGTTGGGATGATCGGCGTCTGTAACATCAACGATCCTGTGATCAGGCAAATAAAAGGTTTTCCTTCTCAAATGGTTGTAATTATAGACCCCGTATAACTGGTATATACCATCATCGTATACAGGACTGTCAGTTGCTGACTGGGGGGAAGAAAACAGCCAGCCCGGCCAGAATGCAGCCACTTGATCGGATTCAAGATTCACATATTGATAATCATCTGTGATCAATGCAACTACATCATCTGCAGGAGGAATTTCAAGTTGTGATATTTCTCTATTTGATGTTGTTCTTGTCACCAGGTCCAGATCATCATCAATCACCTGACTGTAATCCGGCTTAATATCGGAATGGACATACTCCATATCGTCCGGATTGACCGCGCCGTGCGAATCGGTGATCTCGATAGACCTCGTTGTGACCCCGATCACGCTCTGCGTGATGCGTTCTTTTACGGTATAGTCGTAGATGCCGTCATCGTCGGATTCCTTGACGTCACCCGTGACTTCGATCACCGTTGCAGCGGGACCGGTGATGGTTGTAGGCTTGCCGACGTCATCTTCGTCGATCTTGATGCCGATCTCGGACGCCGGAGCATGGTATTCGTTGGACTTGTCGGAACCGCCTTCGGCCTCGTAGGTGTCGTTCGCATCCTGCGAGGTATAGTGGTCCTCAAACTCGTAACATCCGTTCGGCTGTTCGCCGTTCTCGCCGGCTTATTCGACGATCCTGCCGGAAGAGGTCGTATGATCTGCCGCTGCGTGGTCGGTCGGCTTAACACCGTTTGCGTCGGTCGAGACCCTCTCACTGACCTCGCCC
>JAEEGL015182732.1_pt1 | contig 12468 bp, 12 predicted proteins | sample 9134231 | NCBI WGS metagenome assembly JAEEGL01 (sample SAMN16246548, study PRJNA631951) | gut metagenome | biome: gut microbiome; feature: rumen; material: fiber-attached | host: Bos | place: Iran: Karaj | collected 2018-10 | reverse complement strand
GGCGTCGGCGCGGAAGGCATCCGCAGGGTGAAGGATCTGCTGCGCGAGGTAGTAAACGAAGCCTGCGAGAAAGATCCCTGGCTGGCCGAACACCGCCCGGAGATCTCCTTCCCGCACTATGACGACGCCTACGTCTATCCGAAGGACCACGAGCTCCTGGGCCTGGTCATTTCCGCCGGCGAGGACGTGCTTGGCAGAACGCTGCCGACCAGCCCCATGTCCGCCTGCGACGCCAGACATCTGGGCAATCAGGGCGGCATCCCCTGCCTGGTATTCGGACCGGGCAGCGGACCGGTGCACGCCCCCAACGAATACACGAGGATCGATCCTTATCTGGACTTCATAAAGCTTCTGGCCGCGGCGGTATACCGCTGGTGCGGCTGACAAAGGAAAGCCGATCGATCTTGAGCATTGAAAAGCCCCGCCCGGGACCGGCAGGTCGGTCAGGGCGGGGTCTTTCTGCGCAGCCGCGCCGTACAGCGGCTCACGGCGCTTTTTCGCCGGTAAAATACCGTCTCGGGTTCTCTGTGAACACTTCGTTCAGTTCCGCTTCCGTAACACCTTCCGCGCGCAGCGCCGGAAGGATGGTCCCGAAAAGGCTCTCCTTCCGCCGGTCGGTCCTGACGTAGGGATTGGCGCTTCGGTCACGGAGGGTGCGGCTGAGCGTTCGCGCAAAATCCGAACGGATCGCCGCGTCGCAGGAAAGGAAGATCTGCCGGCGCTTATCGGTCTTCAGCAGACCCGCCAGCCGTTTTGCCAGTCTTTCGACAGACGCCGAATCCCTTCTTATAAAGGCCAGCTGATCGCAGCCGACATAGGAACCGTTTTCCATAAGTCCGCAGGCATAGGCATCATCCCCGCCCGGGAGCACATGGCCGAACGCGATCTTCTCCGGCGCGATTCCCTCTTCTTCAAAGACCTGCTTCTGATATTCGCCCAGGCGGGAGCCCGGTGAGGTATGCGTGTAGATGGGCAGTCCGGTCGCTTTGCTGGCTATTGCCGCCGCCCGGAGCATGTTCCGGTTGTTCTCCGTCGCTCCCGGATCCTTCTGGCTCGCGCATTTAATGAAGCCCGGCCGGCTGTCCGTTCCTTCCATGCCGTGCTCGATCTCCCGGATCAGATAGTCCGCCAGGACTTCCGCCTCCACGCCGTCCTGGAAAAACGGCCGCTCCATCCAGTAGAGCCCGGTGCAGCCAATGATCTGAAGTCCCGTTCTCTCCGCGCATTCGCGCATGAGCACTGTGTCACGGCCGAGGTTTATGGGCGTCGCGTCCACAAAGGTCTTTACGCCGCACGCCTTTAAGGCCTCCGCTTCCTTTGCAAACATCTCCACGACGGATTCCCGGTCATAAAAACCGGGAAAAGCACGGGCAAAATTCCATTCGATATTGATCAGGTGCTCGTGCATCAGGGTAAAGCCGAGCTCATCGTCATTGATCGGTCCAAGGACTGTCTGTATTTTCATAAATACTCCCTGCCAACTTAGGTATCTCGTTATTAATTATACAGGATAGTCCTGCAGGGCGAAAGTACTATTTTATTGACAAGCCGGGGAAATATACTAAAATATCAGTAAGAAACGATCTCTCCCGGAAAGGCGGTGCCGCGTATGAAAAAGAGATTCCCGCTATTATTTGTGATTGCCATTCTCGTCTGCCTCTGCGGATGCGGCAGCAATAATGTGCCACGAGAGGAGACGGTCGTCATAGGCGGAACCACCTTTACCGTCGACCGGCAGGAGGGAATCATCCGCGATGCGCAGTACACATACCGCGTCACGTCCTCTGGAAACAGGACCACGATCCTCTATCCAAACGGCGGCACTTACAGCTGGCAGGAGATCGGCGGCTACGGCACCGGCTCGACAACAATGGATCTAAGCGTTTCTCCGTACGCGGATCCAATGACTTTGCTTTCGGTCATAAATGCGAGATCTTCACACAGCGAAAGAGGCGGCCATGTCGGCCTCGGTCTGGTGCTTCTGCTGCTTGCTGTTTGTATGGCAGTCTGGCCCAGAGCATTCTGGTATCTTCACACGGGATGGCGTTTCAAGGACGCAGAGCCGTCAGATCTGGCGTTAGGACTGAACCGCACAGTCGGCATCATCCTCGGTATCGTCGGGATCATACTCCTTTTCGTGTAAGATACTGTTTGCAGCATAGGAAAAGCACGTCGGGAATACCAGTCCAATCTCCATGTTTCGTTTTATCTATTCTGTTTCCTCAAGAGTTTTAAAACCTTTTATTCTATATTTTATATTGTAGCATACTCCCGATGATAAAAGTACTCTTTTTCAAAACTGCAAAGAAGACGTGAGGCAAGCAGCCCCTGCCATGAATAAGCTTTGAGCCTTGCTCAGCCCGGAGCCGTCAGTAGGACGGCCCCGGGCTGACGGCATTCGCCGTATGCCAAAGCAAAAGAGACGCCTTCGGAATGCAAGCATTCCATAGGCGTCTCTTCCGCTTTGTCGCATGGCTCAAAGCTTATTCATATTCTATCCCTTAGCCCGTGACTTAAGCTATTTTGTATAGGGGATATGCTACTCCGTATTCTGATTATTTTGGTTCTCTATATTGGATAGGCTCTCCGATAAAAGCTTATCAAAGTCTTATCAGCAGTGATAAGATCACGGTTGTATTATACCTTATTTTACAGGAAAAGTCCATATGTCATCGTCTCCGTGCTCTGACTTCATGGTAAATATACGAATTAATCCAAGGGGCGAGACACTTTGAATGTCCCACCCCATCTATCGACATAGAGTCCGTTTTTGAAGATTTAGAACGGGCGCAGAGCTCTCGACTCCTTTCCTCGTATCATCGACCGTACGCCTGCTTAATGCTGTTGATTAGTTCGTTCATCTGACTCTTGCGCATTACATATACAAAACCATTGGCTTTGATATAGTGATCTCCGAATGCATACTGTGTCAGCGTATTATCATCCTTCCATATCCGAATCCTGTACTCTTGACCTCCCATGCCGAGCAGAAGGCCCGGATCCGGTAGCCAGGCTACATAGTGCAGTGCCCCCAGTTTCTCTATGATCAGTTTCTTCTCTTCCAGTGAAGAATAGGCAACGACTTTTTCGTAATGCATCAGATCTACCATCTCCACATCATTTTCAGAAAAACTGAAAACTCTCCCGCTGAAGGGAATATATGTGAGGTAACGCCCCGTCAGCCTGGTCAGAACAAACAGGAAATAAATAATCAAGATAATAATGAAAACAATTTTCAAGGCCTTCGGCAACCTGATTATCTTTGTCTTCATCAGTAGCAAACCTCCCAGAACTGATCATTAGATACCGCAGCCATATCTAAATACCGGGGGTTACTGTAGATACCATCCGCCACTTGTATGTAAATTGCAGACTGCGTATAAGTTGAATTAAATAATCTATAGTATGCATATCCAATGAGATGATGATCTTGATAGTATTCATGTCCAGAAAGAGTCAGATAGAGCAGATGATCTGTTCTCAAGGATCGTTCTACCGTCGTATAATTAACGTAAAACCTTGTTGTACACGTCACGGAAATTCCGTAATCGCTGAAGCAGTCACATATATAGCTATTAGCAAAAGCACCATATGTCCCGCCAAGCCCTAAAAAGTTCGTGTTAACATAATAAAAATGTGATGTTCCAATAGAAGCAACATTCAGGAAGATACTATTTCTGTTTGAAACTGCAAGATTCGCAACACTAAATCGCATCCCATACATGAGAAGCATGTTTGTAATAGCTGTAGGCCCACAATGGTTAACAAATCCACTCCCCAAATTTTCAAAGTCACTACATGTATATAAATATGGGCTCCCCCAATGGTTCTGACTATCATGAAGTGTATATGTCCCACCATAATAAGTGGATGCATGTGTATAAATATCCGAAATATCTGAACCAGATCTCAGTGTAGATTTAACTTGAGCTTTTGTCTTCTTCTCAGCTATAATTGCATCTTTTATTCTCTGCGGAACATTAGAGATATTTCTATGTTCATTTATCCTGTTTGCCATTCTGTCTGCAGAGATAATTGAGCCATCAATTGTTTCAACATTTCCATCAGAACAAGCCTTATAATAATTCAGCACTCCTCTATATATGATATTATTCTTTTCTGAATCACCGAACACGTCATATACCGGTTCTGCCAAATCAGACCATTCAAGTATAAGATTTGGGACATCCAAATATGCAGAAACAACTATATAGCCTGCGCTTAAGTGAATACCATATGCAGAAATACTATCCTTATTTGTATCTCCATACAATATAGTAGTGCTCGTTATTTCTGTTTCCCTTGTCCAACTAACATTATCGAGCTTCATCATATCCTGCAAGAACAATTTTGCAATTTCTTCTGCAGTAGGCTGATCAATAAATAAGTCTTCTTCGGTAATAATCTCATCGCCCATTTCTTGTGCTTTCGCAGGAAGACCCCCAATAAACAAGGAAAGCATCACCACGACTGCCAAAACAAAACTCAACTTCTTTTTCATTTTTTCCTCCTCCTTTGGCTAAATATAATCGAATAATCACACAAAATGCTTGATACAACCTATTTCACGTACATTATTCCAAAATTAAATTATCACACCGCTTTTATTATGTCAAGTTTGTTTTTTTTACAAGACCGGACCGTGTCAAGCTATTGTAGACCATTTTATTAACATGTCTAACGCGGTTGTATCAGTCCGCGTTCTTTATCTGTTATTGCTCCTTATCTTCTTCCGCTTTCTCTCCTGCACCTCTCTCGCCTTTTCGAGCAGTTCTTCCACCTGCTTGCTCCCCAAAACTCGTCTAAGGAGTGAAAACCCCCGATTTTGCTCCCGTAACGTGACATTTTCCGCCTTGAGTCGCTCATTGTCCGCAGCCAGGAATTGATTCTCCCGATACAACTTTCCGTTCGTTTCATTGACTCTGTGATAACTGTCGATCGCCCTGAAATACCGGATCAGCAGGCTTTTGATCAGCTTTTTCAGTCTGGAGATCAGCGGCTCCGCAAAGCGGCTCTTATACGATTTTGCGCTGATCAGTCCCTGCGGTTCCGGAAGCTGAAACTCCGGATCACGATCCAGCTTTGATTCCAGATCAATGAAGGACTCCTCCGCTGACTCCAGATTTCGCACTCTCTTTTCGGCTGCGTCAAGCTCTCCTGTTTTTTCGGCCAGTTCTTTCTCCACAGCGGCAAGCTCCTTCGCCCGCTCCTGTTTCTTATAATCCAAAACAGAAAGATGTTCCTCGTGGGTTCCCTTCTGTTCCCACTCGATGTCATGGCGCTCCATGATCTTGGCAAGCGCCTCTTTTTCAGACTGCACCCACTGATTCCATTCCGTATCTCCCCGCGTGCCGCCCTTAAAGCCCTGCGTGGCCAGCGCCTGTTTCAATGACACCCGGGTATCCAGGCCGCGTTTGCTTCCGGTCGTAAAAGGCACGAAGTCGATATGGATATGAGGCGTAGCCTCGTCCATGTGGATATGGGCAGAGAAGACCCGGAGCTGTGGGTTACGTTCCCGGAAGCCCCGGTAGTATTCCTCCAGAATCGCTTTCGCCAAAGCTCCGTATTCGCTTTCAGCGCTCATGCTTGCCTTGTCCCCGATCTGCAGGATCAGCTCATGGAAAGGCTTCTCCTGCTTGCCGATTCGTATTTTGTCGTAGTAATCGTCGATGCGGCGATCCGCCCGAGTCTGCCTGTCGTTGTAGCGCTGAAGCGCTTCGTCAAAAAGCTCATGGTAAACTGTTCTGATCGGCTCATTACAAAAATCTACGTTCTGGCAGGTGCGTTCCGGATCCACGTTGGCAGCCTTGAATTTCCGGCTGTTGTGGTTGACGGAACCCTTTCCCACCATAGCACTTATCGTTCTTTTCATTTTCATTCCTTTCTTCTGATCTCCGCGTCAGCGGCGGCCTTTGTTACTTTCTGCGAAAGTAACGCAAAAGCACTTTTGACAGCTGCGCCATCAAAAGATGCGACCCGCAAGCGGGTTTTGCGCTCTGCGAGGCGGATACGGGAGGATCTTCCCGCAAAAGCGTTCCGATCCTTCCGGGCACGATCTGCCAACACTCTTCCTTGTTCGCCACGCACAGGAGCGTGGCACGCTCCTGTCATTTCTCCCAAGGTGAAGTACTCCAGCTAAAGCCAGGCAAGACGCCCTTCCGGTCAAGGTATTCCTGTCTTGCCTTCTCCCGCTGCGCCTCCGTGGGAGCAGTCTTATATTCCGAATAAAGCTGGCGGTCGATCATCGACTCCAGCTTCTTCTCCAATGATTTCTTTATACCTGCGCCAACTTCATCGTCCTCTGCCAGATGATATCTGACCAGATCAAGGAAAAGCTCGTAGGGTATTTGAACGCTCTTCATTATCATTCCTTCCGAATCATACAGTAGCGTTTTGGCTAAATCGCTGCGTACGTACGTACATAGCTAAAAGCCGTAAACACTTTTAGTATTAGGGACTGCCAGGGCTTCGATCCCCCTAAAGCCCCATACCCTTCGCCCCGCCGGATTGGTGATGGTATTACAGTGTTCAAGATGGTACCTGCTCTGATTCGCAATCAGACAATCCGAAAAGCTGCGGGATTTCAGAGGAGTCATGGAATTCTCCTCCGACCACATTCTGTAAATCTCATACAAATCTTTTGAGCTGGTGTACGCATCCGGGTTCAGCTGGATATATCCTTCCGAATCCATGAAGTCGAACACGTTGCTGTTGCTGCGTTTGACGCTCTCACGGTTTATTCTGGAACGGTCACTTTCCGTAAATTGAAAGCGATTTTCCACCAGGCGGCGCAGTCCCTCAAACGCCCAAAAGAAAACCCCTTCTGCCTCAGCACTCATCTTCTCCGCCAGATGCGGGTCATCCGCGCGGTCCGGATCTCTCTCCCGCGTCGTCAGGATCAGCTGCCGTCGATAGAATCCGTCGCTGCGGTCAAACAATGCCTGCAGATCCCCGTTGCTGAAGGCCAGCAGGCGGGCATACATCCAGCCCTGATAGCTCTGCTTTCCCTTCTTCTCCAGGTCCATTTTCCCTTGAGCGGTGACAAGGGATTTGACATAGTTGGTCTGACGCAGCGCTTCCATCCGCATATCGTCATCCACGCACAAAAGGATATGCTCCAGGTCCGCCCGGGCAAACTGGTTTTCCGAGATCTTCCCGATGCTTCCGTCCTTCATGTTGGAGCCGAAAAGGACACTAAGGACAACGCCGATCTGCGATTTGCCTTCTCCTCCGTTACCCTTCAAGATCATCATCCGCTGCGCTTTGTTGGTGGGGATCAGGCAGTACCCAATGAACTCCTGCAGCGTCGGGATATCCTCCGGATACAGCAGGCTGTCCAGAAAAGACAGCCAAATCCGTGGCGTTGGAGCCTCAGGATTGAAAGCCACCGGAAGCCGGTTTCTGACGATCTCCGGCTTCCCGGGAACAAACCTCCCGTCCAGATACAGTGTGCCGTTCGCAAGGTGGATCCGGTCTGCTGTCGGCACAAACTCGTCCGATATCGCCTCCAGCTTCAGCAGCTCCACAATGTTCTGGATCTTTCGCGGGATATTGGCTGTGGCGCAGCTCTTCAACTCATCGAAGATCTGTCTCCGGAGCGGCGTCTCATCCGTGACCCTTCCGTCCGGTGTAAAAAACGAGCCCCCCGCAAAGAGCATCTGATGATTCCAAAGAAAATGCTCGCAGAACAGCGCTTCATTGATGATCTTCCCGTCATGCCAGGCGGGAAAGCCTTTATCGCTCTTGCAATTCGGACTTTCGTCTGGTATAGTATTGTCAGTTCTTATTTGAGATGACTGCTCTCCGGCTGCGCCAACAGCCGAAACGAGAGCGGTCATTTCGTTATTATCATTCATCTGCGTTCTCTCCTTTCATGCCGCCCATCGTGCGGGCGATTAGATCAATCGTACTCAGCATTTCATCAGGCACTTCACCTGCAGTGCTGATACGTTTAAGTTCTGTAAGGATCGCCGCCATCTGCGTTTTCAGGGCTTTGTATACTCTTGGATTTCCCTGCACCACGATGTCCCGTTCCAGGCAGCGCCGGTAGCAATACTCCTGTTTCGGCAGACCCGAAAGCGCGACTGCCCGGTTGATTTCCTCGTTTTCCTCCGGAGACACCCGGAACCCGACGGTGATATTTCGGAAACGATTGTGCTTATCAAGATTTTTCGCTGACATCCCATTCACTCCTTTCCGAATCCAGCTTTTCTGCCATATCGATCTGTTTTGATGGGAACAAATGTGCATAGCCGTATGTGATAGCAATGCTTTCATGGCCCATCCGATCCGCGATTGCCACAGCCGAATATCCCATATCGATCAGAAGACTGACGTGGCTGTGCCTGAGATCATGGATGCGGATCCGTTTGACTCCGGCCTCCTTGGAATAACGGATCATCGCCCGAAGCAGAGAATGTTTGGTAAAATGGAAGATCCGCTGCTTCTTTTTCAGTCCGTAAATCTGGCTGAAATAGTCTTTCATCTCATCGCACAAAAAGCTTGGCAGCGTGATGATCCGATTGCTTTTATCCGTTTTCGGCGTTGTGATCACATCCTCTCCATTAAGACGCTGATAAGACTTGTTGATCCGGAGCGTTTTCTTCTCAAAGTCGAAATCTGCAGGAGTCAACGCCAGAAGCTCTCCTTCCCGGATCCCCGTCCAGTAGAAGACCTCAAAAGCGTAGAACATAGTTGGATCGTCCATGGCAGCCTCCGAGAACTTCCTGTATTCCTCCTGAGTCCAAATCTGCATTTCCTTACGTCTTTCCTTGCCCATGTTTCCAACCAGGGCCGCCGGATTGCTTCGCAGGTCAAAATATCTGACAGCAAAATTGAGAATAGCGCTCAGCTGATTGTGGACCGTTTTGAGATAACACGGCGAATAAGCATTGCCGTTCTCATCGCGAGAAGCCAGAAGCCTGCTCTGCCATGTTACTACGTCGTTCTTGCTGATCTCGTTCATTTTTCTGTGGCCGAAGAACGGCATGATCTTCGTCCGAACGATATGCTCTTTGCTGTGCCAGGTGTTTTCCTTGAGCCTTGGCCGCATCGTCTTCTCGTAGAGCTCAAAGAAAGCCTCAAAGGTCATATCCAGATTCGCTCCGTTCTGCAGATGGAACGTATGCTCCCAATCCAGCGCCTCTTTTCTGGTTTCAAAACCGCGTTTGCATTTTTGCTTCCTGTCTCCGTGCCAGTCGGTATACTGTGTCATAACATACCACTGGCCTGTGTTCTTGTTTTTGTATGCCGGCATTAAACCGCCCCCTTTCTCTTTTCATAGCAGGTCCTCTCGCAGAAATATTCCCTGTTGATCCTTCCGGCTATCGTCAGATAACCCTTTTCTTTCAGCTCGGCGTTGAGCCGCTGTACGATCTTGTAAGCATAAGATTTGGATACTCCAAGCTCCGCAGCCACTTCGTCGACCTTCATAAATGAATTGTTCTCCATTTGGTTCTTCCTCCTTCCTCTCATCTTTTTGCTTTGCCGTTCTCCCGCTCGGACTCTGGCAGGCAACCCTGTTCGGCGCTGTGTCGTTTGTTCTTCTCCTTGGCACGCTCGCTCCATGGAGGTCATGGCCTGCTTCCCCGGAAAAGATATCCGTCGGACGATCATTCGTTTGTTTGCTAAGCATATTCGCTTAGTCCATCAGCATTATACTAAGCATTTCTGTTAATGTCAAGTCTCTTTTCTAAACAAATTTATTTAATTTCTCTTGACGTGCCTAAGCAAATCTGCTATATTACAGATATCTTGAGTACACAGGAGATGACGATCATGGCAATCGGTGAACGGATCCATTTTTTCCGCAACCTTCGCGGAATGACTCAAAAGTACTTTGGGCAGCTGCTTGGCTTCCCGGAGAAGTCTGCGGATGTGCGCCTGGCGCAGTATGAAACCGGTGCAAGAACTCCGAAAGCGGATCTTACGGCAGAGATGGCCAGGATTCTTGACGTATCCCCTCGCGCGCTTGCCGTGCCGGATATCGACTCTTATGACGGTCTGATGCATACCCTGTTCGCTCTGGAAGATCTGTACGGTCTGCACGCGGATACCGTTGACGGAGAACTGGTCCTCCGTCTGGATAAGGGGAAAGGAATGACCTACATCTCCATGTTTGAAATGCTTTCAGCCTGGGCACAGCAGGTTCAGAAGCTCAAAGCCGGAGAAATCACCAGGGAAGATTACGACCGCTGGCGTTATTACTATCCGGACTTTGACGATACCCAGATCCGTGTGAAGGTCCCTTCAAAAGAACTCAGTGATGCCATGATCGGGAAATAAAAGTGATAATCACCTCCCCAAGGACGCAAAAAGCCCTTACCGACGATGTACCTTCATCGGTAAGGGCTTATCTTTTATAGGGACTTACAAGCCGGAGTTTATTACTCCGGACCCGCAAGCCAGGCGAACCGCAGAATGACGGCACTTGCCTGGGATCTTATCAAAATCTTATCAGAACACTTTTCCAAAGTCCGCAAAACCGCATGAATACTGGGTTTTTGAGCTTTCCGCGATTATTCGTACTCTACCGTTGCGGGCGGCTTGGGGGTATAGTCTACCAGTACCCTCGAGATGGACGGTACTTCCGTGGTGATGCGCTTTACCAGGCGGTCGATAAGCCAGGCAGGCAGATGCTCCGGTGTGACTTCGACGACGTCCACGGTATTGATGGCACGGATGATGCAGAGCCAGCTGAAGGTCCGCTTGCCGTCGCGAATACCGGTGGACTTGAAATCGGGCACTACCGTGAAATACTGCCAGACTTTGCCGGAAAGGCCGGCATTGTCGAATTCTTCCCGCAGGATGGCATCGGATTCGCGGACCGCTTCCAGACGGTCACGGGTAATGGCACCGGGGCAGCGCACACCCAGACCGGGGCCCGGGAACGGCTGACGGTATACCATATTGTCGGGCAGACCCAGTGCTTTGCCCACGCAGCGGACTTCGTCTTTATAAAGGAGCTTCACCGGTTCTACCAGTTCAAAGTCGAATTCCTCCGGCATGCCGCCCACATTGTGATGTGCTTTGATGCCGGCAACGGATTCCAGGATATCCGGATAGATGGTTCCCTGTGCCAGGAAGCGGATATTTTCCAGCTTGCGGGCTTCTTCGGCAAAGACCTCTATAAACTCGCCGCCGATGATCTTCCGCTTGGTCTCGGGATCGGATACGCCCGCCAGCTTGTCCAGGAAGCGGTCCACGGCATCCACATAGATCAGATTCGCGCCCAGCTCTTCGCGGAACACCTTGACGACCTGCTCGGGCTCACCCTTGCGAAGCAGTCCGTGATTGACGTGCACGCAGGTCAGCTGCTTTCCTATCGCCTTGATCAGCAGCGCCGCGACGACAGAGGAATCCACGCCGCCCGAAAGAGCCAGCAGCACCTTCCCGTCCTTCACCTGTGCGCGGATATCGCGTATCTGTTCTTCAATAAATGCCTTCGCCAGTTCCGGCGTATTGATCCGGGCCATTTCGGCCGGGCGGACATCTGTCTGCATATGATCTCTCCTTTTCATAGTATGAGGATGCCTTCGGCCGCTTAAAAAAGCGGCCACCCTCCTCCGGATGCGGAGGAGGGCACGGGGCTTTTTATAAAGCGGGGGTTTATCAGCCCAGGCAGTCGATCTTGTAGTCGACATCGGCCTTTCCGAATTTCGCTTTGCCTTCCATCTTATCGCCGGCCTTGGGGGCATGCGACACCAGCGCGGCGGCTTCCTCGCCTACGACACCGGGATACGATCCCAGGAAAGGTGCCGGCAGCGGAACCAGCTTCTCTTTGGCAGGCGCTTCGGCCTTCGGAGCGGCTTTCGGCGCTTCTTTGGCAGCCTTGGCAGCTTCTTCGGCGGCTTTCTTCTTCGGGAAGCCGGCCTTTCTCTCCTTGAAGAAGTCCATGGCGACCTGCGGGAACAGCGCGTAGGTCAATACGTCTTCGTCCTGGATGCTGTATTCCTTGATCTCTTCACGCAGCTTCGGCAGCTCGTTTTCGATCAGATCAGCCGGACGGCAGGTAATAGGCTCGGTATCGCCGATGACCTGCTTCTGGACTTCCTTGTTGAAAGGACGGACGGTCTGGCCGTATTCGCCATGCAGCAGCGCCTTGGTCTCCTTGGTCGCCACTTTGTAGCGGCCGCCGAACAGCACGTTCATGACCGCCTGCGTACCCACGATCTGGCTGGACGGGGTCACGAGCGGCGGCATACCCATATCTTCGCGGACCTTCGGGATCTCCTTCAGCACATCGTAGAACTTGTCTTCGGCGTGCTGATCCTTCAGCTGGCTGACCAGGTTGCTCAGCATGCCGCCGGGCACCTGATATTTCAGCGTGTTGATATCCACGCCCAGCACCTTCGGATTCATGGGGGCGCTCGCCAGTGCCTGCTCGCGGATGGGCCGGAAGTAATCGGCGATCTCCAGCAGCAGTTCTTCGTTCAGGCCGGTATCGTACGGGGTGCCCTTGAAGGTGCG
>JAEEGL014752789.1_pt1 | contig 12468 bp, 8 predicted proteins | sample 9134231 | NCBI WGS metagenome assembly JAEEGL01 (sample SAMN16246548, study PRJNA631951) | gut metagenome | biome: gut microbiome; feature: rumen; material: fiber-attached | host: Bos | place: Iran: Karaj | collected 2018-10 | reverse complement strand
ACGGCACGGCAGGCGACCAGCCGTCAAACGTGTAGCCCTCGCGCGTAACCGTCGGCGCAGAAAGCGCCGTGCCGTAGTTCTGCGTCACCGATTTGCCGCCGTCGCCGCCGTTCGCGTCGAACGTCACCGTGTACTGGTTCACCTTCCACTGCGCCGTGTAGGTGATGTTGCCCGCCGGGACGGTGGCGGGTACCGACGGCGACCAACCATTGAATGTGTAGCCTGTACGCGTCACCGTCGGTGCAGAAAGCGCCGTGCCGTAGTCCTGCGTCACAGACTTGCCGCCGTTGCCGCCATTCGCATTGAACGTCACCGTGTATTGGTTGACTTTCCACTGGGCAGTGTACATGGCACCACCGACAGGAACCTTCGCGGGAACGGCAGGCGACCAGCCGTCAAACGTGTAGCCCGTTCTCGTCACCGTCGGCGCGGCGAGCGACGCATCATAGTCCATCGACCGGCTCCAGCCGCCCGTGCCGCCGTTCGCGTCGAACGTCACCGTGTACTTGTTCGCCTTCCACTGCGCCGTGTAGGTGACGTTGCCCGCCGGGACGGTGGCGGGCACCGACGGCGACCAGCCATTGAACGTGTAGCCTGTACGCGTCACCGTCGGCGCAGAAAGCGCAGTGCCGTAGTCCTGCGTCACCGATTTGCCGCCCACACCGCCATTCGCGTCGAAAGCAATCATGTAGCTGTTCACGTGCCAGACCGCGTACAGGTTGAATTCTCCGCCGGCAACTTCCGTGAGGTTCGTCATAGGCTGTCCGGGGACGAACGACACGACGGTACTCGCGGCATTGGTGGCCCATCCGGCAAACGAATGCCCCTCCAGAGTGAATCCGTTGGCAGCGGCTGCGATCTCGACGTCATAAGTGGCATCGACCGGCGGCATCGTGCCGATTCCGCCGTTTGCGTTGTAGATAATCGAATAGCTGTTCGCCGTCCATGTGGCCCGTACCGTCTGTGCCCCGGTCATATCCCCGGTGATCTGGCTCGGGGTCCAACCCGCGAACGCATAGCCTGTCACCGCCGACGGATGCGTGAATGCCACCGCCCGGCCCTCCACGTAGGTGTCGGGGTTGGAGTGCGTGGCGCCCTTGAGGTTCGTGTACGTGATCGGCGAGTTCACGATCGGCCTCTTCATGCCGTTCGTCGGTCCGGATACGACATCGTCCTCGTCGCCGACCGCCTCCACCCAGTACCAGTACGTGACACCCCGGTCACCAGTCCCGTCGCGGTATGAGTCCGTGCCGCCCGCAAGGGCCACGAGCGTTTCCGCCGCCGAGCGGTCGTCCGACGTGCCCCTGTGCAAACGGTATGTCGTCGCCCATGCCAGCGTGTTCCAGGCGAGATCCACTCCGTCCAGCGACGACGCAGCAGAGATGAATTCGACGGGCAGCGGTTCGAACTCGGCCCGAATCCCGGTCAACTCGTCGGCGTCCATCGTCAGCGGATTGTCCGTGGACTCCACCGGGCCCGTCCAGCGCACGAACCGGTACCCGTCGTCCGGCGTCGCCGTCAACGTGATCCTGATCCCCTTGTCGTACGTTCCGCTTCCTGTCAGGCTCCCGCCGTGCCCGGCCTCCGCCTGAACGCGCACAAGAATGCGCGCCGACTGCGTCACGGTATACACCTCGCCCGCCACGACAATCTTGCCCACGCGCGTCTTGCCCGTGTTGTTGTCCTCGCAGATGAACCGCACCGTGCCGTTCCCCGTGCCAGCGTCGTAGCCGCTCACGAGCGCGATCCAGGGCTCCGTCACTATGGCGTTCCATACGGCTCCGATGTCCGCCGCCACCGCGAACTCTCCGTCCCCGCTGTTCCCCTTCACGACCGATCCGTTCGGCTGGATGGAAAGCTCGTACGCGCGCTGGGTGATGTACACCTTCTTGTCGCCGACAGTAATCCAGCCCGTCCGCGCCGTGCCATCGCCCACGTATGGCGCCACGATGTAGAGTATCTCGCCATCGCCGGTTCCTGAATCTCCCTGGAATATGGTAATCCACGTTGGGTCGGACGCGACCGCCGTCCAGGCGGAGTTGCCGTCCGGATGAATGGAGATGGATTCGTATCCGCCATCCGTGCCAAACAACTTCGTGTCGTACTCCAGCTCCACGCCACGCGCCTTTTGCGAGACGTTGAACGTCTTGCCCGCTATCTTCACCGTGCCGCTGCGCGGATAGACCGTGTCATTCGCCGACGCCTGCAGGACAACCGTTCCTGGTCCTGTCCGCGATGCGGAACCATTCACCGTGATCCAGTCCAGCGACTCGGAAATACTCCATGCCACAATGTTTGCCACGGACACATCAACCGAACACGACTCGCCCGCCGCCTCAAACTCGTAGCCGTTGGACGAAAGAGCCGATTGCGCCGCAGGCTGCGTCACCTTGTGCGTCTTCGCAGACATCCCTGACGCCGCCTCCGGCGTGATGGTGATATTGCCCGTTCGCTGCGCGAGTGTCGGGTTGGGCGACGCCACATAAACCACGTTCCCGTTGCCCGCGCCCGTCGCCGTAGCCGCATAGACCGTGAGCCAGTTCGCGCCGCTCGTCGCCGTCCAAGGAAGGTCGGGCGTGGCCGTCACGGCAATCATTCCGTTCGCACCGTTCACGCTCGCCGTCGATGCCGTCGGACTGACGCTGAACGACAACGCCGCCGTTGGACGCCCCTGCTGCGTCACCGTGAACGTCTCTGTGCCGATCGACACGGTACCCGTCCGCGCCTTGTAGCTCGGATTCTCCGCAATGGCGATCGTCACAAGGTCGCCGCCCCGTCCGTTGCCCGCATCCACAACCGAAATCCAGCTGTTGTTCGGCGACACGCCCCACTGCGTGATGGCAAGCGCATTGACGGTAATCGGTATAACGTGTGCCTCATAGTCCCGTGTTTCGTTGTAAGTGGAAAGCTTCATCCGCCGCCCGTACTGGAACACCGTAAACGTGTTTCCGGCCACCGTCAGCGTCCCCTGCCGCGTGGCGACCTCGTTGTATGGTGCAACCTGATACGTCACGCTCCCTGCGCCCGCGCCACTCGTGGGCGTGACAGAGAGCCAGTCCACGTTCGGACGCGCCTGCCACACCATCTTGTTTGCCGCCGTTACGGAAATCGTACCGCTACCTCCCTGGTATTCGATTTCCCTATTCTCCGGTGAAATCGTACCACCCACGCCATCTTGCGTGACGGTATGTGTCCAACCGCTCACGTACACATAGCCCGTCCGTTGCTCCACATTCGTGTTCGCGCTCACGGTGTAGGCAACCGGATACCCCACGTTCCCGCTTGTCGCGTTCAACGTGATCCACGGATCGCTTACCGCCGCCGTCCAGGTCGTACTGCTGCCGGACACGAGGATGGAATTGCCTCCCCCATTCACGCCAAAGTTCCGCGTCGTGGGCGTGATAGAGACATTGTTGTCCTTGGACATCGGCGGATTCGGCGATGGCTGGATAAAGAAGTCAAGCGCCGTCACGTTTAGTGTCTTTGTCAGCACACTTGTGCCGAACGTACATGTGAGCGTGTGGTTACCCTTGGTCAACGGTTGCCAACGCCACGCCGTCTCGGTCTGGTTCGTCGTTGAGAAGGCACATGCTCCGTCAATGGCAACGGTGACACTTTCATCTTGCCCCGGCCAAGGCGACGCATAGATGGTCAGAGCTTTGTTTACCGTACTAGGCAAAGACGTGTTCACGCGCACCGCCGCACTCTCGCCCGAACAGATTACGTTGCCATACGCCGAAATAGTCGCGCTTGCCACAACCGCAACCTTGCAACCTGTGATGATCAACTTATGCATCTGCATTTTAGTTCTCCTTCTTATTCTTAAATCCTTTTGCTTTCATGCAGCATTAGCGCATAAGGGCTTTAATTTGACAGGGGTCTGGCAAGGCGGAAACCGATGTAGTTTACCGCGAGCGACGGACTGAAGTCACCGTATCGGCTGGACGAGGTACAACTGTCCGCACTGTTGCTCCAGCCGCCACCGCGCCACACCCGGGTCGACCCCGAGGATGGACCCTTTGGATTGGTACCATACTTCAAACTCCCCCACCAGTCCAGACACCACTCCCAAACGTTGCCGCTCATATCATAGAGTCCCCAGGCGTTTGGTGTCTTTTCTCCGACCCAGTGTGGTCTGCTGCTGGAATTGCCGTTGTACCAAGCATAACTATAACTGCTATTCTTCGAATCACCCCAGTAGTAGGTTGTCGTCGTACCAGCCCGACAAGCATATTCCCACTGTGCCTCTGTCGGCAAATCGAAGTTCAACCCCGTCCGTGCCCTCAACCTCCCCATGAACGAATCAGAATCCACGGCAGAGGACGATGGCCACTTTGCACCATTGGAAGATCCTCTAATCATATCATAGGAAACATTGTGCACCGGAAAGGTGTTGCTCCAGCCGAAAGATGCCCCATAGCAAGGATTACTCCCCGTCACCAATTCCCATTGCCTCTGTGTCACCTCGAACACACCAATATAGAACGGTTTCGTAAGCGTTACATTTGCTGTATTCTGCATCTTGAACGTTCCGGCTGGGATACGCTTCAGCACGAGCTTTGTAGTCATGTAAGTATCCGACCAACCACCTGATGGGACAGCATATAGGTATGAAATTGGGTAAGAAGATGCACTTGCTCCAGATGACAAATCAACAACCACATAAAGTTCATCACAGTACACAACAGATATTACCACATTATTTGAGTTAAACGACAAACCCTGTGATAAAGCATCCCAAACTATAATATGACACCCCGTAGCGGTTCCTGTATCACCAGATAGACAACTCTCGCCCAAAGATGCACCTCCATATATTTGTCCTGTTGTCTTGTCCCTAGCACTAACAAAAAGGAAAGGCGCTAATCCACTTCCCGTACCCGTGGTAATATTCCCAACAACCTCGTAAGAGATACGAATCTTTCCGTCCCATGGATACTGCTGAAACACCCTCACGTTCTTGACCTGCGGCGTGGCGGCCCACACACCCGCAGTTATTGCGGTCACGATTGCGATCACTATGATTTTCTTGGGACTCATTGCTACATTCCTTTAATCGCTTGTTTTTAAAGAAACTTTACTACACATCACCTATTGGAGCAGGTCTATCCTAATGCTGCCAACATATTTACCAAGTCCCGTCAGATCTGGATAGACAGTCCGTGCGGTTACATTGGCATCCCGTAGAACTTGCTTGATTTCTCCAATTTTCTCCGGACTGACAATGAACTTGATGATAGGAACACCAAGAGTTGAACGAAGATCGGAAAATTTTGACAGTGGTTGTTCATGGAAACGTTCACTCCCCATGCCCAGTGTACTACAAAGGTTATCTTCAAAGGAATAATTCAGACTCCTCGGCATGATGAACAAACCATCTTGTGCGGAGATTCTCCTGTTGCAGATTGTCGGAAACACAATCTTGACGCCCACGTCTTCACTATCATTGTCAAGTACCACTACTTCGTTTGCCTCATAAAAATCTCGTTTTACTTGATCTTCCCATCCTTCATCTGGCCTTGACCCGCAGATTGCATCAAGATTCACAGCCCACAATGCCAACGATGTTTTTTCAGGCTCAATATCCATTTTTATGCCATGGTTTTTTAAATAACCGCTGACACAGCCAATATCCTTTTCATATTGATCTATGGCCACAAACATTGCAACTAACGGAGCCAACGAGAAATCAAGCAATCGGGTTTTGCATCCATAGTGCTGCATCAACGAAAGCAGATTAAGTCCCTCGAAATCGCGATATTCTAAATCCTTCGAAGCATCTCGACCAAACATCCACATTGACTTTCGCTCGTATGCCTTAAGTGCCGCCCCATATCCTTTTCTTACCTTCTCGCTATAGGCAACTCGCCCCAGAGAGGTCTCCAACATCCATTGGGAATCTCCCTGACCCCTAAATATCCAAGTCCCGCCGACATTGGTATCATCGACAGATGAAAGCATCAAGCGCAATTTCTGAACATCATCGACAACGACCTGCCGATACCATCTCTCTCCACTCGCCGAGGGAATGGTCTGTACGTCATAGCCACTCAAAGGCACAATCTCTCCTTCGAGTCTTAGTCCATGAGCGAGTATCCATTCTTCAAGCGGAGAGCGGTTATCGTTGGCGTTTTTCCACTCATGCCAGTCGTTTACCACACGATACCATACGCCATCTACCAGATAACGCTTTGACCAGTAATTTCGATGTAGAAAATATGACTCTCCAGCTCTACTTCCAGTTGGGGCGTTCAGTATGTCCTCCTCTTTCTTCAACACAGGAAGAGATGGTGGCAATCCGAATGTTTTCCGGCAGTATTCCCCATCCTGCAATCGCTCAATTTCTTTTTGATCAGGGGTTTTCAAAAACATCTCAAATGCCAAGCGCGCCAATTGGCCGACTTTCAAATCTGGTCGAATCATGTAACACCTTTAGTTTCTTTTCTTGCCCTTGTTTCGATCACGGCAGAAGAAAGAGGGCGCAATCTTCTTCCGTGTTTTTGAAATGCCGGAACGTTCCGGCGGTTCAAGCTGTTGTGCGTGCGGACGGGGCGGCGGTCGCGGGGCGACCGCCCTACCATGCGGGTACGCAAATCCACGAGTTCTGAAGTTCCAGATTGCCTATTGACATTTCGTACGTAATTTCGTACAATGCAATCCGCCGAAACCAAAGGAGAAAAAGACATGTTCGACTTCAAGCCAACCGAAGACATCATCTCGATGAGCGAATTCCGCAACACGCTCGCGGATTGCGTAGCCCGTACCGCCGAGACGCATCGCCCGATCATACTTACACAGAACGGGCGCGCCACCTCCGTGTTCCTCTCCGCAGAAGAGTGGGAGAAGATCACCGAAAAGCTGTACAACGCGGAGGTGTATGAGGATATCCTCGTCGGCGAGGGCGAGTCTGAACGAGGGGAGGTATACACTACAGAAGAAGTGATGCGAATGACTGACGAGGCAATCAAAAATGCGACAAAACCGTCTCGCACCAAAAAGCGTACACAGAAACTGGCGGTGGTATGATGAAGGAAAAATGGACAAAGCGTGCCTCGGAACGTCTTGCTTCGGCAAGCAGTTATATCGCCAAAAATTTCTATCCAGATTATGCAACCGCATTTCGTGACGATGTGGTCATGTCTATTAGGGAGACTTGCAAAAATCCACGTATAGGTATTGTGGCTTTCCCCAACATGCAACGACAAGAGATAAGGAAGATTCTCTGCAAGAACCGCAATTGGTGGGTATACTATCGCATCAAGAAGGAATGTATCGAGGTCTTGTCGGTAAAGCACATCCTCCAGCAAGTCCGTACATTCCGCGATTTGTAGGCTGGTTCTTCTTCCGTTGCGGGCACGCGGGACGCGTGCCCCTACCGGGTCTCGCTTCCAATACCATTCTGACCCATCGGTCAGTTTGGTATCTACCATTCTGACCCATCGGTCATCCTGAGCCAGCTTTTCTGACCTGCCTTCCACCAGAATTCCTTCTGCCCTTGTTTCGATCACGGCAAAAGAAAGAGGGCGCAATCTTCTTCCGTGTTTCGTCTGAGGCCCTGGAAAAGCCCTGTGTGACCCACGAAAGAAAATGCACCCGTCTGGGTACATTCCACTCTTCGTACGGCACACACGTGAAATTTTCCAGGTTTCAGACGTGCCAAGCGATGCGTAGAACGCAACGATCTTTGTTGGAACGCGAAAATGATACCACATATCCCTGCGCATGTACACAGGAAACCGCATCTTTTTCCGCAAATCCGTCCTCAGACCGCAACATTTTCCTCATGGGGCACAGGGCAAACCATGCCTCTACTCCATACTTCACGGTCTCTGCGGAAATCTTATGCGAAAACTTTCGATTTTCACGACGGCAAATGTTACCTAACGGGAACGCGGGCGGGATACATCCGTTTAAATCTTTCCCGCTGCAAGAGCCCTTTCAGCTCTCGCATGGTCTCCGGACCTTTGTAGCGTACCTCATTTGCCACGTTTCCGTCTGTCGTCGTGACGAATTGCCTTTTCTGCCGCATGTTGGTCATATCGGATCCATCAAGGCCGATGAAGTTCAGATAGACATGTCCGCACAGAAAGTAGTGTACGCCCGTGACTGCAAGCGGTTCCTTCGTACGGTTCAGGAAGATGCAATTCTTTAGGCGCATCACTGCACCTGTGGAACCCGCCACGGCGGCATCAAGAACACCCGGACCCTCCACCCAATATTCCCGTTTCGTATCCAACACCAGCGGACGTGTGAACATGTTCGTCTTTCCTCCCAAATGTACAATCCTGGCGTCAAGCGTGTTCGTGACCGTTGCCCAAAACTGCTTAGGCATGCCTATAACATACGTCTTGTTGGAAGGGAAATGTTGATCGAACCATTCCCGCGCAGCAGGATGCATGCTCGCCCTGTCTAGCGGAATCTCGGCAGGAAGTGTCATGTTAGTGGAACATGCATGCGTATCTATCCTATCCCGAAAAGGCTGCGGCCCCCCCTTCCATATCTGCACCGTATCTACATATCTACCGTACCTCTCGTCGCATTTCCATACAATCACACGCTCAACCCGGTTCGTGACGATATCCTCTCCTTCCAGGCGGCATTCGACATCCCTGGATTCCAACTCCTCGCGATACGTAGTTTCCATTCGCATCGACCATAGCGACACCAACGCCGCCAGCGCAGCCGTCATCGCCATAGCACCGGCGACCATCCATCCAAGGTGACGGAATCGCACAGCCTTAGCGAATGCATCTACGGACGGATAACGTTGCGCGGGGATGGCGGCGGTGGCACGGCGGATGATACGCGCCCATGCACGCGGCGGCTTGCCGCCAAAGCACTCGTTGGCCAGCATGCCGAGCGCATAGATGTCCACTGACGGCGTGACATCTCCGCCGTTCAGCTGTTCGGGGGCGGCATAGCGTGGCGTACCAACACCTCCTATGGTCACACCAGATGTCGGAAGTCTGATGTCGGATGTCGCAACATCTTTGATGAGACCGAGGTCAGCGAGAACTGGAACGCATGATTCTACAAGGCGGCCGCCTCGGCGAGGCGGCCCTACCGGGCGGCGGTCGCGGGGCGACGGCCCTACCGGGCGCCAGAGGATGTTGCCCGGCTTGATGTCGCGGTGGACAAGGCCAAGCGAATGGAGGTGGCGCACGCCGTCCGCGACCCCCAGCAGAAACCTGGCCACATCGCCATCTCGTGACGGGAGATCGCGCGACTCGAGAAGCTCCATCGCGTACCAGGGGCGTCCGTCATGTTCGCCCGAACCGAGAAAACGCGGGAATGCCGGACACGCGTTTTGGGCAAGAAACCCGATTTCGCGGGTGAATCGCGCACGCGCCGCCGCATCGCGGGATGAGTACTCGCCAGTTCGCGGAACATACACCTTGAGCGCCGCAGCCATGCCCAAGATGGCATGCGTCACGCGATACACCTCGCCGGACCCGCCTTTGCCGAGAAACGCCGTGACGCGCCAATCGCCGAACATTCCGCCGTCGGCAAATGACGCCCCTGTCGGCATGCTTTCATGTGCGGAAAGGAAGCTTTCGATCTCTTTCGCGCCGATGCTCATGCGCCGTCCACCTTTTCGAGCGCCGCCACAAGTTCGCGGAGGCGGATCATCATGCGGTTCTTGATCTGATCGACCGCATTACGTTCGATCCCGAAAGCGGCGGCGACATCGGCAGGCCGTTCGCCGTTCACCGCCACGCGCAGGAACACCTGCCGCGTGCGCGAATGGATGGAGTCGTCGTTCAGCAACTGCTGGAGCGCAACCTCCAATAGGGCTTCGCGCCATGATTTCTCGTCGGTGGCATATTCGGCAGGCAGGGAGCCGCCCGCCCTGCCGGAATCGCCGGTCTGGTATGGCGCGTCGCCCCGCGACCGCCGCAATTCATCGGCAATCTCCGCCTGTCGCTTGTCCTTGCCGAGCTGGCGAAGCGCCTTGTTGCGGAGGATGCCAGTCAGATAGTTGCGGAAATGTCCCTTCTCGTCCGGAGCGTAGCGGTAGGACGGCAATGCCTCACATAGGGCGACAATCGTTTCCTGTATTATGTCGTCCGCCTCCACGGACGGGAACCGCTCGCCCAGGAACGCCTCCATCATCGGACGGTAGCGGGAAACGAACTCACTCCAGCGCACGGTCTGCGAATCCCGCGCGAGATCCCGCAGAAGCGTAGTCGATGTTGTCGGTATTTCTGCCATTTGAAAAACATGTTTATTTTAGCATAATTGCCGTTGTCGCGGTAGCGGGAAATCCCGTTGCCTTTTTTAACGAATTGAAGTTTTGCCTGCGGTGGGGACAGGAACGTGAAGTATTGTTAAGCTTGTGATATCCTGTCAATCAAATCGTTCAGCCAAGAACAGGCTTCATCACAAGATGACAGGACATCAAGGTCTCCCCTTGTCCTGTCGTATGCAATCCGCCATTCATCAGTCACTTTCAGAGTCGGCGGCCACGACTGGGACTTGCGGTTGGCGAAAACACGTTCACATATACGATGTACTTCTCGCAAATCAACGGTCTCATGAGACATGATGAGTTGCAGGTCTATCAAATCCTGTACCCTGACAGACCGCGCATCTGTCGCGCCGTGAAGCTTCTGGGCAATCTGATAGGGTATACGCATGAGCGGAACCGGCATCGGTTCCGGCAACCCGATGTTGGCGAACACGTCCTTCATATCTTTGCCCAACGGAACAATGTCGAAATCGTCCGCATCCCCAACCTCGTTGTATGACACTTCAAGGGTTACGGTACACCAAGCATGGTTTCTATAAGTAAGCTTGACCTCGAAAGGCTGCATCACATACGCCTCAGGAACATTCCGGGGATGCGCCTTCGGCATCTTCACAAGACGTCCTGAAAAACCGTTCCATCCAACCGCCAGACGCCTGTTGAAACGTGCAATGAACTCCGGTTCCTCAACGCTTCGCGCAGCGTCAAAATCCATGGTATATCGTGTGGTCGCTCCGCCATACCGCAGCTTGAGCGATCCTCCGCCGCGCATTACGGCTCCATCAAGAAACTGTCCCACTATCACGTTCGCCATCATCGTGCGGAGCCGCACCCCGTTTTCATCCGTATCAACGACCTTGCGGATGGCGCGTTCGAGGAATGCGACGTTATGTGGCGGCTTCATCCTTCAACTCCTTGATCAGTTTCCGGTATTCAGGCTCCAGAATGTACCCCTGGCGAAAACCTTCCTCGGCGGCCCGGATTCGCCTGTCTTGCCGTACGCTGCCACGTGCCACACGTATGGCATCTGCCACCCTTTGCCTTGGAACTCCATCGTCGTTTTCAACGGCATCGAGTCGCACCTTGACGATTTTTATGCCGTGACCTACATTTCTCCGGGTACGGACAGGTGTCGCCACATGGATCCATGATGGATTCGTGGGGATCAAGTTCAACATTCCAAGGACAGATTCGCCATATATGGCCGCCCTTGACCCCGTTGCAAGCACGGCCAACGCATACGGCTCAATTGCGGATGGCGGATAATTCGCCACCCTGTAGACACCTCTGGCAGGTTTCTCAAGTCGTCCGATCTTCATCCAACGATCAAGTTCAAACGATTTTATCCCCGCCTTGCGTGCCGCCGCCGCCGTAAAGTAGCCGTGGCAATCGGATGCCAACATCTGAATCTCGTCATAATGCGCCATGGCAATATAGTATCATAAACGTAACTGATTTGACAAGAGCAGATTTAAGATTTCTTAGGGTGCGATGCGCCCCGGAAAATCCCGTTGCCTTTTTTAACCTTTTACCCTTTCGCCCCTCTGTGGTATAATATGGGCAAGCAATCGGAGAAATGTGCAAATGAAAGACCTTAAAGAAGCCTACAAGACAATTGAAACCGACCACTTCGCCCCAAGGATGGAGATATCCTTCATAGACGGCGACAAGCGCGAGACGCTCAGCTACGAAAAAGCCACATGGAACATAGGCGGCGAGGAAAAGGGCCTGCGCTACGGCGAGAACCCCGGCCAGGAGGCGGCGCTCTACAAGCTCGTGAACGGGAATATCGTCCTTGGCGACATCGAGACGATCCAGCCCGGCCGCTACCTCGCATCCGTGCCTGAACTTCTACAGAGCGGCAAGCATCCGGGCAAGACGAACGTCACCGACACCGACAACGCCCTCAACATCCTGCGCTATCTCACCACGAAACCATGCGCCGTCATCGTCAAGCACAACAATCCGTGCGGCGTAGCCATTGCCGATACCCTCGCCGACGCCTACTACCGCGCCAACAAGGCCGACCGCCTCGCGGCGTTCGGCGGCGCGATCGCCCTCAACCGCGAATGCGACGTGGCGACCGCGAAGCTCATCGCCGAGAACTACGCCGAGGTGGTCGTGGCGCCCGACTTCGCGCCCGGCGTCATGGACCTCTTCGCCGCGAAGAAGAACCTGCGCGTCTTCCGCATCCGCAACATGGCCCGCCTCGCGGACTTCGT
>JAEEGL014505441.1_pt1 | contig 12468 bp, 8 predicted proteins | sample 9134231 | NCBI WGS metagenome assembly JAEEGL01 (sample SAMN16246548, study PRJNA631951) | gut metagenome | biome: gut microbiome; feature: rumen; material: fiber-attached | host: Bos | place: Iran: Karaj | collected 2018-10 | reverse complement strand
CGGGAACCGGCACGAAAATGGCCGGCAAGATGCGTGTGGCGAAGTGCGCGGCATTTCCCCCACAGGCGCAAAAAGAGCCGTCAATGACGCGACGCGAAATCCGGGACGGATTTCGCCGTCGAATTGTGCGGTATTGCCTTAAAATTCCAACCGCGCCCCGCGGAACGAAATGCGTTTCGCGGGGCGCGTAGATCATTGATCAGAGAACAGGGCTCAGTCGGGTATCGGAGCCGTCCAGTATTCTCTGTCGTATATATCGGTGAACAGATAGGAAGCGACGCAGTTTTTCGTGTTGACGTAAACGTCGGAGATCTGAAGTCCCTTCGATTCGCTGTAGACCAGCTGATCGCCGAGCATGTAGCTGTCCTCGTATTTTCCGTCGTAGGTATAGTAATCGCATACAAAGTCGATCTTGTCTCCGTCCTTCAGCGCCTCTATCGCCTTCGGAGCGGTATCGGTCTCTCCCTTGACGTAGACCGGACGGACGCCGGCAAGGCGCGCCTCTCCCGTCTTTCCGTCGATGGAAATAACGAGCTCGGCTCTGTCGCCGTTGAGAAGGATCGGAACGCGTCCCGTCACGCTGATCGCTCCGTTATTCTCGGTTATATCCTCGCAGTAGTAGGCGACCGGCTGTGCGTCGATGGCAAGCCAGGTCCCTCCGAATTTCCCGACAAGCTCGCCGTTCGAGTTAAACTCGTAGAGGCAGTCGAGACCCATGTCGATATAACCCTCGCCGTCGTCGTAGAAGAGATTGAGTTTTAAGCTGCTTACAAGATCCCACTGATCCTTGTCCAGCTTCATCACGTATCCGTCGCCCGATCTGACCCAGATGAGCGCGGACTGATCGAGAAGGTTTTCCGAGACGTACCTTGCGGTCTTGTCGCTGTCGATCCCGAAGAAGGAGGATGCGCCTCCCGTCAGGGATGAAAGCAGCGATCCGGCTCCCGAACCGCCGGTGAGCGAGCCGAGAATATCCGAAATATCGGTCGCGGACGGAGAGGACGACTGCTGTGACTGACCGAGGATCTGACCGAGCATTCCGAAGGGCGACTGGGAAGCGGTGCCTCCCGACGCCGCCGCCTGGCCGGCGACCTCGACGCTGGCAAAGGATTTGACCGCCTTCGAGTATTCCTCGTCGAGGCCTATCTCCTCGTACACCTTTACGGCGCTGTCGACCTTCCCCGTCTTTTCGTACGGGAAGTAGATCGCGAGTCCGTAGGCGTTGGTTATCTCTTTCGAGGTCTTGTTGTATTTGACCGCGCCCCGCACGGCTGCCGCCAGTTCGTTTGCGGCGTCTGTGCCGATGTTGTACGCGAGATGTGAAAGATCGACCTGATCGCTCTTCGACGAAACGGCGAAAGAACGGCTGGCGGCTCTCGCCTCCGAGACCTTCTTGAAACCGTCTCCGCTGATCATGTTCGCCGTATCGGATGCAAACGCCTTGAATTTCGCCGGGATCGTCGCCGAAAGCTCGGCAAGGTCGGTAAGCGACAGCGTGGTCTTCTGTCCGGGAAGCTTTTCGGAGCAGTAGGAGGTGAAGTCGTCGATGATCTTTTTGCCGAGATCGAGAGAAGATATAGCGGGATTTTTCGCCAGTTCGCTCACCCAGTCGGTGTAGTACCAGCCGGCGCCCGGCTCGGTCTCCTCGGAGGCGATGAGATAATCGGCGTAGTCGTCCAGAGTGAGGGCGTTTTCAAGCGTGCCCATAAGGCAGGCGTCGAAGCCGATGATATCAAAAGTCGAACCCGCGTTCTTCAGCGCCTTCGCGATCCCGGAAAGCGTCATCGAGCCGGATTTCGTGCTCTTCTCGTCGTATCCGAATCCGGAGACCGATCCGCCTCCGTGATCCCAGAGGACGAGGATGTTCCGGTTCGCCTTGTAGTTTTCGGTGCAGTATTTGATGAATTTCGTCAGCGTGGCAGAATCGGTCATGGCGCCCGTGCCGAAATTGTCCTCGAGCGGCTGTATGCCGCCCTTTACGATCTTGTATACCTGATTGTATTTATTTGAGATCTGGGACGTCTTCCACTGCTTGCAGCCGCCCGTCATAACGATTATGTCGAGTTTGTCCGACAGAGTCGCAGCCGCCATCTCGGCAAGATCGGCCGACGCCATCCCGTGCTTCGACTCGAGGTCGGTACCGCACATATAGACCATCATCGTGGTGCGGTCGGTTCCGTCGCCCTTGAGAACGGTGCGCTTGTCGCGGGCTCCCGCGGCGACCGAACGGTCGAGCTGACCGTTGTCCGGCTGCACCTTCCATCCGTCTGACGTACCCGACGCGAGCGATCCGGTCAGATCCGACAGCGAAGAGACCGACGAAGGAAGCACCAGCGAAGCCAGCTGTCCGACTCCCGATCCGCCTCCGAAAAGGTTGTTGAGTCCGAGCTTGTTGCCGAACAAAAGGAGAACCACGACGAGGATTACCGCGCCTATGCCTCCTATTTTGGGAAGCGCGCGGGTGCCGCCGCCCGACGACGATCCGGACCTTCCGGAATATCCGTCCCGGCGTCCGACGGGCCCGGTGCCGAGCCCCTCTCCCCTTCTTCTTATATCTTTTCCCTGTCCGGTTACGTTTGTTTTGCGTCCTCCGGGTCTGTTGTCCATAATTCAGTCTCCGTTTTCCGGGCGAGAAAGCTTCGCCCTGTTCTTGAAACCAGGGTTGTTAAAAACCCGCGAAGCGCGTTTTTTACAACCCGTCGGGTAATTTCCCGTCGCGGGACCGCGACGTTTTTGCACGTTTTTCAGCAGAAATCAAACTGAAATCCGGCAAAAAACGATATTCTCGCGCAAATTCGACGGAATCCAGCCCGCCGAATTTGAGGGGCTGTTAAAAAAGTCAGACTTTTTTAACAGCCCCTTCACCTAATGTACTGCGCTCGGGGCGCGATAATTCAGGCTTCCTGAGATTTCTTGTAGTCTTCGACTATCTTCTGAGCGATGTTGCCGGGAACGACGGCGTAATCGCTGACCTTGAAGCTGAAGGATCCTCTGCCCTGGGACATGGCGCGAAGAGCGATCGGATAGTCGAGCAGCTCTGCCTTGGGAGCGGTGGCGTGAACGACTGTGTAGCCCTTCTTGGATGCGGGATCCATACCCATGATGCTTCCGCGTCTCTTGTTGAGATCTCCCATAACGTCGCCCACGAGTGAATCGGGAACGGTGATGTCAAGGTCTCCGACGGGCTCCATAAGAACGGGGCCGGCCTGTTCGAGGCACATCTTGTACGCCATGATGGCCGCGGTCTTGAAAGAGATTTCATCCGAGTCGACCGGATGGTAGGAACCGTCGTGAAGATCGGCGGCGAGGAAGGTCATCGGGAATCCGGCGACGCCCTTCTGCATTCCTTCGAGAAGTCCCTTTTCGACGGCGGGGTTGAAGTTCTTGGGAACGACGCCTCCGACGACCGATACGGTGAAGGTAAGTCCCGGCTCCTCGCCCGGAGCGAATCTGATCCAGACGTCTCCGAACTGGCCCGATCCGCCGTTCTGCTTCTTGTGGCGGGCGTGGATGTCGACCGACTTGGTGATCTTCTCACGGTAGGGGATCTTCGGAGTTTCAAGCTTGATGCTGACTCCGTAGCGGGATTTCAGTTTTGCGGCAAGGACCGCGAGATGCATGTCGCCGAGTCCGGTGATCACCATCTGCTTGGTCTCGGGATCGGTGACGTATTTCAGCGTCTGATCCTCTTCGACGAGACGTGCGAGCGACTGGGAGATCTTGCCCTCGTCCTTTGCTGTCTCGGGGATGATCGCCTGTGTCATATATCCCTCGGGGTATACCGTGGGAGCGTAGGCGGCGTCTCCCGCCTCACGCAAAGTGTTGTTGGTATTGGTGTTGGCGAGCTTTGCAATCATACCGATATCGCCGCAGGCGAGCTCGTCGACTTCGGTCTGCTGCTTGCCCTTGACGGTGTAGATATGCGCCATTTTTTCGGTCGAGCCGGTGGAGACGTTGTTCAGAACGGCGTCTTTCTTCAGCGTTCCGTTCATGACCTTGAAGAAGGACATCTTTCCGACGAAGGGGTCGGCGACCGTCTTGAATACGAATATCGCCGTCTTTCCGTTTTCCTCGATGGGGGTCTTCGAACCGTCGGCAAGCTTTTCATCCTTCTTCGAAGTGAACTTCGGGAAGGCGTCGACGGCGGCGTTGAGAAGCTCGGCAACTCCGGCGAGAGTGACCGACGAACCGCAGTAGACGGGAACGATGCTTCCGGAAACGATGCCGTCGTGCAGAGCCGCGGCGGCTTCCTCGCGGGTGATCTCCTCCTCCATGAGGACCTTTTCCATCATCTCTTCGCTGACCATCGCGATGGCGTCGTTGAAGTCGGCCTTGTGCGCTTCGGCGGCGGAAGAAAGGGCGTCGGTCATCGGGATCTCGGAGGGCTTGCCCTTCTGATCGAATTTATACGCCTTCATCGAAATGAGATCGACGAGAACGATGCCGTCGCCTGTCTTTACCGGAACGGTGACCGGGCAGACGGACGCGCCGAATTTTTCCTTCAGCTGGGAGAAAACGCGGTCGAAATCGGCTTCGCCGTCGTCGTATTTGTTTATAAAGAAGGTCTTGGGAACTCCCGCCTCGTCGGCGTAATCCCAGGAAAGCTCGGTGCCGACCTCGACGCCCGATTTCGCGTCTACTAGAATGACCGCGCTGCCGGCGACTCTCAGCGCCTGCTTGACCTCGGCTACGAAATCAAGGTATCCGGGGGTGTCGAGTACGTTGATCTTGCAGTCTCTCCACATTACCGGAGCGATGGACGCCGAGATGGAGAAGCCCCTCTTAATTTCCTCGGGATCGTAGTCGCATACGGTGTTTCCGTCGTTGGGCTTTCCGAGTCTGTCGGTCCCTCCGGTGATATAAAGCATTGCCTCGGCGAGGGAGGTTTTTCCGCATCCTCCGTGTCCGAGCAGGGCGATGTTTCTGATCTTTGCCGTTTCAATCTTTGCCATATTTTTTCCTTTCACGGGTCCGCCGCGGGCGGAACGCTAATTAATTATCATAATGAAAAATCACTATCCGTATTATTTTATCATATAACCGGAGAAAAAGCAAGATTTTTTTGATTTTACTGTGAGAAGTTAAGCAGTAAACCAAAACTGTCTGAAGTGTATAATTTGGCCAACTGTTCATGAAAACAGGAACCCAACACAGCGTTTTTTCCTTTGGAATTCGCAATGATGCTCCACTCGTGTCCCCACTAAACACCTAATGCTCAATGAATCCCGGCACGTTTTGAGCTATAGCAATTCCGGATTACCGGTTTTTTCATTGAAACGGCTAAGAAAGAATACTCAACGAATCAACGGATACTGAATTATTCAAGTTGTTTATCAGGTCGCAGTATTCCTTTTTGACATCATACAGAATAATCAGCCGTTCATATATTTCGCCTTTTATTTCATTTTCTTCCAAAACCTTAACCAAAGTATAACCATTTGGAGAATTTGGCTTTTCCCATGTTGCACTTAATAGATCGGCGATTTTGTACGCTATATCTAAAACAGGATTCGGAATTAATCGTTTCTGTTCGATTTTTACTCGTTTAATTCTGTCAATTCTACATATTCCGACAGAACAAAAAAGACGATCGCGAGAATAAAAATATGGGTCTCCTAATAATCCTCTACGTTTCTTCGAAAAAACCATTTCTGAATTGATTATATCATTATTATGCCCAGAATTATATTTTCTTAACAAAAACAAGAATCCTCCGAAATAGTATGCTGTCAGCACCGTCAGAAACACTATACAATATAGAGTAATAAAACAATGAAGTAATCGCAGTATTAAAAAGCATGCGGAGATTAAGAATACCGTTGATAAATACTCATACAGAAGAAAAACAATGATTCTTTTGCTAAAATAAAATTTGTGGTTTTTCATGGCAATATATCTATTATTGTTCGAGTCATTGTATATTTTTTGAACTGAATTGAAGGTGTTTTTTTGGAAAATGTTCTTCCACATCTGATTGATGACATAACAATTGTCGGAACAGATCTCAAAGCGGATTAATTAAGTGAAATTAAACAGTCTCTCCGCGTTTTCGTAAGCGATGCGGCGGACGGTATCGGCGTCGGCGCCGAGGACTCCGGCAAGGGCCTCGGACGAATAAACGATATAATCGGAGCGGTTCAGCTTCCCGCGGTGCGGTTCGGGCGCAAGATACGGCGCGTCTGTCTCGAGCAGGATGCGCTCACGCGGTACCGACGCGGCGACCGCGCGCACGTTTTTTGCGTTTTTGAAGGTGACGACGCCCGAAAACGATATATACCAGCCGCGCCGGACGAGTTCGCGCGCCATTTCCGGACTGCCCGAAAAACTGTGAAAAACGCCCGAAAGCTGCGGGCGTCTTATGACCGTTTCAAAGCAGTCTCCGTGTGCGTCGCGGTCGTGGATCAGGACGGGAAGCGAATACTCCTCCGCCAGATCGAGCTGAGCTTCGAAAAATTCCTTCTGAAGCGCCCTGTCGACCGGCTCCCAGTGATAATCGAGGCCGATCTCGCCTATCGCGACGATCCTGTTTTCCGCCATGCCGTCAAGCATCCGGCGCAGTGAGGAAAGCGCTTCGGACAGAGATGTCTCTTTGTGCGCCTCGGTGGGATGGACGCCTACGGCGGCGTACATTCCTTCGTATTTTTTTGCCTGGGCGATGACCTCGAGCGAGTTTTTAGTGTCGACCGATACGTTTATTATTTTCCCGACGCAGCCCGAAAAGAGCTCTCCGAGCAGCGCGCCGGCGCCGCCCGGATACTCTTCTTCAAATCTTGCGTCGGTATAGTGGGCGTGGGTGTCGAAGACCGGAAACATTATCTGATACGCTCGCCGAGCGGCGTTTCGGGATCGAGGAAGATCACGCGCACCGTCTCCTCGCCCGACGCGAGCAGCATTCCCTGCGACTCGACGCCGCAAAGCGTTGCCGGAGCGAGGTTTGCCACGACGGCTACCTTCTTTCCGACAAGCTGATCCGGCTTGTAGAACTTCGCGATGCCCGAGACTATCTGACGCTTTTCATAACCGAGATCGACCTCAAGACGCAGCAGCTTTTTCGCCTTCGGCACCGGCTCGGCGGACAGTATCCGCGCGACCCGGAGTTCCACTTTCATGAAATCTTCGATGCCGATGACGGCGCATCCCTCCGGCTTTTCGGGCGCTTTCTGCGCCTCGGCAGCGGCGAGAGCCGCCTGCCTTTCGGCTTCGATCTCTTCGAGAAGCTTCTTCTCGTCGATGCGGGCGAAAAGCACCTCGGACGCCCCGACTTTTTCCCCGGGGACGAGCGCGTCGACCGAAGCGTCGGAGAGCAGTTCGTCGAAAAGGATCTCCCCCGCGGGAAGGCACCCGAGCATACCGAGTATGCGCCCGGCGGCGTCCGGAATGAACGGCACGAGCAGCAGGGCTGCCCAGCGGATGGCGCACAGAAGGTTGTAAAGGACGGTGCCGAGGCGCTCACGGTTCGCCTCGTCGCGGGCGAGCACCCAGGGCGTCGTCTCGTCGATATATTTGTTGGCCCTGTCGAGCAGGCGCAGGATCTCGGCGACGGCGTCGGCGACGTGATACGAATCCATATCTGCGTACACTCTGTCCCTGACCTCGAGGCAGAGAGAGAGCAGTTCTCCGTCGATCGGTTCGCGCGCCGCCGGAGCGCAGATAACGCGGTCGAAATACTTGTTCTGCATGTCGAGCGTGCGCTTGACGAGGTTCCCGAGGTTGTTTACAAGATCGCCGTTGTATCTCTTGAAAACGCTTTCCCAGGTGACCGATCCGTCGGAAGCGAACGGCATCTCGGCGAGAGCGTAAAAGCGGACTCCGTCCGGCGTCACGTACTCCGCCAGCTTGTCGGCGTATATGACGTTGCCCTTGGATTTCGACATCTTGTCGGTGCCGAAATTGAACCAGGGATGACCGAAGACCTTTGTAGGAAGCGGAAGCCCCAGCGCCATCAGGAATATCGGCCAGTAAATGGTATGGAAGCGCAGGATGTCCTTCCCGATTATGTGAACGACGGTCTCCCAGCGTTCCCTGAACTCCGCGCTCTGCCCCTCCCAGTCGGCGTCGGGATCGTATCCGATCGCCGTTATATAGTTGGTCAGCGCGTCAAGCCAGACGTATACCACGTGCTTCGGGTCGCTCGTCACCGGGATGCCCCAGGAGAATGAGGTGCGGGATACGCAAAGGTCCTGCAGTCCCGGAAGAAGGAAGTTGTTGAGCATCTCGTTCTTCCGCGGCTCGGGATCGATGAATCCCGGATGGGTGTTGATGTGTTCGATCAGGCGAGGTGCGTATTTCTGCATATTGAAGAAGTACGCCTCCTCCTTCGCCCGCTTTACGGGAGCGCCGCAGTCGGGGCATTTCCCGTCGACGACCTGCGTGTCGGTGAAGAAGGACTCGCATGGCTGGCAGTACCATCCCTCGTAAAATCCCTTGTATATGTCGCCCTGACGGATGAATCTTTCGAAAATCTTCTGTACCGTCCGCACGTGAACGTCTTCCGTAGTACGGATGAAACGGTCGTACGAGACGTTCATCTTCTTCCAAATACCCTTTATGACGTCGGATACTCCGTCGACGTACTTCTGCGGTTCGACTCCGGCGCGTTCGGCGTAGTTCTGGATCTTCTGACCGTGCTCGTCGGTCCCGGTGCAGAAATAGACGTCGTACCCGCGGGCTCTTTTGTAGCGGGCGACGGCGTCGGTCATTATCGCCTCGTAGGTGTTCCCGATGTGAGGCTTGGCGGAGGCGTATGCGATCGCCGTGGTGATGTAAAATCTTTTGTTCATACCGAGTCATCCTTTCGGTCTCCGGAGCGGTTTATCTCATCCGCGAGGATAAGTCCGGAAACTGCGTAGAAGTGTCCGTGATAAACAACGGACCAGATAAAGAGTGATAAAGCAGACAGAGGAAGCGTGAGGAAAAACCGGACGTCAAGACGGCGGAAGGCTTTTTTCTCTTCGCGGGAAAGCTTCCGCGCCCTGCCGAAGGCAAGCCGGAGCGGCGCATCCGGAGAGACCGCGGCAAAATACGACGCGATCCTGACCCGCAGCGTCAGAAAAAGCCAGAGAGGCGTCAGCAGCGCGCCCAAGACGAGCGGGATCCAGAAATATCCTTCCGGCATAAAGCAGGAAACGGCTCCTCCGGCGACTGCCGGAAGCGATACCGACAGCACGACAAGGAGCGAGACGGCGCAGGATCCGAAAAACCTTCCCGGCGACGCGAAAGCGCCGAAAAAGTCGGAGGGATCGATATTCCCCTTCGCCGCCGACGCGGCAAGAAAGGCGTACCCGCGCATGAGCGGGAGAGAAAGGATCACTCCGGCGGCTCCGGCGCCGAGCTCGGAAAGCAGGTAGAACCTGTCCGGAATATCGTAAAGCCCGGCAAACTCGGTGACGATCCAGAAGATTACCTCTCCCGTCATTACCGACGCCGCGCAGACGATCATGGCGACGGCGAGCATCACGATGGTGCCGCCCGAAGAAAGGCGTTCCTTCGCTTTTATCCCGGTATTGACAAAAGCCGGCTGTTCGGGTTCTTTTGCGGAACCCGCGTAGGTTACACGGATCATTTTATCTGCTCTATATCGTAGGGGGTCGTCTGATAGACGAAGTAGTTGAGCCAGTTCGAATAGAGCAGGTTCGCGCAGCTGCGCCACCTGACCACCGGCTCGCGCGACGGGTCGTCGCCGGGATAGTAGTTCTCGGGGATCGCGGTATCGAGTCCCTTCGACGCGTCGCGTCTGTATTCGGCGTCGAGAGTGTACTGGTCGTATTCCGAATGACCTGTGACGAAGATCTGCCGGCCTTTGTCGGTAGAACAGACGAACACGCCCGCCCTTTCGGAGGAGGAAAGGATCTTGAGCCGCGGCTCCGCCTCGATCAGCTCCCGGCTTACCGTCGTATATCTCGAATGAGGGACCCAGAAGCGGTCGTCGAACCCGCGGAAAAGGATGGATCCTTTGTGGTCCACTTTATGCTCGAAGACCCCGAAAAGCTTTTGCTTCAGCTCGGTCTTCGGTATTCCGAAATGGTAGTAAAGTCCCGCCTGCGCCCCCCAGCAGATATGGAAGCAGCTGGTGACGTGGGTCTTCGACCATTCCATTATTTCGCAGAGCTCGTCCCAGTATTCGACCTCCTCGAAAGGAAGCAGCTCGACCGGAGCTCCGGTGATTATCATTCCGTCGAACCTGCGCGCCTTCACGTCGCCGAAAGTCTTGTAGAAGGAAAGCATGTGATCGGCGGAGGTGTGGCGCGAAACGTGCGACGCCGTCTGGAGCAGTTCCAGCTCGACCTGAAGCGGCGTGTTGCCGATCAGGCGGGCTATCTGGGTCTCGGTGGCGACCTTAGTCGGCATCAGGTTGAGCATCAGGATATGCAAAGGACGTATATCCTGGGTTATCGCCCGCGTCTCGGTCATGACAAAGATGTTTTCGTCGAGAAGGGTCTGGGTCGCGGGCAGAAGATTGGGTATCTTGATAGGCATATTCGGCCTCTCAGACCTTGTCCAGCGCCTGGGCAAGGTCGGCTATGATATCGTTGACGTTTTCGATCCCGACGGAAACCCTTACGAGTCCGGCGGGGATGCCGGCGTCCTTCAGCTGTTCGTCGGTAAGCTGGCGGTGGGTCGTTCCGGCAGGGTTGAGGACGCAGGTTCGGGCGTCGGCGACGTGCACGCACATGGCGGCGAGACGCAGCGAATCCATGAATCTCGCGGCGCCGTCCCTGCCGCCCTTCAGAACGATCGAAATAACTCCGCAGGTCCCGGAGGGCATATACTTTTCGGCGAGCGCGTGCCGCGGATCCGACGCGAGTCCGGGATAACTGACCGACTCGATCTTCGGATTCTTTTCCATCCACTCGGCAACCTTCTGCGCGTTCTCGCAGTGTCTCGGTACACGCAGATGCAGCGTTTCAAGTCCGAGATTCAGAAGGAACGCCGCCGCCGGAGCCATCGGAACCCCGAAGTCTCTCATCAGCTGGACGCGCGCCTTGGTTATGAAGGCGACGTCCTTTCCGAAATCGGCGCAGTATCTCACTCCGTGATAGGTCTCGTCCGGCTCGCAGAGTTCCGGAAACTTCCCGTTCTCCCAGTCGAACAGGCCTCCGTCGACGACGCAGCCCCCGACTGTCGCCGCGTGTCCGTCCATGTATTTCGTGGTGGAGTGGATGATTATATCGGCTCCGAGTTCGAAGGGACGGCAGTTTACCGGAGTCGGGAAGGTGTTGTCGACGTAGAGCGGAATGCCGTGGCTGTGGGCTATTCGTGAAAATCTTTCGAAATCCAGCACGTCGAGTGCGGGATTTGAAACCGATTCTCCGAGGATGAGACGGGTGTTTCCGTCGATCAGTTTCTCGATCTCCCCGTCCGACATCGACTGGCTGACAAATCGCGTCTCGATCCCGAGGCGGCGGAAGGTGACGCCGAGAAGGTTGACCGAACCGCCGTAAAGGGAATTCATCGCTATGATATTCTGCCCGGCCGACGTGACGTTCAGGACGGCAAGTGCTATCGCCGCCATTCCCGACGAGCAGAGCATGGCGCCGGTCCCTCCCTCGAGGACGGCGATCTTCTTTTCGACGCAGTCAAGAGTCGGGTTTGCTATTCGGGAGTACATGAACCCGGGATTGGTCAGATCGAAAAGCGCTCCGAGATCGTCCATCGTATCGTATTTAAAGGTCGTGCTCTGGTATATCGGAAGTATCCGCGGCTCGCCGCTTTTCGGCGTATAACCCGCCTGCACGCAGTTCGTTTCGATTCCGTATCCGTTATTCTTCATAATCAACCCCCGGTTTGTCCGAAAAATAAAATATATATTAGTATATCACATTTTCGGCGATTTATAAAGAACTTTTTTGAAAAAAGAGGCGGAAGCGGCTCCGTCTTCCGCATTTCGTACTCCGGCGGAGCGCTCCCCGCGAAAAAAACGTTTTTTCGCTTGCAAACGTGCCTGTTATGTTGTATAATTAATTAAATATTTAATCTTGAAAGGTTTTAATTATGGACAAAGAACAGAACCCCGCTTATCTTGCCGCGGCAGAGGAATACCGCAGGTTCGGATCCGACGCCGAGGCGGCGATAGCCCGGCTTATGCGCATACCCGTTTCTCTCCACTGCTGGCAGGGAGACGACGTGCGCGGCTTCGAAGGAAAGGGCTCGCTCGACGGAGGTATCCAGACGACTGGGAACTATCCCGGCGCCGCCACCAACGTCAAGGAGCTGATGAGCGACATCGAAACCGCCGCGTCGCTGATCCCGGGGAAGCTTCGGCTCAACCTGCACGCCTGCTACGCCGTCCCCGATTTCGGGAGAAGAAGCGACAGGGATTCCCTGAAACCCGAAGATTTCAGAGTCTGGGTGGATTTTGCGAAGCGTCTCGGAATGGGAATAGATTTCAATCCGACCTTTTTCTCGCATCCGATGGTCAAAAACGGTCTGACTCTTTCAAGCCCGGACGACGAGGTCCGCGAGTTCTGG
>JAEEGL010961491.1_pt1 | contig 12468 bp, 8 predicted proteins | sample 9134231 | NCBI WGS metagenome assembly JAEEGL01 (sample SAMN16246548, study PRJNA631951) | gut metagenome | biome: gut microbiome; feature: rumen; material: fiber-attached | host: Bos | place: Iran: Karaj | collected 2018-10 | reverse complement strand
TGGCGACCTGGAAACTGTCGCGCTCGCTGTTGCACACCGTGAGCGACACGCCATTGACGGTCACACTACCCTTCTCGACCGTTACATAGCCCTTGCGCGCCATCTCGGGCGCTACCTGATAATTGAAGGTGAAATAGTGGCTGCCGTCAACCTCCTTGACAGCGGTGCACACTGCCGTCTGATCGACATGGCCCTGCACGATGTGGCCGTCCAGGCGGCCCTGGATGAGCATCGAGCGCTCCACGTTCACCTCGTCACCCACCTTGAGCAGGCCCAGGTTGCTGCGGTCCAGCGTCTCCTGGATTGCCGTCACGGTATAGGTGCCGTCACCTGGCAGTTCAACAACGGTGAGGCACACGCCATTGTGCGACACGCTCTGATCTATTTTCAACTCATCGGTGAAGCTGCACTTCAAGGTAATGTGCAGGTTACCACCGTCCTTACGCAAAGCGACCACACGCGCCGCTTCCTCTACAATTCCTGAGAACATATTTCTTTACTGTTGTTAAATTCTATCATCTAATAGTTGATAACGCGCGACCATGCGGATTTATTGCATGGCGGAGCCGGAGTGACGACAAATTACACTTATTTGTGCTCTCGGTGTAATCGGCGGATTAGATGGATTAAATGGATGGGCATTCATATCATTTGCGTAATTCGTAGTTTTCAAAACTTGGCGGCTTAGCGTGAGGGAGAACGGCTGAGTAGATAGCGTATGAGGCTGGGAGCGTTAAAGATGTTTAATTTCGTGATGAAAAATTGAATTATTGCTAGTACAAATCGATTTCTTATACTAATTTTGTCACATCATTAGCGCAATAACATGAGATTGATGGGAAAAACATACGTTCATATTGGTGAGGAGATACGCAACGAGCTGGACAGGCAAGGGCGCAATGCGCTATGGCTGTCACAACAGTTGGGCTGTAACCGCACAAACATCTATAGCATCTTCTTGCGTGAGAGCATCAGCACCGACCTGCTGATGAAGGTCAGCATCGCCCTGAAGAAAGACTTCTTTGCCCTGTATTCAAAAGAACTCAAATCGAGCATTTAAGTTTCGCCATGCATGAGTGGACAAAAGCTGTTGTCAGCAATTTGTTTTAATTTTTGCCCGCTTGCAGGCTCCTTTGCGAGTCAATCATTGTATAATAGCAGTAATTGCATAATCTAGCAACACCATCAATACAATGACAGGTCACCTGAATTGGTGGGTCTGTTACTTTACAGAGTGAGGTGTGAAGTGCTATAAAATCCCCGTCTCCTGATAGCCAGGGACGGGGAGCAAGCTGTTTAGAAGTTAAACTAATATACTTAAAGTCTTCGTGGCGGGGACGCCCTTCGACGATAAGCCTAATGCTATCATTTGCCAAACTGCTCAAAGAAGAGCGTGTAGGTCGTCTTGTCACACAATTCCTCAGGTCCAAAGAACTGGATGGGACCAGGATAGATGTAGCAGGTCTCCAGAGCCCATTGGTCGCGGTTCTCAACAAAGTGCTTGAAGGGAGCCCCCTCGAGGTCCACGAGCGCCTTGCGGATAACAGGTTTGTCCTTACCCGAACGGCGTTCCATGTTCATCATCATGGTAATGGGCACACCGCAGGCCACCCAATCCTGAGCCTTACGTCCCAGGTGAGTGATGGCGGACATGTAGCCGGTAGCGCCCACAAAGATGAGGTGAGAAGCGTTGTAACCCAGCGAGTAGCAGTAGTCTGCATCAAAATTCGACGGGAAGGAGCAACGTCCCTCGTAGCCGAAGAAGTGATGCTGAGTCTTGAACTTGATAGGTTCGATCTGTCCAGCCTCAACACGCATGTCAAGCACATGGCCCACCATGCGGCTCAGCAGACGCTCAGACTCGATCTGCGACACCATCACGTTGCCGTGCTCGTCACGGTCAAGGGTGAGCTGACGGGCAACATCATCGGGCAGCGAGTCGTAGATGACACGGTTTTCCTCGGTGAGGTGCTCACGCACGAAGTTGTTCTGATCCATGTCCCTCAATTTGGAAATCTCAGGATGATTGGTCAGCATCTCATTAAGTTCGGCAATGAGCTTCTTCATTGTGGGAACAAACTCGACAATTCCCTCAGGTACGAGAACGGTACCATAGTCCATGCCCATATCGTGGCGCTTGACTACGATGTCGGCAATCTCCTCAGCAATGTTGTGCAGCGTCATTTCGCGAGCTTCAACTTCCTCGCTGATGATGCAGTAGTTGGGGCGAGTCTGCAAAGCGCACTCCAAAGCAATGTGTGAGGCTGAACGGCCCATGAGCTTCATGAAGTGCCAGTATTTCTTAGCCGAATTGCAGTCACGTGCCACATTGCCGATGAGCTCGCTATAGACCTTGGTTGCAGTGTCAAAACCAAAGGAAATCTCAATGTGCTCATTCTTGAGGTCACCATCGATAGTCTTGGGGACACCGATTACCTGTACGCCTGAATCATGAGCCTTGTAGTACTCGGCAAGCTGAGCAGCATTAGTGTTGCTGTCGTCACCGCCAATAATTACCAAAGCAGTGATCTTGAGCTCGCGCAGGATTTGAAGACCAGCCTCGAACTGCTCGGGCTTCTCCAGCTTGGTACGGCCTGAACCGATGAGGTCAAAACCACCAGTGTTGCGATATTGCTCAATAAGGTCACCCGTGAGCTCAATGTAACGGTGCTTGACCAGTCCGTTGGGACCTCCCAGGAAACCGTACAAGCGGCAATACTTGTTCAATGCCTTGATGCCGTCATAGAGACCGCAGATGACGTTGTGGCCACCAGGGGCCTGACCGCCGCTGAGGATAACGCCCACATTGAAGGGTTTCTCGGGCGGCATCGCCGAGTCATCGCGCTCGAATGTCAATTGCGGCATACCATAAGTGCAGGGAAACAGTGCCTTGATGGCTTCTTGATCGGCCACGGACTGCGTGGGTTCTCCCTCGACCGCACGCACGGGGCACCTGAGTGTGACGGGGAGCTTGGGCCTGTAAGTGAGCCTCATCTGCTCCAGATAACTCTTGTTGTCAGTCATTTTATTCTATTGGTTTGTAAACAGTTAAACAATCTCTTTTACTTTAGACGACTTTTCAAGTCATTACAGTAGCGCGGCTACTATTAAAACTTGAATAGCCATTTTACGGCAACAAAAGTACTGCAAATATGTCACGCCGCCACCATAAAACGCTAACAAATTTTCGATTTTTTGAGCCCAATTTAGAATTTTTGACACTTTTGGATAAAAAACCGATGATTTTTCACCGCATACTGGGCTAAATAATACAATTTGTAACCGGCATTTCTTTGGCCTGGAGATAAAGTTTGTCGGCGGATTAGTGGGATTAAAGGGATGGGCAGCCGTACTCGGTATAACTACGAATTACGCGAATTTAACTGTTAATGCAAGCGCGTTCAGATACGGGGTTAGGGGGTGTGGCGGGAGTTTTTCTGGGGGAATGCTTGGTGCGTTTGTAAAAAAATAGTATCTTCGCAAGTTAAAACTACACGACAATACTAACGATACATCAATATAATAAAGGAAATATGAAAGGAATCGTACTGGCAGGAGGCTCTGGCACACGGCTTTATCCCGTTACCAAAGGCATCTCGAAGCAACTGATACCCATCTATGACAAGCCGATGGTCTATTATCCCATCTCGGTGCTGATGCTGGCCGGCATCCGCGAGATCCTGATCATCTCCACCCCTCAGGATCTGCCCATGTTCAAGAGACTGCTGGGCGACGGCAAGGACATCGGCGTGCACTTTGAGTACGCCGAGCAGCCTCGTCCCGAAGGTCTGGCCCAGGCGTTCATCATCGGTGAGGAGTTTGTGGGTAAGGACAGCATTTGCCTGGTGCTGGGCGACAACATCTTCTACGGACAGAGTTTCACCCAGATGCTGCTTGACGCAGTGGAGCGCACCGAGCAAGAGAACGTGTGCACGCTGTGGGCCTATGCGGTAAAGGATCCCAACCGCTTTGGCGTGGTGGCCTTTGACGGACACGGCAAGGCTACGAGTCTGGAGGAGAAGCCCGAGCATCCCAAGAGCAACTATGCCGTGACAGGACTGTATTTCTACCCTAACGATGTGGTGGAAATTGCCAAGCATATCAAGCCCAGTGCACGCGGCGAGCTCGAGATCACCACGGTGAACCAGGAATTCCTTGCCCAGGACCGAGTCCACGTGCAGACGCTGGGCCGCGGTTTTGCCTGGCTGGACACAGGCACGAGCGACTCGATGGTGGATGCGTCGAACTTCATCGGCACCATCGTCAACATGCAGGGCGTGCAGGTGGCAGCGCTCGAGGAAATCGCCTACCGCAAGAAATGGATCACTGCCGAGCAACTGCTGGCACTTGCCGAGCCGATGAAAAAGAACCACTACGGCCAATACCTCATCAAACTCGCCCAACAGTAATGGACATTGACCATCCCAACAACAGGCCACGGCTCATCGAGTTGCCCAAAATCAATGATCCGCGCGGCAACCTCACCGTTATCGAGAGCGGCATACACGTGCCGTTCATCGTGCAGCGCAACTACTGGATCTATGACGTGCCCAGCGGCATGTGGCGCGACGGTCACGCCTTCCACGAGCAGGAAGAGCTGGTGGTAGCATTGAGCGGCAGCTTTGACGTGGTCACCAATACGGGCAACGAGGAGCGGACCTTTCATCTGGCCCGTCCACAAATCGGGTTATATGTTCCCCGCATGACTTGGCGCCACATCAACAATTTTTCCACCAACTCGGTAGTGCTGGTGCTCTCCAGCACTGCCTATGACGAAGAGGATTATATCGCCGACTTTGACCAATTCGTCAAACTGACCAACAAAGAATAACAGCAAGCAACAAAATGGATAGTATTGAGAAAATCAGAATTCATAACCAGTCACACATCAGTGACTGCCGCATGATCACCCTGGAGCGGCACCAGCATGCCAACGGCAACCTGACCGCCATCAACAACGGCGTGGAACTGCCTTTTGACCTGCAACGCACGTTCTATATCTATGATGTGCCGGGAGGCGCCGAGCGCGGCGGACACAGCCATTACACGTGCCACGAGTTCATCATCGCCATCAGCGGCAGCTTCGACGTGACGGTGGACGACGGCAGCGAGCAGCGCACCTTCACGCTCAACCGTCCCTACCAGGGGCTGCTTGTGGTGCCGGGCATCTGGAGGACGCTGCAGAACTTCTCATCGGGTTCGGTGTGCCTGGCGCTAGCCTCACACCACTTCGACGAGAACGACTACGTGAGGGAATATATTGACTTCCTGGATCTGAAAAGCGGCAAAAAAACCGAAATAACACCCTGAGAGAAATGAAGAAATACCCTTTCCTGGACCTGGCGCTGGCCAATGCGCCCTATATGGAGGACTTCAAGGCCGCTGCCTGTAACGTGATTGAAAGCGGCAGGTATCTGCACGGCCAACAAACGCAACTGCTGGAGCAGGAAATTGCCCAACTGTGCCAAGCCAAGCACTGCGTGAGCGTGAGCAACGGCCTGGACGCGCTCAAACTCATCCTGCGGGCCTATAAGGAGATGGGGACGCTGCGCGAGGGAGACGAGGTCATCGTGCCTGCCAACACCTACATCGCCAGCGTGCTGGCCATCAGCGAGAACAGGCTAACGCCCGTGCTGTGTGACATCAACATGGACACAATGAACATGGACACGAGTCTGCTTGAGGGGCTGGTCTCCGAGCGGACCCGCGCCATCATGCCGGTTCACCTCTATGGCACACCCTGCTGGGACAATGCGCTCATGAACGTAGCACGGGAGCACAATCTTCTCATTATCGAGGACAATGCGCAGGCCATCGGCGCCGTGAGCGACACTGCCGGACTAAACGGCACCTTTATCACGGGCGGACTGGGTGATACAGCCGGCATCAGCTTCTACCCCACCAAGAACCTGGGAGCACTGGGCGACGGTGGTGCCATCATCACCAACGATGATGGGTTGGCCGACACCGTCAGAGCATTGGCAAACTATGGCTCGGATTATCGCTACCACAATATCTTTCAAGGGTATAACTGCCGATTGGACGAGATACAGGCCGCTATGCTGCGCGTGAAACTGCGCTACCTTGAGCACGAAAACGACACACGCGCTGCGGTGGCACTAGCCTATCATGAAAGCATCAACAATCCCCGCGTGGTAACGCCACACATCATGGACGGCGTTAAACAGACGTGGCATCAGTATGTGGTACGCGTCCATGCCAGAGATGACTTCCGCGCCTTTATGGACGAGAATGGCATCGGCACCGACATCCATTATGCCACGCCGCCGCACAAGCAGCCCTGCTACTACCATCTTGACCACAAGCCGCTGCCCGTTACCGAACGGCTGGCCGACGAAATCGTGTCACTGCCCATCGCCCACCCCATCACGCCCGATGACGCGCGCGCCATCGCCGAGGTGATCAACCGGTATTGACAACACAGCCCCGACATGAGTGACAAGGGTTTCACAAGGTTTGTTCTGCAAGGCCTGTTGGCGCTCTTGCCCGTGTTGTTGCTCATTGGGGTATATGTTATCAAGGACCCATTCAAGGTGTTGACGCCCTATGACGGGCAAGCCGCCGCCATGACCGATACGGTGCAGCTGACCGTCAACACAGGCTATGTGTCGGTCGAGGCATTCAAGTATTTTGAGCCTGAACGCCATTATGACTCCTTCATCTTTGGTTCATCGCTCTCGGGCTATTACCGCATCCAGGACTGGACAAAGCACCTGCCGGAAGGCGCAAGTGCCTTTCACTTTAACGCCTCGCGCGAGACCTTGCACGGCATTCTCAACAAGCTGAATTACTTGAAAAAGCAAGGCGTCACCATCAAGAACGCACTTATCGTCATGGAAGACGAGATGCTCAAGCGCCAGCCCCTGGACGGTGACATACTATACGTTCAGCATCCGCAGACGGCCCGCAACGTCTCGTGGTGGAAATTCCACCAGTTGTATTTCAACGCCTTCAGACATCCTGAGCTGGTTGCCTACACGCTGTGGCCATCAGCGGCCACCACGCGGCTGGTGCTGGAAAAAGGCTATGCCACCACCGACATTCCCAACCGCATCGAGGCCTATAATGAGGGTTATTACCGCTGGGCCGACTCGGTCATAGCTATCAATCCGAGTGCCTTTTTCACCGCGGAGCACCTGGCGCGATATGAACAGCCCATGAGACTGATGCCCTGTCCCGACAAAATCACACCGTCAGTTGAGGAACTGCTCACACAGATTGCCGCCACGCTGACCAGCCAAGGGGCCGATTACCAGATCATCATCCCGCCCCACTACGCGTGGGAAGCCATCAGCAGCCATGACCTTTACACACTGGAACAGATCTACGGCATGGAACGGGTACACGACTACAGCCACGATGCCGCCATGGGCACCGACCTGCACTATTACTATGACGACGGGCATCTCATCGCCAGCCAGTGCGCACGCCTCATGGACAGCATCTATCACCACACCGCAACCCTACCATCACCATTCTTCTCGCATCAAACCCCAAAATAAGTTCTGAACTACGAATTTCGCAAATTAAACTAAGACAACATCGTTAGTAACAATTCCTTTATCCTTCACACTAAGCCGCAAAGTCGCTAAGACTTCATTATATAAGATTATGGCAAAGAATGAGTATCCGTTCATTCGTATTCAAAGAAAGCGGATGCTATCAGTTTTTTTCAGATAATTCAGTTGTTGGATTTGGTTTCTTAACGCAAAACCCTTATCTTTGCCAATGACTTACAAACCAAGCCTCAACATCTTGGATGCAAGATGCATTCTGCTCTAATTATTAAGAAAGAACAATCTTTATCATACCTCGACAATTATAAATCAATAAAACTAAAATATTATGAAGAGAATTATACTTTTTGCAATCGTTGCACTTGTCATTTCAAGTGCTGGTGCTCAGTCGAGGCATTCTAGCCCCAATCGTAAAACCATCACTGGTAAAGAAAGACCGTCTATGCTTCTTAATCAGCCAAAAGCACAGAAATTAGATCTTTCCAAGATCACGTCAACCAAGGAGATGAAGGGCTGCAAACACGTCAAACCAGACTACTCGAACAATAATCCCCAAAGGTCAGGACGTTTGGAGCCGTTTTACAAACGTCCTGCGGGCATGTATGTGTCACCTTTCCAAGCTGTTAATGGTGAAGGTCTGTGGTCATTTGGTGATTTGGTTTTCCTGATGGCAAAACCTTTTGTCAATTATACGTTTCAAGGAGAAGTCTCTGGTGGGGTTGATGAGAGCACTCACGTTTCATGGGACTATTTCATTAGAGATGAGAGTTATCATGTCGATAATGATTACAATTTTATTTATAATAGCTATTGGTCTATCGATAGTTGCCCTATCTTCAATGCAGATGAGTACAAATATCAGATCAAGGCCTACGATACTCAAGAAAACGTGGGTAGCGTTACCGTTAACGGCGAGACTCCTGCTGTGATCCTTACAGTTGACAACAACGAGACGGTTGCCCAAATGTTCGATACCGAGGACATGGACTTCATGTATTCGAGTAAGACAATGATCTCTGGTGGACGGTATGCCAATCAGGTCGGCATGCTATCGAGATACTATGGCGCAGAGCCTTGGGGTGATAACGAGTATGGCTGGTGGTTCGGAAAAAATGCTTCCCATGTCGATGGTATGGCCCAGTGCTTCGAGAAACCTCAGCATCCTTATGTACTTAAAACGGTCTATCTACAAGCGGATCAAACTGACATGGTTGTTAATGCTCCAGTCAAGATCACTTGTAGGGTTTATAAGCTAAATGAGATTCCTGACTATCAGGAAATAGGAAGCGCATCACTGCCTGTTGAACCGGGCGAACTCATTGCTACTGGAGAAGCTATGGTTACACCATCCACTGGAGAGGCGAACAACGGTTTGATTACCTTTACACTCTATGGCCATGATGAATTTGACCCGACCTTGATCTATGAGTATCATCCCACCATTGATTTTCCCATCATGATATGCATCGACGGTTATAATGATCCTGGAATGGAAAATCTGGTTGAATTCAGTGCCTTTGTTTCTGTTGATGACCAAGTTGATGAGGGCTATGGTGAGCTCTGCTACCTCAAGACGGGTATTTATGAGACTGAGATTGATCCTGAAACTGGCGATACGATTTATGATGAAATCGGAAATCCCGTGAAGTATTTCACTGGTGAGTACTATTGGCGCGGTTTGAATAACTACTTCAGCGGTGGAACTTTGACAATTAAAACTGGCCTTAGCATTTTCATTGGCACCGAGAATCCATTCATTGCTTTCGTTCATGGTCTTGAGGATGGTGAGTACATGTTTCCCAATGAGGGTGGTTTGATGACAAAGATCTTTGAATACCCTGATGGCTCTGTTTACACTAGCGAGAGCATTGAATTCTTAAGCAGTTATTCTAATTATGAAGGTGACTTGTGGATGACATGGAACGGTAATGAAGAGCTTCCCGATTGGCTAAAGATCAACTTTGTTGAACAAATCGATGAGAACAATAATCACATATACAATGTAACTGCCAAAGTTGCTGCTGATCCACTACCTGATGGAATTAAATACCGCGAAGCTACAATCCGTTTCGAAATCCCTGGAGACTATATTGATTATAAGTTCATGCAAGGAGACAAATCTGTATTCTTTGAAAATGGGATTTATTATACATCTGTTACATCCAATGAAGCGATAGTAAGTTACAAGACAAACCACTTCTATCAAGGTGATATTGTAATTCCTGAAACCGTAGTTCATAATGGTATTGAATATAATGTTGTTGCCATTGGCGAATATGCATTTACGAATAGTACTGAATTATCCAGCGTGACGATTCCTGTCAGTGTTGCTTCAATAGCCAATAATGCATTTACAGGTTCTAGCGTTAAGTCTATCTGCCTATATGGAGAAGGAGATTGGAATGGTTGTTCATTACCCCAAAACATTAATACATTATACCTCAGAAATGGCATCAACTCTGTAAACGGAATGACTGTCAATCCGTCAACTATCTATAGCTATTCTACTGTTCCTCCCATCTGCGATGGCCAATCCTTCACTGAGTATAACGGAACGCTACACGTTCCTTCCTCCGCGGTAGCAGCCTACTTTACAGCCGACTATTGGTGCAATTTTGCTCAAATAATCGGAGATGCCGTTGAGCCCTTAGATATATCCATTCCTCAGGACAGTATCGACTTATTGAATGGCAATCAACTTCAACTGACAGCGACTGTTTCACCTTCAAATGCCACTCCAAAAACAATTTCTTGGGTTTCTACCAATAATAGTGTAGCAAGAGTCATCAATGGCAAAGTAACAGCCTTCTCGGTCGGAGAATGCGACGTGATTGCCACTTGTGTTGGCAAACAGGATATTTGCCATGTTATAGTAACGGAGATAGAGCCGGCATCCATTGTTATCAGTCAAGATACTGCCGTCATTGAGGTTAACCATCAATTGACATTAACTGCTACGGTTTTACCTGATAGTGCTACTTATAATACCGTGACTTGGTCATCGACAGATGAAAGCATTGCTACCGTTAACGATGGTGTTGTGACCGCTAAAAAAGCGGGCACGTGTGACATCGTTGCCAAATGCCGTGATTTGACTGCGACCTGCCATATTACAGTCGTTGATCAAATTGTTGCCATTACACTTGATGAGGAAGAAATCGAACTATTGCCCAACCACATTATCACTTTAACTCCTAGCGCAACACCTTTAATGCCTCAAGGCTTTACGGTGACATCAAGTGATCCGACAGTAGCGGCTGTGAGGGTTGTGAATGGTAAAGTGCAGGTGGTTGGCATCAAGGAAGGAACAACGACGATTACGGTCGGGTCGGCTGACGGAACTGCGGTGCCTGCGACCTGCCTTGTGACGGTATATACCGAGCGTGGCGATGTGAATATGGATGGCTTTATTAACATCAGCGACGTGACAGATATGATTGACTATCTGCTGGGAGCTGAAATGACCGACTTCAAGGGCGCCAATGCCGACCTGGACGGGGACGGGAAAATCAGCATCAGCGACGTTACCGATCTCATCGACTATATTTTGAGCGGAGAATGGCCGTGGACTCCACAACCCACCACATATAGTATTATTTTTGATGCCACAATTGACGTGGGCAATGGTAGCAGCACTGCTAGCGAGTTTACCATCGAAAAAGATGGTATCACCGTTCATGTGGAGCAAGGTGTTGCCAATGGCACCCACTACCGCTTCTACAAGAACAAGAAAGTAACCGTCACCTCGGCCATCGGTAACATGACAAAAATCGTGTTCGACTGCGTGAGTGCCGGTGATGAGCAATATGGTTCGGGTGGCTTCACATCTGAGCCAGGTGAATATACTGTTGATGGTAAACAGGGCATCTGGACCAGTCCTGGTGTGGACCAGGTTGTATTCACGGCCACCAACTTCCAGGTGCGTGCCACCAAGATCACCGTGACCGTGAGTGGCAAATTCGGCCTAATGGCTCCCAACATCACTCCCGCCAGTAACACCTACTATGAGCCCATTGAGGTGAACATGAGCTGCTTGACCGATGGCGCTAAGATTTACTATACCACCGACGGTAGCATTCCAAATACCAGTTCAACGCAGTACACTGCTCCTTTCACGATTCCTTTTGAACTGGGCAATACAGTTGTCAAAGTTATCTCGGCTAAAGATGGCAAGATCAGCGAGGTGACTACTGCCAGTTATACGTTTGCCGAACGCCCCCCATTTGGCTGGGCAAACATGTATGAAACTCCTGACAACACTGAGGTTACTTTTACCTATCCCTCAATCGTGCTGTGGCAATCGGGTAATACCATTTATTGCAAAGATGAGACGGGCTATGGCGTTGTTTATGGCAATACAGGCCAAACCTATCAGATTGGTGATGTCATCCCCAAGGACTTTGGTGGCAAAAAAACAACCTATCACACCAAACCTGAGTTATCGAATCCAAAGGGTTTCCAGTTCGCCACCACTTATATCGAAGTGTATCCTGACGTCATCACACCTGACCAAGTGGGTGATGCCTACTGGGCACATTATGTATTGCTTGAGGATGTGAAGGTTACCCCTACCGGCGGCAATAGTGGCTTATTGACAGATGCCAATGGCAACAGCTGCACTTACTTTACTGGTACTTTTGGCATACCGGCTCCAGAAGATGGAGGGGACCACGATGTATGGGGAATCGTTGCCGCTTACAAGCCAATGAATGGCGACCTAAAATTCCAGATCCTGCCTATCTCATTTGATACGATTATATGTCATTCATTGCCAGCCCGACAAAACTGGCAATGATAATGGAGAGGAACTCCAAAAGAGAACCTTTATCAAACAGCAGGTCTTGCCAACGAGCTATATCATTTTTTGCCTTGCATGAGGATTTCCCAAGAGCGGCGTTGGGCCCTCTTTAGGCTAGCAGGATCTTTGGCA
>JAEEGL010930049.1_pt1 | contig 12468 bp, 11 predicted proteins | sample 9134231 | NCBI WGS metagenome assembly JAEEGL01 (sample SAMN16246548, study PRJNA631951) | gut metagenome | biome: gut microbiome; feature: rumen; material: fiber-attached | host: Bos | place: Iran: Karaj | collected 2018-10 | reverse complement strand
TGCATCGTATGTCAATTTCATTTTTACATCATTTATCTTCATGCTCTTTTCTTCCATCTCCGAACCATCTTCGAGTCATCTCCGAAGGAATAATCCTACTTTTGGTTCAGGGGTCAGGATCCAGGGGTCATGTTTAACTTTAAGACGCTCTCCTTCCAACTTGTGACAACTTGTGACAGAACTGGGGACAAACTGGGGACATCACCGCCAACTTTACCGCCAGTTTTACCGCCATTGTCGTTGATATAGCTCTGTGAGACTTTCACCTCAACCTAGCTTTATTCTGTTTATCTTTTTGTCCATGCTGACACATTATTAATAATTATTGCGGCAAAGATACCAAAATATTTTTGGGAATCACTTAAAACAAATCTTTTTCTTCATTTTTATTGCGTTTTGTTCATCAAAAGGGTTTAGAAATCTTATTATAATCATTTTACCCAAAATTAACTTAAATAGATTCAAAGTAAGTGTTATTAACAAACCCTTTAGTTCATTAATAATAAGGGTGCTCACTTCAGTTTGTGAGCACCCTTATTTTAGTCTGCGTTATGGAAATACCTTAGTGGGACGCGGGACAACGGGACGTTTCCGTGTTTAAAATTCAAGGATAATGAAGCTAAACTGGTCTTGTCTGTCCTTACCAAGAGAAGATGGGGAATTGCTTCATCGTGTCGTTTACGCGGGCACGAATCTTTGCAATTATCTGTTCGTCGGTGGGTGCGTTGAGGACGGTTTCGATCATTTCGGCGATTTCCACCATGAAATCTTCCTTGGCGCCGCGCGTCGTGATGGCGGGAGTGCCGAGGCGTATGCCGCTTGTCTGGAATGCGGAACGCGTGTCGAAGGGCACCATGTTCTTGTTCACTGTAATGTCGGCGCTAACAAGTGCATTCTCAGCGACTTTACCCGTGAGTTCGGGGTACTTTGGGCGAAGGTCAACAAGCATGGAGTGGTTGTCGGTGCCGCCGCTGACGATGTCGAAGCCTCGTTTTACGAGTTCCTCGGCGAGGCGTGCTGCGTTCTTCTTCACCTGCGCCTGATAAACCTTGAAGCTTGGGTCGAGAGCCTCGCCGAAGGCAACTGCTTTGGCAGCGATGACGTGCTCAAGCGGACCGCCTTGCTGTCCGGGGAATACGGCGCTGTTGAGGAGGGAACTCATCATGCGCACTTCGCCCTTCTTTGTCGTGATGCCCCAAGGATTCTCGAAGTCCTTGCCCATGAGGATGATGCCGCCGCGAGGTCCGCGCAGCGTCTTGTGGGTTGTGGAAGTGACGATGTGGGCATATTTAACAGGATTGTCAAGAAGTCCTGCTGCGATGAGGCCTGCGGGGTGAGCCATATCGACCATGAAGATGGCGCCAACCTCGTCGGCAATCTTGCGCATGCGTGCGTAGTCCCATTCGCGGCTGTAGGCTGAGCCGCCGCCGATGATGAGTTTCGGCTTGTGCTGTAGTGCGAGTTGTTCCATCTCGTCGTAGTCAACGCGTCCCGTTTCCTTCTTGAGGTTATATCCGATGGGATGGTAGAGTATTCCGCTTGAGTTCACGGCAGAACCGTGGCTGAGGTGACCTCCATGGTCGAGGTTGAGGCCCATGAAGGTGTCGCCCGGCTTTAATACGGCGAGCAACACTGCGGCGTTCGCCTGTGCGCCAGAGTGGGGCTGTACGTTGGCATATTCTGCGCCGTAGAGCTGCTTGATGCGGTCGATGGCGATGTTTTCCGTTTGGTCAACGACCTGGCATCCGCCATAGTAGCGATGTCCCGGGTAGCCTTCGGCGTATTTGTTGGTAAGGCATGAGCCCATTGCCTGCATAACCTGCTCGCTGACGAAGTTCTCGGAAGCGATGAGTTCGATACCGCGCAGCTGGCGCTGGTGTTCTTCTTCAATAAGTCTGAAGATTTCTGTGTCTTTTTGCATTGCTTAGATTTTTTGTGCAGTTAATATGTGGTATTTTTTTTTTCTGAGTTATTTATCGTTTTTCACGTCGTCGAGTTTGAGCCCAAGTGCGTCGCAGAGAATGGCCTGTCGCATGAATAGTCCGTTCTTGGCCTGCTGAAAGTAGTAGGCGTGCGGAGAGTCGTCGACATCGGTGCTTATTTCGTTGACGCGCGGCAGGGGGTGAAGAATGCGCATGTTGGGCTTTGCCTTCGCGAGCATCTCGGCGGAGAGGATATAGACGTCCTTCACGCGTTCGTACTCGTCGAGGTCGGCAAAGCGCTCGCGTTGTACGCGTGTCATGTAGAGAATGTCGGCTCCACTGATGACGTCGGCGTCGAAGGCTTCGCCCTCGGTGTAGCGAATGTTGTGAGCTTCGCAATAAGCCTTGTATTTCTCGGGCATCGAGAGTTCGCGCGGCGCTATGAAGTGGAATGTCGGGTTAAAGTGCTGCATCGCCATCAGTAGGGAGTGTACTGTGCGCCCATATTTCAGGTCGCCGACCATGTAGATGTGTAGGTTCTCGAGTGTGCCCTGCGTTTGCTTGATTGTGTAGAGGTCGAGCATCGTTTGCGTGGGATGCTGGTTGGCTCCGTCGCCGGCGTTGACGATGGGGACGGGACTAACGCGTACGGCACGCTCGGCAGCTCCCTCGATGTAGTGTCGCATGACGATAACGTCGGCATAGTTGCCGACCATGCGTATCGTGTCCTCGAGCGACTCGCCCTTCGAACTGCTTGTTGCGGCGGGGTCGCTGAATCCGATAACGCGTGCTCCGAGGCGCTGTGCTGCTGTTTCGAAACTCAGGCGCGTTCGTGTGCTTGGCTCGAAGAAGAGTGTTGCGACGATGCGTCCGTCAAGGATTTTGCGGTTCGGACGGCGTTCGAATTCCTCGCCTACGCGGAGTAGGTATTCGAGTCGCTCGCGTGAGAGTCCGTCGATGGTGATGAGGTTGTTGTGCATGTTGTTATGTTATTTTATGACTACGCGTTCTCCCGTTGCGCGGCTTACGATGGCAAGTATTTCCGAGAGTTCCTTGTAGCGTTGCATTAGTCCGATACATTCCTCGTAGTTCTCGCTGTTGGAGAGTTCGAGTATTTGTTGTTCCACCCGTATCATTTCGTTACGAACGTGCAGATACTTGAAGTCGTTGACGAGTCGCGGTACGATGTCGATGAGGTGGTCGCTTTCCTCGCCGTATTGTTCGCGTTGCTTTGTGCTCAGCTGCGCCCGTTCGGGGCAGAGCTGCTGTGCGAGGGTGTTTATCTTGGCGTCGGGGTGGGTGAGGAAGTATGTTTCGGCCTTGAATCCAGGTTCTTCCTCGTGTTCCACAGCTTCTTCGAGGATGCGCATGTAGATGGGTTGCGTCAGCGTAAGTCCGTCGGCTTCAAGCTCTTGTGCGATGAAGCCCGCTACGCGAATGCTCCCCATTTCGTCGTCCTCTTCGAGGATTACCTCGCCGTTGCGCATGACCTGCTGAAGTAGCCTGAGCTCGGCGGCGCGATTTGTGTTCTCGCGCATGTTGCGGGGCTGTATGTATGTTCCCGCTGGGGCGATTGTGGCAGCAGGTGTCGCGCTTGCCTGCGGAGCTGTCGCGTCGCCTTCCGTCTGCGTGTGCTCGGCGTCGTCGGCGCGTTCCTGCGCCTTGTATTTGTCTTGTATCGCACGGCGGCGTAGCTTGCTCACTTCGCTCAGGATGAGGGCTTCGTCCATGTCCATGCGCGTGGCACATTCGTGGGCATAGGTTTGGCGCACGATGCCTTCGGGTATGACGCTGATGCTGCGCACTATGTCTGTGACGACTTCCGCCTTCTTCATTGGGTCGCGGCCTGCGTCCTTCAGCAGTAGGTCGGTCTTGAAGGTTATGAAGTCCGTCTCGTGCTGTTCGATGTATTGCTTGAATTCCTCTGCCGTTCGGCTTTGTGCGAAGCTGTCGGGGTCTTCGCCGTTGGGGAGGAGCAGTACTTTTATGTTCATGCCCTCGGATAGCAGCATGTCGATGCCTCGTAGCGAGGCGTGGATGCCCGCTGCGTCGCCGTCGTAGAGCACGGTGATGTTGTTTGTGAAGCGGTGGATGAGGCGTATCTGTCCTTCCGTCAGGGATGTTCCGCTGCTGGCGACCACGTTCTCCACTCCGCTTTGGTGCATGGATATGACGTCCATGTATCCCTCCACGAGGAAGCAGCGGTTTTCCTTCACGATAGCGCGCTTCGCTTGGAAGAGTCCGTATAGTTCGCGGCTTTTGTTGTAGATTTCGCTTTCGGGAGAGTTGATGTACTTCGCCATCTTCTTCTCGTTCGAAAGGATGCGCCCGCCGAAACCTACTATGCGTCCGCTGACTGTGAAGATTGGGAAGATTACGCGTGCGCGGTATTTGTCGATGAGGCGTTTGTCGGCGTCGGCCACGAAGCTTAGTCCCGTCTTGACAAGGTTTTCTTGCGTGAATCCTTTTTGTAGGGCAGCCTTCGAGAGTTCGTCGCGCTGTTCGAGGCTATATCCAAGTCGGAAGCGGCGTATGATGTCGTCGCGTAGTCCGCGTCCGCGCAGGTATGCCATTCCCACAGCGATGCCGTCGGGGTGTTCGTGGAGCGTGTTCTCGAAGTGTTCGCATGCCCAGTCGTTCAGTACGAATAGGCTTTCGCGCACGCTTGCGGCGGCCTTTTCCTCGTCGGTCTCCTCGCGCTCCTTGACCTCGATGCCGTATTTCCTGCCCAGCCACTTGATGGCATCGGAGAAGGAAAGCTGCTCCATCTCCATGATGAAGTGTACGGGGTCGCCGCCCTTGCCGCATCCGAAGCACTTGCAACGCTGCTTTGCCGGCGATACGACGAAACTCGGCGTCTTCTCGTTGTGGAACGGGCATAAGCCTTTGTAGTTCGTGCCGGCTTTCTTCAGCGTCACGAACTCCTTCACCACGTCCACGATGTCCGCCGCGTCGAGGACGCGTTGTATTGTCGCACGGCTTATCATCTATAAATGCCTCCCTCTTAATATACTGTTGTCTTCTCGATAAGGTTCGACGTCATGAAGTCCGCGCTGTGGACAAGCGTGACGAGTGGACATTGCTCCAGGGCGTTGCGGAAAGAATGCATGAGCGAGGATGTAGAGTCGCCCATGTCGAACATGCCCATGTGCCAGCGGATGGCGAGAAGTTCGTCGCGCTGGAGTTTCAGGAAGCCGCGCACGATGTATGCCGACTTCTCGCCGTGTCCTAAGGGTAGTTCGTCCTTTACTTCGTAGCCGGGGTACGAAACCCAGCGTCCCTGCTCGTCCTTTTTCCAGCGCTCGGCCTTGTGGTAGATGCCAATCTTGCAGAGGTCGTGGAAGAGGCAGCTGATGGCGACGCTCTCCTCCGAGATTTCTCCCGTGAAGGGTCCTTCGCCGCTTGCAAGCGCGGGCTGTGCTATGTGCTCGCGCAGTTTCAGCGCGGTTTGGAACACGTTCATCGAGTGTTGGCACAGTCCGCCGTCCTCGTTCAGGTGGAATTTCGTGGAGCTTGGCGCTTTGTAGAAGTCCGTCGTGTCGAGGTATTCGAGCAAGCGTTCTATGCCCTCGCGCTTGATATATTTCCGGCAGAGTTCGCGGTAGGTATCGCGGTTCCGGCTGATTTCGAGTTCAGTCATATCTGTTGTTTTGTAGTTTCAACGGCAAAGGTATAACAATTCTGATTAAAAATAAGCGTTTCAGGCTGTAATTCTTAGGCGTTTCTTTTCCAGAATGTTTTGTCGTGATAGAAAAACCTGCCGCTATGCGTCGGCAAACACGCGTCCGTCGCTGAGCGTGATGCGTAGTTTTGTGTATTCGCTGTGGAAGTCGTTCTCCAGGCGGTCGAGATAGCGGGCGCTTTCCCATTTGCACATCGGCAGGTCGTGGAGCAGGCAGTTGCCGCATGTTTCCGGCGTCGTGGCGGGCACTTCCTCCTGCGTGAGAATCCACTTCAGGCATTCTATTGTCAGCCTCCGCATGTCCTCGACGCTGTATGTTCCCGTCATGATGATATACATGCCCGTCAGACAGCCCATCGGGCCGACATATACCACGTCGTCCTTGGCTTGGCTGTTGCGGAACCACGTGGCCATGAGATGTTCCATGCTATGCATGGCTGCGGGCGCCACTGCGGGCTCTTTGTTTGGCTCCGTGATGCGCAGGTCGAAGGTCGTGAAGCCCTTGTCCTCGCGCGAGATGTAGATGCCTGGCTTCAGGTGCGTGTGGTCGATGGTAAAACTCTGTATTACTTCCATGCTAAATATGTTTGTTTTTGTATTCAACGGCAAAAATACGCAAAAAAGTTTTAACAATCCAAGATGAGATTGTATTTTTGCCCACAAAGGTTGCTGAAGTTCCGTATCCTCATGGGAAAATCGACGCGCCTGACTATGTTTTCGTACATTTATAAAACAACAATGATATGAGAAAGAATCTATTTCTAAGCCTGCTGTGTTTCAGCCTCTTGTGTCTGCCGCTTTCTATTAGTTCATGCGGTAGCGACGACAACGATAGCGAGATTCCTACGCCTCCCGTACAACCTGGAGAAGGGGCGTCCGAAGACGACGTGAAGGGACTGCCCATAGCGACGGAGGGCGACGTGAGCGGAGAATATACCGACGGGAAATTCTGCTACAAGGTGACGTCTTCCGTGAAAGACAAGCGCGAGGTCGCGGTCCTGCGCTCCGCAGACTTAAAGAAAGCCGTCAGCCTCGACATTCCTGCCGCAGTAGCCATCAACGGGAAGCGGCATGCCGTGACGGAGATTGCGGAAATGGCGTTCGTCTATGAGAATGACGGTCTCGGCAGCTACAAATGGGTGAAAAGCGTGACGATTCCTGGCAGCGTCCGCAAGATTGGTGAATACGCCTTCTTCGGCTGCGAAGGGATTGAGGAACTCAACATCCCCGCAAGCGTGGAAACGATAGGCTCTGATGCTTTTTCGTTTTGTAACGGATTGAAGAAAATCGCGGTGGGAAAGGGAAACAAAACATACGACTCGCGCGACAACTGCAACGCTATCATCGAAACATCGACGAACACGCTCGTATATGCCTGCTTGTCAACTGTCATTCCTTCAAGTGTGCGAAAGATTGGACCGAATGCGTATTATGGTGTGAAAATCAGCCGTATTGTCGTACCCGAAGGCGTAACGCAACTCGACGAATACGCGTTTGCGAACTGCTACACTATGACTTCCGTCTCCCTGCCTTCAACACTCGTCGCTATTGGTGACTACGCTTTCGCCGACTGCGGAGCCTTGTCTGCCATCACGCTTCCAAAATCGTTGAAATCCATAGGCGAATGGGCTTTCCTGCGTGTAAAATTGAATACTGTGCTGAGCCTGAACCCAACGCCTCCCAGCTTAGGCGAGAATGTCTTCTATTGGAACAGTTCTGATTGCATCCTCTACGTTCCCTCAGGCTCCCGCGATGCCTATATAAAGGCTTGGCCCTACGACAAAGAGCACGTGGCCGAGATTCCTCAGCTGACGAAGAACTCCGAAGGGCTTTACCAGTCGTCGCTCCTCGCATTCCGCATCATCGACGACAAAGAGCACGAGCTGGAAGTCGTGAAGCCCGTAAATGTTCAGACGCTCGTGGCAGCGAATATACCAGGTATGGTGTTCATCAATGGCGTTCTCTACACCGTCACGTCAATCGGGGCGAGGGCTTTCTGCCTACCTTCTTCAAATGGAGGCTACGACCCTAACAAGGTACTGCGTGCCGTAACCATTCCCGGTACGATAAGGACTATCAACGCCTCAGCATTCTTCAACTGCGCGGCGCTGAAGGAAATCAAAATCCCTGCTTCTGTAGAGTCTATAGGCGTCAATCCCTTCTATGGGTGCACCTCGTTGGAGAAAATCGAAGTCGACAACAATAATTCCAGATACTTTTCCTACATCAACTGCATTGTTGATTTTACGACGGGCACAGTCGTGACGGGTTGCGGGAATTCATCATTACCCGCGCTCGATTTCGTGAAAACAATCGGCATTGCTGCCTTCCGCCAGATGCCTATTGAGGAGATTACCATTCCTGCAAACATTACGTCGATTGAGAAAGAGGCATTTTTCCTTTGCTCAGACCTCAAGAAGATTACGAGCCTGAATCCCACTCCGCCGAGTCTTGGCCAGGATGTCTTCAGCTATGTAAGTCCCGCCTGCGTCGTATATGTTCCCAAAGGCAGCAGGGACGCATACATTCAGGCTTGGCCATTCGAATACGGTAGCGTTCTGGAGATTAAATAGGGTTGACTGGAGAATAAGTAGGGGGAAGCATAAACCGCCTGCGCGAATGGCATCCCTGTAAGCGCAACGGGGTTGCCCTTCGCACAGGTTTTTGCGTCATTATCCCAGAAAGTCGCATCCAGCGGCTTCGGCGTTGCCCGCAGAAGCCTTGAACAGTACCGCGAGATCGCATCTCGATGATAAACCACAAGCGTGAGATGAATATCCCACGTCTGTGGTTTCCATATCCCACGTCTGTGGTTTAATCATCCCACGCTTGTGGTTTATGAACGAGAGTGCTTCGCCGTGCTATTTCGTCCGTTTCTCGTCGTTGTCTTCGTCGTCGAAGAGTTTTCTTTTCTTCTTCGGCACGTCATTCATGCAGCAGGCGTAGAAACGCTCATGCGCGGATTTTGTCCTCATGAACATCTCCTTCGTGCCGAGGTCGTCCTGTGTGAACGACATGCTGTACTTGATGCCCATGTCGCGCGCTATGCCCTCGACGTCGAGGTTGTCCGTGCCGATGAAGCTGAACGTCCAGCCCTCCTTCTCCTTGTTCTTAATCATTTTCTGCACCTGCTCGTGGTTGAACTCGGTGGAGGAGTTTTCCATGCCGTCCGTGATGATTGTGACGAGCACCTCGTCGCCCTCGGCCACGTCTCGCAGGCTTGAGATGCCCTGTCCGATGGCGTCGTAGAGGGGCGTGCATGCCTCGGGGACGTAGTCGTTCCATTCGAGGTCGTGAGTACATTCGGCAAGCGTGCTCTTGTAGATAAATTCTGATTTCGAGGAATTGAAGAGCAGCATCGTTGCCAGCTGGCGCATATCGGGATATTTCTTCGCAGCTGCGCGAATCGTCTGCAAGGTCTCGTTAAGTCCGCTTAGTGCTTGGCGGCGAATGCATTCCATGCTGCCGCTCTGGTCGAAGACGATGAGGTTGTGGATAGTTTTCATGATTTTGTTGTTGTTTTGATGGTTAATATATTATTGTGTGGCGGTACTGAAAGCGTCCGTCTTGTTCTATTAAAAGAATTAGGCGGAAAAAAATTAAGCAGCATGTATGTTTTTTTTCGAAGATGCGCTAACTTTGCATCTGATGCACGACAAAAGCGCATGTTTCCGATGACCGATAAAGAGATACTTCAGGCCTTGCGCAAAGGCGACGAGGCCGTGACGCGAGAATACTTCTACGGGTGGTGCCGCATGGCATACCGCCTCTGCGACGAACGCTACGAACTGAGTTTCAAGGAGGGGATGGACTTCTACTCCCTTGCCCACGACTTCTACCTGCGCATGGCTTTCGACGACTGGCAGGCGGCGGAGCGCAGGCGACCAGAACTCTCGTTGTGCACGTGGATGGTGAATGGTTTTCGCTTCCTCGTCCTCGACAAACTCAAAGCCCTGCGCGACGACGTATCGCTCGACGACGGCAGAGGCCTCGACGGCGTTGCCGACACCTTTGCCGCCGACGTGCGCGACATGGTCGAGGACATCGCCAGCGGCAATCTGCTTGGAGACGAAACCTCGCGCATGATTCTACGGAAGATTCTGCTCGAAGGATATAGCGGAAAGGAAGTTGCAAGCATGCTTAACATCACTCCATCCGCGCTCTCGCAACGCTATAGTAAACTGATGAAAAGCGTTGTAATCCCGCATTTTCAGAATTTTTTCGAGCTTCCCGAAACAATCTCGGAAATTACGGAGCACGCTATGTTGGACAGCGATTTGTCATACCTGCCGTCCAGACCCACGCGTACTCTTATGTCTATAAGTGTTTTCAAAAAACCAAAATACAAGATGCAACCAAACAGAATCACACCAGACCGCATCAAGACGCTTCAGCCTGGCGAAATCTTTGTCTTCGGCAGTAATCTTCAGGGCATGCACGGCGGAGGAGCCGCCTTTGTCGCCCTTCGCAACTTTGGCGCCGTTATGGGACAGGGCGTTGGACTGCAGGGGCAGAGCTACGCCATCCCAACAATGCAGGGTGGGGTAGAGACCATACGCCCCTACGTTGACGAGTTCATCGACTTCGCCCGCCAGCACCCCGACCTCCACTTCTACGTCACGCGCATCGGCTGTGGCATCGCTGGCTTCGACGAAGCCGACATCGCGCCGCTTTTCCGCGACGCTATGCCGCTCAAGAACGTCGCCCTTCCCCGCACATTCTGGCTCGAACTGAACGAATATTGATGCGCGCGGGGCGTCATCTTTCGCCCTCGAATGCATTTTGTTCCCCGCGAACTCCAGCAACTTAAATACGGTTTTTCCTGAGAATGGACGCAGAATAACAATACTAAATCAAAATCCCTAAATACAACCGTTTTTCTTCTATTTTGCGCAGAGTATCAGACGATTAGCCCCAGCAATCTTGCGCCAAGCTCGCAAATCAGGGTGCAAGATGGGTGCAAGATAAATTAGCCTAACTCACTGAAAATCAATACTGGGTGCAAGAAGTGCAAGATCTTGGCACTTTTTCTTGTATGTAATTTTGCAAATATAGTTGTGGGAGTTGGAGGGGAGTTAAGTTCGGTACTTGTAGTGAAGGCCGGAATTGCGATTGAGGCAAATGCAACCCAAGAATACACAATATCAAATACTTCTTTCTTTTTCAGAAAGTAATTCTCTCCCGATTGAAAAAGGTTTGACTTTGGTGATACTTTCGGAGGCTCTTTTGCAGGACACTAAAATATATAAAACAAAACAAAAGCGCAGCTCCGAAGAGTTGCGCTTTGTTTGTGTGTGCTTGGTGTAGATTATTTCTTCACCTTTGCCACGATGGCCTTGAAAGCCTGGGGGTTGTTGACAGCGAGGTCAGCAAGCACCTTGCGGTTGATCTGGATGCCAGCCTTGTTGAGGCCGCCCATGAGCTGTGAGTAGCTTACGCCTTCGAGGCGTGCAGCGGCGTTGATGCGCTGAATCCAAAGAGCGCGGAAGTTGCGCTTCTTGTTGCGACGATCGCGGAATGCGTATGTAAGACCTTTCTCCCAAGTGTTCTTGGCAACGGTCCAAACGTTTTTGCGGGCTCCGTAGTAGCCACGCGTCAGCTTCAGAATTCTTTTTCTCTTTGCACGTGAAGCCACGTGATTGACTGATCTTGGCATAGTTTCTTAAATTTTAAGATTAACGGCGGCAGAGGAGCTCGCGCACTTGTTTAACATTTGTCTTGTCGAGAATTGCAACGTGGTCGAGGTTGCGCTTCTGTTTCTTAGTCTTCTTCGTCAGAATGTGACTGTGATAAGCGTGACGACGCTTAATCTTACCCGTTCCGGTAAGAGCGAATCTTTTTTTGGCACCGGAATTAGTTTTAACTTTTGGCATTTTCTTTTGTTTGTTTTGTTGTTATTAAATAGCGGCTGCGCGTAATACCAAGCGCAGATGCGCATTTTTCTGTTTTGTGTGGCGTCTTAGAATTCGTCGCCTTCCACCCAGGGACCTTTGTACTCCTTTGGCGCTTTCTGCTGCGGAGCTTTCTTTTCCTTTACGGGTGCTGCCTTTTCTTCTTCGGGCTGCTCCTGCTTCTTCTGTGCTACCTTCTTTGGAGCGAGGAAGAGGAACATGCGCTTTCCTTCCAGCTTCGGCATTTGTTCAACCTTGCCGTATTCTTCGAGGTCGTTGGCAAAGCGCAGGAGCAGGACTTCGCCTTGTTCCTTGAAGAGGATGCTGCGCCCACGGAAGAAGACGTAAGCCTTCACCTTGTTGCCTTCGGAGAGGAACTCCTTGGCGTGCTTGAGCTTGAAGTCGTAGTCGTGCTCGTCGGTTTGAGGCCCGAAACGAATTTCCTTGACTTCTATCTTTACTTGCTTAGCCTTAAGCTCCTTCTGGTGCTTTTTCTGCTGGTATATAAACTTTGAATAGTCTATGATACGGCATACTGGCGGCTGCGCGTTTGGAGAAATTTCAACGAGGTCAAGTCCTTGATCCTCTGCCATTTGTAGTGCTTCGCGTGTAGGTAGTACCTGCGACTCTATTCCGTCGCCGACGATTCTCACTTCGGGCACTCTGATTTGGCGCCCTACGCGATAGAGCATTTTCTTGTTGTCGTTCTTCAATTTCGGTGTAAAGATAGGTGTTTCTGATTTTTGCGGCGCAAAATTAGGGAATTTATTCCATACAAAAAACTAATTCTCAATTTTTTTGCTGCTTTATGCTGATAAATCTTGAAGTTTGCGGAAAATAAAGAGGCTTAATGGGCAAACAATATCAAAAAAGCTGCGCCACGGGAGATTTTCCTGCGGCGCAGCCTGTGATATGGTCGGAGTAATCTGAGAACTCGGAGAACTCAGATTTCTCTGAGAAGTCGATTAGTTAT
>JAEEGL017402621.1_pt1 | contig 12469 bp, 11 predicted proteins | sample 9134231 | NCBI WGS metagenome assembly JAEEGL01 (sample SAMN16246548, study PRJNA631951) | gut metagenome | biome: gut microbiome; feature: rumen; material: fiber-attached | host: Bos | place: Iran: Karaj | collected 2018-10 | reverse complement strand
GAAACGGCGAATACAGGATAGGCATAAAATGCGCCGCGGACGGCGATTTTCACGCCGAGCTTACCATATACGAAGCGAAGAACGGCAAATACGAGCCCGTGTTCTCGTGTCCCGCCGTGGTGGGCAAGAACGGCCCGGGCAAGCAGTCCGAGGGCGACGTAAAGACCCCCATGGGCACATGGGTGATAGGCGAGGCATACGGCATAAAGGACGACCCGGGAAGTCTCGTGCCCTATACGAAAGTGACCGACGATATGTACTGGTGCGCCACGGGCAGCAACGGAAAAAAGTACAACACTCTTATATATAAGAGCGACGACCCCGACGCCGACTATTCCGAGGACGAGCATCTTATAGATTACCCCGTGGTATACGAATATCTTCTTGACCTCGGCTATAACAGGGCGGGCGCGCCCTACGCGGGCAACGCCATCTTCCTTCACTGCTGGAGGGGAGAGGACACCCCCACCGGCGGCTGCGTTGCGATATCGGAGGAGAACATGGTCACCGTTTTAAGAACTGTTACGCCAGGAACGTCCGTAACCATATACTAAGCAAACCACACGCCCGGAGAGCGTTTTTACGCGCTCTCCAGGTATTTTTTTACTTCGTTTATATATACCTGTCCTATCTCGCCCAGAGCCGTGTATTTTTTCTTAATATATACTATCTCCATCACGGCGTTCTCGTTTTTTTCGTCAGGCAAAAAGGGGACGACCGTATAATCGCTGCCGTTTAACTCATCGCAGATTATGCCGGAGCAAAGGGTGTAGCCGTTCAAGCCCACCATGAGATTGAGCATAGTGGCGCGGTCGCAGGCGTGTATGGTGCGGGGGTATTCCTTGTCGCTTAATATCTCCTCGGCAAAGAAAAAGGAGCTCTGTTCGCCCTGCTCGAACGAAAGACAGGGATAATTCTGAAGCTGAGCGAGGTTTATTGAGCTTTCCCGCGCCAACGGGTGACCCTTCCAAAGATACACATACGCGCTGCACTCAATAAGCTTTTCATACTCAAGCTCGTTGTCCATAAGCATTTTTTCTATTACTCTGCGGTTTAAGTCGCTAAGATAAAGGATGCCAACCTCGCTTCTCATATTCGCCACATCCTGTATTACCTCGTGGGTCTTGACCTCCCGTATGGCAAAGTCGTATTTCAGCATATCGAATTTTTTTACCGTTTCGACGAAGGCCTTCACAGCGAAGGAATAATGCTGGGTGGATACGCCGAACTTTCGCTTTATACTGCCGCTTTCGCCGTATTTTTCTTTTAAAAGCTCGTACTGCTGATATAGCTGGCGGGCATACAATAAAAACTCCTCGCCGTCCCTTGTGGGCACTACGCCTCTTTTGCTTCTTGAAAAAATCTCTATCCCCGCGTCACGCTCAAGCTCCTTTATCGCGCTCGTAAGCGTGGGCTGGGATATGAAAAGCTCTCCCGCAGCCTTATTCATAGAGCCCGTGCGGGCAACGGTAAGCGCGTAGAATATCTGCTGAAGCGTCATATTATCAACCGTCCTTTGCAAAAATACTTTTTAAACTCTTATAAAACAGGATATGTTATAGATTATATTTATTATGATACATAAAAATTAAGAATTGGACAAGAGGGAATGTGTGTGCTAAAATACAAAGCATAGAAAACATATTAAACAGATATGTATTATATAAGAAAGAGGAACCACGATGAATTATTCATACTTTTATATAAAACGGATCGCCCGGCGCGCCGTGACAGGCACCGACCGAATGCGGTGAACTCGCGGCTTTGGGAAAACAAATATAAAAAAACTACATTCGATTTCAGGAGGAAAATAAAATGGCAGATAAGAAATACAGATTCGAGACTTTACAGCTTCACGTTGGACAGGAAAAGGCGGACGCGGTAACGGACGCGCGCGCCGTACCGATATACGCTACCTCTTCATACGTATTCCATAACTCGCAGCATGCGGCCGACAGATTCGGACTCCGCGACCCCGGCAACATCTACTCGAGACTCACAAACCCCACCGAGGGCATATTCGAGGAAAGAATAGCCGCGTTGGAGGGCGGCGTTGCAGCCCTTGCCACGGCGTCTGGCGCGGCGGCGGTATCGTACACGCTTCAGGCGCTTGCCCGCTCCGGTGAGAACATAGTATCGTCAAAGACCATCTACGGCGGCACCTTCAATCTCCTCGCGCACACCCTGCCGCTTACGAGCAATGTAACGACCACCTTTGTTGACCCCGACGTGAAGGGTTCCTTCGAGGCGGCGATAAACGACAAGACGAAGGCTATATTCATAGAATCCCTCGGAAACCCCAACTCCAATGTCATTGACATCGAGGAGGTCGCAAACGTGGCTCACGCCCACGGCATACCGCTCGTTATAGACAGCACCTTCGCAACGCCCTATCTTTTAAGGCCGATAGAATACGGCGCGGACATCGTTGTACACAGCGCAACGAAGTTCATCGGCGGCCACGGCACCGCGATAGGCGGCGTTATAGTTGACGGCGGCAAATTCGACTGGAAGGTCTCGGGCAAATATCCGTGGATATCGGAAGCAAACCCGTCATACCACGGCCTCAGCTTTGCCGACGCGGTAGGCCCGGCGGCGTTCGTGACATACATCCGTGCAATCCTTTTAAGAGACACCGGCGCGACCCAGTCGCCCTTCCATTCGTTCATATTCCTTCAGGGACTTGAAACGCTGTCGCTTCGCATAGAGCGTCACGTTGAGAACGCATTGAAGATAGTCGAATACTTAAACAAGCATCCCAAGGTGGAGGCTGTGCATCATCCGTCGCTTGAAAGCGAACCCAGCCATGAAGTTTATAAGAAATACTTCCCGAACGGCGGCGGCTCCATCTTTACCTTTGAGATAAAGGGCGGCGAGGAAGAAGCAAAGAAGTTCATAGACAATCTCGCAATATTCTCGCTCCTTGCGAATGTTGCGGACGTAAAATCCCTTGTGATACATCCCGCGTCAACGACGCATTCCCAGCTTTCGCCCGAGGAGCTGCTCGATCAGGGCATAAAGCCGAACACCATCCGTCTCTCCATTGGTACGGAGCATGTGCTTGACCTTATCGACGCGCTTGAGGACGCCTTTAAGGCAGTTTAAACTTAGTCAGCCGCACCCCATTGTGTTTTTGTTTAAAGAGCGGTCATTCCTTTCGGAATGGCCGCTCTTTACTTTATGCTTCTATCGTTTTATTCATGCTGCCTGTTTTGTAGCCGCCCAGGTCAAGGGTCACATACTTAAATCCCAAGGTCTTAAGCTCACGGTTAATTCTTTCCGAAGTATCTCCCGAAAGCAGGAGGGGGAACTGGGAGGGTTCAAGCTCTATGCGTGCAATGTCGCCGTGGAGACGGACGCGCACCTGTTTAAAGCCCATGTCCAAAAGGAGCGCCTCCGCGCGTTCTATTTTTGCGAGCTTCTCCTTTGTTATCTCCTCGCCATATACAAAGCGTGAAGCAAGACACGCAAACGACGGCTTCTGCCATGTGGGAAGCCCCATCTCCCTTGAAAGGGCGCGTATTTCGGCCTTTGAAAGACCCGAATCGCGCAGGGGGCTCTTTATATCAAGCTCCTTTATTGCTGTCATGCCGGGGCGGTAGTCGTTCATATCGTCTGTATTCGAACCCTCAAGCACGGCTTTCGCGCCGAACTTTCGGGCTTCCGTCTTCATCTTTGTAAAAAGCTCACGCTTGCATATGTAGCACCTGTCGGGCGGGTTTTCCTTAAATCCGGGGATGGACAGCTCGTCAATATCTATTATTATATGCTTAACGCCCAGCTTTTTTGCAAACTCTGCGGCTTCGTCCATTTCGCGCTTCGGAAAAAGGCATGAACGAACCGTTATTGCCGTCACATTCTCACCCAGCGCGTCATGCGCCGCCTTTAAAAGAAAAGTGGAGTCAACGCCGCCGGAAAAGGCGACCGCGGCGCTTTTGAATGACGAAAGCCGCTCAGAGAGCGAGCCGTATTTCTTATGAAGCTCGTCCATACTTCCTCCTTACAGCTCTTCAATGAGCTTTCTTGCCTCGTCTGTGCTTATATCCCTCTCGCGGGCTATTCGGGCAAGGTCGTCATATTCAAATTTGCGGCGGGAAACGCCGTACCCCGACGAGGATTTAAGCCGCACCTCGCCGTAGGGCGTTTTCAGCGTCTCCGCGCTTCTTTTTAATACATATCTGTTCATAAGCGTTTCTCTTACGCCTATGGTAGTCGTATATTTAAATATAAGCTCAGCCGTTTTTTCGCGGTCTGCCTCGCGGCATATCACGTTCAATATGCTTGCGGGGCGCGATTTTTTCATCATGGCGGGCACAACGTAAACGTCAAGCGCGCCGCCCTCAAAGAGACGTTCGCAGGCAAATCCGATATCCTCGGGGGACATATCGTCAAGGTTGCAGGAGATGAGCGCGACTCTGTCGCCGCCGCCGTCTTTTTTGCCCAAGAACACCCTTACGCAGTTCGCCGCCTCAAAGTCCTTCATGCCCATGCCGTAGCCTATCTTATCCGTGCTCATAACGGGCATATCCCCGAACCGGGAGGCAAAATGCTTTAAGAGCGCCGCTCCCGTAGGCGTGCAGAGTTCGCCCTTGATTTTGCCGCCGTAAAACGGCACTCCGCGAAGGATATACGCCGTCGCGGGCGCGGGGACGGGGAGTATGCCGTGGGCGCATTTAACCTGACCGCTGCCCACATGAACGGGGGAGACTACCACCTCATCCGGAGCAAGCTCATTCATAAGAAGGCATACGGCCGCAACGTCCGCCACCGCGTCCATCGTGCCCACCTCATGGAAATGTATCTCGTTTACGGGGAAGCCGTGGACGTGGCTCTCAGCCTCGGCAATAAGCGTATATACGGCGAGAATATCGTTTTTAACCTTGTCGGGCACAGAAAGCCCCTCCACAATGCGCCCGATATCCGTCATGCCGCTGTGATGATGCTCATGCGAATGACCGTGTCCGTGCGTGTGGTCGTGATCGTGAGTATGGTCATGGTCATGTTCGTGGGTATGCGTGTGTTCATGGCTCCTTGCGCGGGCACGGGCATGGGCGTGACTATGCAAAGAGGAGGACGCGCCCTCCGTTTCTCCGTTTATCCTCACGTTCATATGCGTGCCCTGTATGCCGCATTTTACTGATGCTTCTTTTATAAATTCAACGCCGGGAATACAGAGGGCGTTAAGCTTTCCGACAAATGCGTCGGGATCCGGAAGAAGCTCCAGAAGCGCCGCCGTAAGCATATCGCCCGCGGCTCCCATCTGGCAGTCTATATATAAAGTCTTCATTTTTTCGCCTCCACATGGTTAATCATACTTGCGATATAGCCCGCGCCGAAGCCGTTGTCGATGTTTACGACGGACACGCCGCTTGCGCAGGAGTTGAGCATGGAAAGAAGGGCCGAGATGCCTCCGAAAGACGCGCCGTATCCTACGCTTGTGGGCACGGCGATAACGGGGCAGTCGGAAAGGCCTCCTATGACGCTTGCAAGCGCCCCCTCCATGCCGGCTACGGCAACGATGACCGTGGCCTGCATTATGTCGCGGTTGTGGGACAGAAGCCTGTGAAGGCCGGCCACGCCCACATCGTAAAGGCGCGTGACGCGGTTACCAAGCGCCTCGGCCGTTATGGCGGCCTCCTCCGCAACGGGAATGTCGCTCGTGCCGCCCGTTGCAACGACCACCGTGCCTATGCCGTCGGGGACGGGCAGTCCGCCTATAAGCCCCACGCGGGCATTCTCATGGTAGTCAAGCTTATGGACTTTTCCTATGGCGACGGCGTTCTCCTTAGACAGGCGCGTTATGATTATGCGGGGCTGGCCGTTTTTCTTCATCGTATCGATTATGCCGATCATCTGCCCGGCCGTTTTGCCCGCGCCGTATATCACCTCTGACGCGCCCTGGCGCACCTTCCTGTGAAGGTCGACCTTGGCAAAGCCTATATCCTCATAAGGCTCTGTTTTAATCCGGAGGAGCGCTTCATCGACGGATATATCTCCCGCCTTAACGGCCTCCAGAATGTTCTTTATGTCGCTTTTCATTTTTTCCTCCAAAGAGTATAAGCTTTAAAAGAAAGCGGCTCCGCGTGAACGCGGACCCGCTTTTTTCATCAATCCTTGTTTTTCATAAGAGCGGCTCTTAAAACGCCTCTCGGATCCTTAATGAGAAGCGCCGCGATCCAGATAACAAGACCGAGAGCCGTAACACAAAGACCCAAAAACAGATCGTTTAACATTTCCTCCGGCGCAGGAGTGAATATTTCCGCGCGCAGGGAGGCATATTCAAACAAAGCGTCAACAAGCCACATTATGGACGCGCCCCAATAAATAAAGCAGAGGATATTTACCTTCATTTTGTCCTCGGGCGCGTTCTTATACCATATTGCCGTCGAAATAACAGCGGCAAAAACAGTAATAAGCAAGGTCATACGATCACTCAGCCTTTCGCCGTATCGTCAGCGGCCGCTCTCTTTTCTATGGCAGAGGAAATTGCGACCATACCGAGCCATGCCGCGGTAACGAAAGCGGCCATAAGCACGCCTGCGGTTGCCATTTCCTTAAACATTTCCATAGCCGACTGCGGGTCGGACGCGGCGGTAAGGAAGGGAAACCACGCGGTCACCTCGCCGTGCCATATATGCTCGAACGCAAGAAGCGCACTTCCGCCCCAAAGCATCTTTGAAAGCCAGCCCAGCTTTCTTGAGAAGGGTATTTTTGAAACGGCTTTCTCGTGTGACGCGCCGTTTTGAGCTTTCAGTTCCTTGTTCTTCACTGCGTGCGCCGCGATGGTGGTGATAACAGCCTCTGCTGCAGGTACAATAAAGCAAGCCATTTTATTATCCTCCCGTCATATTGAAAAAGTATTGACTTTGAATGTATAATTGTTTTATAAAAATATTATATATCCCTTGGCATTTTGTGTCAAGCACACGCGGCAGGGAAGAATAAAGTTTATTTTTAAGAAGGGGTGTAGTAAATGTTCGGTATAAAGAAGAAGCTGGGCTTCGGATGCATGCGCATGAAGATGGACGGCAAAAAGGTGGACTACGGCGAGTTTTCCAAGATGGTTGACGCCTTTTTGAAAAACGGCTTCAATTATTTCGACACGGCCCACGGCTACCTGGACGGCGAAAGCGAAGTGGCGCTCAGAGAATGCCTTACATCGCGCTACCCCAGGGACGCATATATACTTACGGACAAACTGTCCACCCACCATTTCAAGACGAACGAGGAGATACGCCCTCTGTTCGAGCGTCAGCTTGAAATTCTTGGCGTAGACTATCTTGATTTTTATCTCATGCACGCCCAGGACGCAAAAATTTATAAAAAGTACCAGAAGTGCGGCGCTTATGAAACGGCGATGGAATTTCTTAAGGAGGGAAAGATAAAGCACTTCGGCATATCCTTCCATGACAAGGCCGAGGTTCTCGAACAGATACTCACCGAGCACCCCGAGATAGAGGTGGTTCAGATACAGTTCAACTATATTGACTTCGAGGACGCCTCCGTTCAGTCGAGAAAGGTATACGAGGTGTGCCGCAGGTTCAACAAGCCTGTTATAGTCATGGAGCCCGTCAAGGGAGGAAACCTTGTGCGCCTGCCCGATGAGGCGAAGAAAATATTCGACGACCTGGGCGGCGGCAGCTATGCAAGCTACGCCATCAGATTTGCGGCGGGCTTTGAGGGCATCATGACCGTGCTTTCCGGCATGGGCAACATGGATATGATGAACGACAACATATCATATATGAAGGACTTTAAGCCCCTCGACGAGCGGGAGCGCGAGGCCGTATCAAAGGTCTGCGATATATTCAGGGCGCAGGACATGATACCCTGCACCGACTGCCGCTACTGCATGGCGGAGTGTCCCAAGGGGCTGTCCATACCGAATATGTTCGCATGTCTCAACGCAAAAAAGACCTTCGGCGACTGGAACTCCGAATACTATTACCACGGCATTCATACGTCAAAGGGAAAAAAGGCGTCGGACTGCATAAAATGCGGCAAATGCGAGGCCGTATGCCCGCAGCATCTTGAAATAAGAGAGCTTTTAAAAGAAGTGGCAAAGGAGTTTGACAAGCCTAAGGAAAAATAGAGGACTTCGATAAAAGTACCGCGCAAGCGCGGTACTTTTTGTTTGACAAAATATGAAAAGTATGATTTGATTAAATAGTTAAGATAAAATAATTTCATTGGAGAACAATATGGAAGGCAGGCAAAAATATTTAAAGACCGGAGGGCTTATTTTTCTTGTAACGCTCCTTGGCATGACGGGGCCGCTTTCAACGGATATGTATATGCCGTCGCTGCCCAATATGGCGCATCAGTTCAATACCTCCGCGACAATCGTTAATTTTACGCTCGTTGTATTCTTTCTTTTCATGGCTGTCGGAATGCTCTTTTTCGGGCCGCTGAGCGACAGGCACGGACGAAAGAAGATACTTCTTACGGCTCTCACGCTATATGCTTTAAGCAGCCTTATGTGCGCTTTTGCGACGAACGCTTATTTTCTTATAATAATGCGCGCGCTTCAGGGGCTGGGCGGCGGCGGAATGTCGTCCATGTCCGTAGCCATAATAAAGGACTCGTTTGAAGCCGAACGCCGCGCAAAGGCGCTGGCCGTCGTTCAGAGCATGACGGTCATTGCTCCCATTGTCGCTCCCGTTATCGGCGCTATGATAGTACGGTTCGCCATGTGGCGGGTGGTCTTCGTGGTGCTTACCTGCATAGCCGCCGTTGGCATCGTAACGACGGCGCTGTTTCAGGAATCAATACACGACGACGAGCGAAACTACGGAGGCGTTTTAAAGTCGCTTGGCCGTATACTCGTTGTGGGGCGAAACATAAACTTTACTCCGTATCTTTTGTCGGTGTCGCTCTATATCGCGCCGTTCATGGCGTATCTTGCGGTGGCGTCGTATACATACATCGAATTTTTCGGCCTAACGGAAACGATGTTCAGCGTATTCTTTGCGACAAACGCGGGCTTAAGCGTGCTTGGTCCGATGCTTTTCATACGTCTGAACGGCAAGGTGTCCCAGAAGCTTCTCATGCGCATAGTCGTGAGCGTGGGAATAGTCGTAAGCGTGCTTCTGTTCACCGTGGGAAGGCTTTCTCCCATAGCCTTTCTCTGCTGTATGATACCGTTTTCCATGTCGAACAGCTTTCTTCGGCCGCTTTCGACAAATATACTGCTCGATCAGCAAAAGGGCGACACAGGCTCCGCGTCTGCGCTCCTTAATTTCTCAAATATGCTTTTCGGCAGCATCGGCATGTTCATCGGCTCGCTGCCGTGGGGCAATTTCATCGTGGGACTTGCAATAACGATGCTTTGCTTTTCCGTTGCGTCCTCTGTTGTATGGACGATAGTTTCCCACACAAAGAAGATAGACATGCATATGACCTGACGCGCCTGCGCGAACGTATTATTTCCGAAAGGAGGCCCTGCTTTGAAGGAGCGAACGAAACGGACATTATCGCTTTTTTCCATGTTTTTCGCTTTTATCTTTCTTGAGTTTACCGTTCTCGGTATCGGAAACCATGCGGGCGAGGGCTTTTTGGGCACAGACAAGCGCGAACTCGTCTATTATGAGATACAGGTATTCGTTATCATCGGATTTATTCTGTATGCCGCCGTGCGCCGAGCCGTGAAAAAAAGCAAAATAACAAACGGCGCCCTGTTCGCCGCTCTGTGCGTGTTTTTCGTCGGAGCTATGGCAATGCTTTTTGCCGAAAGCTCGTTTTTCTCTCTTGTTGCCGCATTTGCGGCCGTGGCGGCCATGGGCTTTTGCGGCGGCGCCGTATATGAACAAATGGGCGAAGCGGCATGCTCCGGTGAACGAGCCGCCCTCGTTATGGGCACGGGATACGCCGCGGCCGTGGCTCTTCAGTATCTTCTTGTGCTTAGGTGGGGGATAACGCTTCCCCTTTATATAATCATGCCCGCGGCCTTTGTGCTCCTTTCGGTAATGCTTCTTCGCGTTCCGTATGCGAAGGAAACGCCGCGCCCCGCGAATGACGCACGAAGGACGACAAAGATGCAGATTCTTATGGCTTGTCTTATTTGTGCGGCGCTTCTTTTGTTCACAAGCTTCTATAACGGCTACATACATCATTTGCAGGTCGTCTCCGGGTATACGGATTTCAACGTTTACAGCTGGCCGCGCCTTATGCTCATACCGTGCTATCTTTTGTTTGCCGCCATAGGCGACAGGCAAAAGGGAAGGGCGGTTCCCGCCGTTTCGTTCTGCATTGCGCTTGCGGCGCTCCTTAACTGCGTGCTCACCTCGGACGCAGGCGCCTCCACCCTCAATATGTGCCTCTTTTACTGCGCAATCGCCGGAGCGGTGTCGTAGTATAGTCTGACCTTCTGGCGGCTGTCAAAGCAGACGGAGCAGCCCGCGGTGTGGGCGTCCATGGGGCGCATTATCGACAGCGCCGTGGTGCTTATTACCTTCGGACTGCGCATCTCCACGCTTCCGGCCTTTGCGGTTCTGGCGGTGGATATTGCGGCGCTTGCGGCCGTCATACTGCTTATGACATTGGTGGGTTCAAAACTTTCGTCACCGTCGCCGCGGGCGGCAGGCATGGCCGATATTCCAATCGATGAGGCCGCGCCCGACTTTCAAAGAGATGACGTTTTTCATGTGATTAAGAGCCGCTATTCCCTCACGAACAGGGAAGCGGAGGTGCTCAGGGAGCTTGTGCTTACGGAGGACAAGCAGACCGTTATAGGCGACAGGCTTTCCATACGCCCGCGCACGGTGCAGGCGTATGTCACGTCGCTCTATCAGAAGACAGGCGTATCGACAAGGGCGGGGCTTACCGATCTTTACCACGAGATGCTGCGGAGCCGCTGATATAAATATTTTGACCCCTCTTTTATTAAAAAGAGGGGCTTTTTTTACGCTTTTTTACCCCATACTGCGGGTTTACGCAATATACAGGCGGCATATTTTTCACCTAAAATATACTTGAATAAGTATATTCTTTTTAAGATATATGCGTTTTCAAAAAGAAGGACGGAGAAACAGATACAACGGACGATTTTATGCACGGAGGGATGACAATGAATAATTCACCGGGAAAAAGAACGCTTTCATTCATACTGGCGCTCATCTTTTTGATAACGGCCCTGCCTGTCTTTGCTCTCGCGGGCAGCCAGGATTGGCTTGAAGCGACCTTCTACGACAATAACCGCATGGAGAGCTACGGCTACGGTACGTCCGACGGCTATCTTTCGCTGAATTCGGCGGGTGAGGCAAAGCTGTCTGTCTCCGCATTCGTGACCGTGCCTCAGAACTGCACCGTTGACGAGGTGTGGCTTGTGGACAGTGAAACGAAAGCCAATAAGTATAATTTGCTTACGCCCTCCTACGGGGGCGAGAACGAGTGCCAGGTGTTTGAGGGCGACGGCGACTTCGGCGTCGACATATGGATACAAAATATAACGATACCGAACGCCGAAAAGGGCGACTATCGCCTGAAGGTAGTGACCTCGAACGGTTCTTATGTCTCCGAAGAATATACGGACGAGTATTACCACACCGACGGCATCGCACATATAAGCGACGAGGTCGCAGCGGAGCTTTCGATAACAACAGAAGAGCTAAGTACAGGCGAGGCCATGACGTCATACAGCTTTACCGTAAGCGGCACAATGGTGGACTCATGGTCTGCGGTCGGTCTGCCGTCAGGTCTTTTGATTAACAGCTATACCGGCGCAATATACGGAACTCCCGAAGAGGAGGGAACGTTCAGCGTAACCGTTACCGCGTCGGACAACAAGGGCGAAAGCGTTTCAAAGACGTTCACTCTTGTAATAAGACCTGTGCCCGAATATACGGTCACTTACAGGCTCAACGGGGCGAACGATTACACCGGCACATACGATCCCGTTACGGTAAAAAAGGGCACAAAGATAACGCTGCCCGCCGCTCCCGTTCGCGGGGGATATATCTTCGAGGGATGGGGCTATGGAAGCCGGACGTATCAGCCCGGCGACCAATATACCGTGACCGGCAGCATAAACTTCATAGCGCGATGGTCCGAAAAGCCCGCCGTAAAGGCCATAATACCCGAGGAGCTTCGCGATGCGCCGAGAGAAATGTGGCTTTTGGCATATTACGGCAGTTCGGATAAGTATTCCGCCGTTTCGGCGGGCGACGGCGAGAGCATAACCATATCACCGTGGTATTTTTGCGACGGGAAAACACTGTCAAGGCTTGAGCTTTATACTTATGTGAACGGCAAGCCTATGGCCGTGGCCGAATATAACGGCGAGGTAAGCGATGATTCGGGCGAGGTCGCGCTTGTGAGAACGGGGCCTGAGCTTTGGCTTCTCAACGATTTCACTTTAAGCGGGCTTTCAAATCCCGCCGATTACAGCGGATACAGAGGCAGCGTAAAAAAGGACGGCGTCTCGCTTTATATGCCGTGCCTTGTGACATCGGATTTTGCAGAGAGCGGCCTT
>JAEEGL016047879.1_pt1 | contig 12469 bp, 6 predicted proteins | sample 9134231 | NCBI WGS metagenome assembly JAEEGL01 (sample SAMN16246548, study PRJNA631951) | gut metagenome | biome: gut microbiome; feature: rumen; material: fiber-attached | host: Bos | place: Iran: Karaj | collected 2018-10 | reverse complement strand
CGTTCCGGCGAACTTCGTAGCTCTTGAAGAAGACGTAACCGTTGACATCAACGGCACCGCCACCACCTTCAAGGCCGGCACGCTTTACGGTGAAATCCTGCAGGCTCAGCTCGACGCTGACGGCGTTAAGTTCCTTGTTTATGATCCGAAGGCTGACAACGGCCTCGGCTCCGGCGACGGATACGACGGATGGTACAATCCTGAGTATGCGAAGGCAGAGCTCGCGATCGCGATCGAAGAGCTTGCCGCTGAAGGCATTGAAATCAGCGCTGACAACAAGATCGTCATGGAAATCCCGTACGCTGGCAACAGCCAGGTCAGAACGAACAGAGCGAACGTCTTCAAGCAGAGCTTCGAGAACACCCTCGGTGTTGTTGAAGTCCGCCTGCTCGACTGCGGCGATACCGCTGGTTGGCTCGACGCCGGTTACTATCCGGATTACGGCTATCAGATGAACGCCGACCTCATGGACGTTTCCGGTTGGGGTCCTGACTACGGCGATCCTCAGACTTATCTTGCTACCATGACCCCGGCTCCCGGCGGAATGGTTAAGTCCTGCGGTATCTATTAATCAGAACGGTTAAAAGATTACCGATTCAGTAAACGCAATAAATAGGGAGGACGGGCATACTGCCCGTTCTCCCTAAACTGCATTTTTCCGCCCCCGTTTTTTACCGATAAAACCGAGGGCTTTTTTTAGGGGAAGAAACGGTACTGCCGGATTTTTACCGGCGGTGAAGGTACGAATGATTCAAACGGGATATTCTACATAAGATCTGAGTGATGAATTTATGACGAAATACGTTTTAAGGCGATTCCTCCACGCATTGATTTCCGTCGTGATCGTGGTGGCGATCGTTATGCTGATGATCTATTCGATGCTCGATCGCAAGCTGATTTTTGCGAACGATCCGCAGTATACGAAGGTTTCGAACAATCAGCAGGTAGTCTATAAATACCGCAAATGGCAGGACTACGGCTACGTCTATTACTTTACGTACGCCGATTATCTCGGCGAGCTCCAGCGAAGCGGAGAGATCGACGAGGAAACGTATAAAAAAGCGGCAACGATTGCCCGAAAAGCCGAAAAGGATTCGGATATTTTCAAGGAATACGCCGCGAAATTTGAACAGTACTGCAAAGAGAACGGCTATACGACCCAGCGCCTCGACGCGATCGTCAACCGCAACAAGATTGCATCGGGAGGTCAGCCGCAATACTTTGCCTATAAGGACAGGCCCCTGTGGCAGAGACTTGTCAACTACTTTACGGGTATAATCAAAGTAGATAATATTCATGCCGTCAAGGAGGACGTGGGAGAGCGCGGATTGACCTTTACGCTCCACGATCCCGTCTACGGCGGCGAAAAGTTCTCGCCGGCAATTATCGGCAACGGGACGAAGAATAAATATCTGCTTTATTGCGATAACGAATTCCCCTTTATTCATCAGAACCTCGTTTCGATCAATCTCGGCGTTTCCTATTCCATCAACCAGGGCATCGAGATTACGACGACGATGACAAAATCGCAGGGCTCTTACGTCCTGCGGGAGATCACTTATCCGACCGGCCTGACGGAATTGTCGGCGGACGATCTCCATTCCGCCGTTTATCAGCCGGGTTCCCGCGAGCTGAACGTCGTAGCGGCGGAACGCTTTACAGACGATTACACCTCCGTCCAGACGGTCAAGAGCGGCCTTTCGAAGATGGGCTACTCCTTTACGATCGGCATCATCGCAACGCTTCTTGCGTATCTGCTGGCGATCCCGCTGGGCATCTGGATGGCCCTCAAAAAAGAGAAGCTCGTAGACCGGATCGGTACCGCGTACATCGTCTTCATTATGGCGGTGCCTTCCGTCGCCTACATCCTGATCTTTAAGGCGATCGGCGCGATGACCGGATTGCCGACGACCTTCGATATCGAATCGAAGAGCAAGCTGATGTTCGTGCTCCCGATCGTATCGCTGGCGCTGCCTTCGATCGCAGGTCTGATGCGCTGGCTGCGCCGCTTCATGATCGACCAGATGAATTCCGATTACGTCAAGTTCGCGCGTTCCGGCGGTCTTTCCGAAGGCGAGATCTTCACAAAGCATATCTTCAAGAATGCTGCGATCCCGATTATCCACGGAATTCCCGGATCGCTCCTTGGCGCGCTGACCGGCGCGTTCATCACCGAGCGTGTTTACGTCGTCCCCGGTATCGGCGGACTTCTCATTAACGCAATCGGCGCCTACGACAACGGCGTAATCGTCGGTGTAACGCTCTTCTACGGAGTGCTCTCGGTCGTCTCGATGATTCTGGGCGACGTGCTGATGGCGATGGTGGACCCGAGAATCAACTTTACTTCGAAAGCGAGGTGATCCCATGGAAAACGAACTGTTTGATCTTGAAAAATACGGCTTATCCAACGAAGAACTGTTTTCCAGAGTGGATCACAGCGAGACGGAATCCGAAAAAATCACGGCGCCGCGCTATTCCTACTGGAAAAGCGTATTCCGCGTCTTTTTCCACAACAAAGTCAACATCATCATGCTCTGCGTGCTGCTGATCGTACTTCTGCTGACGTACGTCTATCCGTCGCTGATCAATTACGATCCGTACGCGAACCTGATGGACGGTACAGCAAAGCACCTTACGCCCTCCGCCGCGTTCGCGCGGTTCGGCAGGAGCATCCATTGGATTTTAGGCTCCGGCGGCTCCGGTGAGCCGACCTTCGACGCCGTCTGGTACGGCGCGCGCATCTCCCTGACCCTCGCGCTGATCTGCGCCGGCATCAATATGACGATCGGCGTTCTGCTCGGCGCGGTCTGGGGCTTCTCAAAGAGACTGGATATGATCATGAACGAAGTTGTCAACATCATCGGCAACATTCCGTATACGCTCTTGATCTCCGTCCTCGTTCTCGTTCTTTCGCCGAGCTTCTGGACGATGGTATTTGCGCTGACCGTTACCGGCTGGCTCTTTATCGCCTACTTTATCCGTACCCAGGTCATCATCATCCGCGACCGCGATTACAACCTCGCCTCGCGCTGCCTCGGTACGCCGATCACACGGATCGCAACGAAAAACATTCTTCCGTTCATGACCTCCGTCATCGTAACGCAGATCGCGATCGAGATCCCCTCCTATATTTCCTATGAGGTATTCCTCGCCTATATCGGAATGGGCATCAAGGATATGTCGCTCGGCCGCATCATCGGCGCGGCGCAGAGCGCGATGCTCACCCCGGGCTGGGGATACGAATTCTGGAGCCCGGTCCTCGTTTCCGCAGTCCTGACGATCGTGCTGTACGTTGTCGGCCAGAACCTGGGCGACGCGTCCGACCCGAGAACGCATATGTAAGGGGGCGGAAGCATGGAAGAGAAAAAAGATCGCAAGGTATTGCTTTCCGTTAAGGACCTCGAAGTGAAGTTCCGCGTCCGCGGCAGAATCCTGACCGCCATCCGCGGGATCTCGCTCGATATCTACGAGAACGAATCAATCGCCATCGTCGGCGAATCCGGTTCCGGAAAATCCGTTTTTACCAAGACGTTTGCCGGAATGCTCGATTCCAACGGCTTTATTTCCAACGGATCTATCGTATTCAACGACCCCGAGATCGCGGATACGACCGTTGCGATCCGCGGATTTGCGAATCCGATGATCAAGAGTTTCCACAAAAGTCTCAACCGGTATTCGAAATACGAACCTGGCTCCGATACGTACAAAGAGATCCTGAATCTCAAGAGCGAGCGCAAGAAAAAGGCGACGCTCTCCGACGAGCAGGACCTGGAATTCACCGAGCAGCTCGACGAGCTGAAGTTCCAGAGAACCGAAGCCTTCAACCTCCGCCAGACCTTCGATACCAAAACGGAAAAGGATAAGATCAAAGCGACGACCTCCGAGATCGAATCGTTCGACAAAGAGATCAAAGATCTGGAGAAGAAGAAAAATGCGCTGATCGCCGAGCACAAAAAAGCGCTCAAAAACGATACCGAATACAATACGCAGTACCGCGCAAAGCTTGCCGAGCTCAAAGCGAAGTATACGCAGGAGACCTCCGGAGAGATCAGTTCCGAAATTGACGAGCGCAATCTCCACGCCGCAAAGGAAGCGTATCTTTCCATCGGACGTTTCAATATTATAAAGCGTCTGCGCACCTCCCGCAAGCTCAAAAAATCTTTTAAGAACGCGATCCGCCTCGGCGAAGATATCTCGAAGGACGAAGTCCGCGAGAACATCTTCGGCAGCGAGCTGCTGCGCGTCCGCCTCGAGGACGAACCCGAAGGCAAACTCCACGGCACCTGCGTTCTGAACCTTGCAAAGATGACCCATCCGGCCGACTGGAGCCAGATCCGCGGCAGCAAGATCGCAACCGTTTTCCAGGATCCGATGACCTCTCTCAACCCGATCATCACGATCGGCAAGCAGATCACCTCGATCATCTTAAAGCACCAGGATTGCACCGAATCCGAGGCGCGCGAGCGTGCGCTCAAGCTGATGCATCAGGTCGGCATCCCGAACGCGGAAAACCGCTTCGACGATTATCCGTTCCAGTATTCCGGCGGTATGCGCCAGCGTATCGTTATCGCGATCGCGCTTTCCTGCCAGCCGAAGATCCTGATCTGCGACGAGCCTACCACCGCGCTCGACGTTACGATCCAGGCGCAGATCCTCCAGCTTCTGAAGGATCTTCAGCGTGAATACGGCTATACGATCGTCTTCATCACCCACGACCTCGGCGTCGTTGCCAACGTTGCGGACCGCGTCGCGGTTCTCTACGCCGGCCAGGTAATTGAGCTCGGCAATATCGAAGAAGTCTTCTACGATCCGCGCCATCCGTATACCTGGGCGCTTCTGAGCTCACTGCCGCAGCTCGCGCAGAAGGGCGTGAAGCTCTATTCGATCACGGGTACGCCGCCGTCGCTCTACAACAAGATTACCGGCGACGCATTTGCGCCGCGCAATCCCTACTGCCTGAAGGTCGATACGCTTGAAGAGCCGCCGATGTTCAAGGTGACGGATACGCACTACGCGAAGACCTGGCTGCTTGATCCGCGCGCGCCGAAGATCGAAAAGCCCGGAATTATCGAAAACATCCACGAAAAGCTTATCGAAGCGTTTAATATTTAAGGGGAGGGCAGTATTTCGATGAAAGATCAAATCACACAAAGTGCCGCCCATCTTCCCGAGCACGGACCGATCGATGAAAACGGCAGAGAGATTCTGCTCTCGGTCAGAAACGTTGACATCACCTTCGGAAAAGGCGACAACGCCGTCCACGCGGTCAAGAACGCGAGCTTTGATATCTACAAGGGCGAGACGTTCTCGCTCGTAGGCGAATCCGGTTCCGGCAAAACGACGATCGGGCGCGCGGTCATCCGCGTCAACCCCTGCGCCGCCGGCGAGATCGCCTACAAAGGCGTTCGTATTTCCGGCAAGATCCCGCGTTCGCTCGACCGCGAGGTTATCCGTAATATCCAGATGGTTTTCCAGGATCCCGCCGCGTCTCTCAACGAGCGCGCCACGGTCGATTACATCATCTCCGAAGGCCTTTATAACTTCCATCTCTACGAGAGCGAAGCCGATCGCGTTGCGAAGGTCGAAAAGATCATCGAGGAAGTCGGCCTGCTCCCCGAGCACCTGACCCGTTATCCGCACGAATTCTCCGGCGGCCAGCGCCAGAGAATCGGATTGGCGCGTGCGATGGTCATGGAGCCGGAGCTCGTCATCGCCGACGAACCGATCTCAGCGCTTGACGTTTCGATTCGCGCGCAGGTGCTCAACCTCCTGAAGAAATTCCAGGCGGAACGCGATATTTCTTATCTTTTCATTGCTCACGACCTTTCGATCGTCCGCTTTATTTCGGACCGTATCGCGGTTATCTACAAGGGTGATATCGTTGAGATCGCGGAAACGGGCGAGCTTTTCGATTTCCCGCTCCATCCGTATACCCATTCGCTGATCTCCGCGATCCCGATCCCCGATCCGCAGCTTGAAAAGAACAAGAAGCTCTATACTTACGATCCTTCGATCCACGATTACAGCGAGGATAAACCCGAGCTCGTCAACATCGGCCATGATCACTGGGTCTACGGCAACAAGAAAGAGATCGAGGAGTATAAAGAGCTGCGCGAAAAAGGCGAACGCATCAAATCGATCACGATTATTTCTCCCGAACAGAAAGCTGAGGAAGAAAGGATACGGATCGAAGCGGCGAACGAAGAGCCGACGCTTGTCGGTTCCGACTTCATCCTCAACCGTCCGATCCACGATACCGGCAACAAATGGCTCGGCATCTTCTCGTTCCTGCTGCCGATTTTCGGCCTGATCGCTGCGGCGATTTTCAAGAGAAAGAATTATATCCGCAATTTCAAGGTTTGCAGGAAAGGCGCCGTGATCAGCATTATCCTGATTTTCGCGGTGATTGTGCTGTTCGGCTTCTTCCTCTTCCTCTCGACGCTGGGATCCACTTAGTATTTTCAAAACTTCCAGAATGTGCCGCGCTCCCGATTCCGGCTGCGCGGCATTTTCAGTAAGGAGTCTGACCGTAATTGTTCAAGTTTTTCCGTCCCGCAGAGCGCCAAGACGTTCACGTAGAAATGAAGCATCCCGTGATCCGTCTGATCATCGTCCTGGCCCTCTTTCTTTTCGGCTTTGGCATGATCATCTACGGCGGGATCAAGGTTCTCGAGCGCGATCAGGGCTGGCAGGAAATCAAGCAGAACGACGCCGGAACCGAAACCGCCGCGTCCGATATCACCTTTATGTACTGCCTCGAGGGAAAAAGCGTCCGCGCGGATTACCGAGAGCTGACGCTGCAGTATACCGAGGCAGCCGCGAAGTATTATCGGATTTTCGCGCCCCGCAAAACTTACGAGGGCGTCGCCAACCTCGCGCTGCTCAATCAGAATCCCAATACGGACGTCCAGATCGAACCGGAGCTCTACGAAGCGCTCTCAAGGATCACCGAGGCCGGCCGCCGTGAAATCTTTTTGGCGCCGCTCTACGAACAGTACGACAGTGTCTTTCGTTCGCTCGACGACCGTGAGGCCGCGTATTGCGACCCTCAGAGTCCCGAAAACGCCGGGTATCTTGAGGAAGCGATTTCCTTTGCCAAAAATCCGGAACACGTCTCCCTGAGCCTTCTGGGCGGCAATAAAGCGAAGCTCTCTGTTTCAAAGGAATATCTCGATTTTATGAACGAGACCGGCGGGGAGGCGTATCTCGATTTTTATTATCTGAAAAACGCCTTCATCGTGGATCTGCTCGCGGAAAAGTTTACGTCGCTCGGTTATACGCGCGGCTACTTCCAATCGAGCGACGGCTGCGTTGCCTGTCTCGATCAGAGCGGCGAGCTCTTTTCGATGCCGATCACGGACCGCGTCGGGAACGACGTCTATCCTGCGGCGGAGCTTTCCTACAAAGGCCCGAAAAGCTTTGTGGTCCTGCGAAATTACGGAATTGCCGACACGCAGTCCGATTATTATTACCGGTTCGAAGACGGACGGTTCCTTTCGCCGTATCTCGATCCCGCCGACGGCAAGAACAAAACCGCGTGCAACGATCTCTTCGTTTACGGGGAAGGAAAAGCCTCCGATCTTCTTTTGAACGTACTTCCGATCTATCTTTCGGATTCGCTCGACGAAGCGAAAACGCAGGCCCTTCGGGATCAGGGAATCTTTGCGGTTTATACGAAAAACCGTGAAATCTATACCACCGAACCGAATGCCGAACTGTTCGCCTTGTTTTCCGAAGACGGGATCCGCTATTCTCTGAAGAACCGATAAAATCCTGCATACCGCCGCGGGCAAAGGACTGCGGCGGTTTTCTCATAAACGGCGGTGACGTTTCGTATCAAACGCAAAAAACGGATCCGATGAAAAACCCGGAGCCGCTATTATTTCGCTTTCAGAAATTTTTTATTTTTTCATATTTTGTTAACGGGTTTTCCTTTTTTTTGGTATAAACTAATAGCATAGATTCAGTCGTATGGTTCTTACTGTATTATCGGGAGTATTTCATGATTCAGATCCAGGAAATCACAAAAACGTATAAAACCGGATCGCTCGTCCAGCGCGCGCTCGATCATCTGTCGCTCTCTCTGCGCGACAGCGAGTTCGTTGTAATCCTGGGCCAGAGCGGTTCCGGAAAAACGACGCTGCTCAACGTGATCGGCGGTCTCGACCGGAGCGATTCCGGGGAGCTGATCATCAACGGAGTTTCTACCAAAACGTATAAATCGAGAGATTGGGACGCCTACCGCAATCACTCGGTCGGATTCGTTTTCCAAAGCTACAACCTGATCCCGCATCAGTCCATTCTTTCCAACGTAGAGCTCGCGCTCACCATCGGAGGCATTTCCCGTAAGGAACGCCGCCGCCGCGCCCGCGAAGCGCTCGAAAAAGTCGGCCTTTCCGAGCATCTCCACAAAAAGCCCTCTCAGCTTTCCGGCGGCCAGATGCAGCGCGTAGCGATTGCGCGCGCGCTGGTCAACGATCCGGAGATCCTTCTGGCAGACGAGCCGACCGGCGCGCTCGACAGCGAGACGAGCGTGCAGGTGATGGATCTCCTCAAAGAGGTCGCGAAAGACCGTCTGGTCGTGATGGTATCGCACAACGCAGAGCTTGCGCAGCAATACGCCACCCGGATCGTCCGCCTGCTCGACGGGCGGATCGTATCCGACAGCGATCCGTATGAGCCGCCGAAGACCGAGGTGCAGCACCGCAAGCCGGGAAAGGCCGCGATGTCTTTTTTGACGGCGCTGATGCTCAGCCTTCATAATCTGTGGACGAAAAAAGTGCGGACCGTTCTGGTTGCGTTTGCGGGTTCGATCGGCATCATCGGAATCGCAATGATCCTTTCGATGTCGAACGGCGCGAATCTCTATATCAACAGCATCGAGGAGGAAACGCTGAAGAGCTATCCGCTTCAGATCACCTCCTCCGGGATGGATTTTTCCTCGTTTTTAACGCGCACGAGAGGGGAGGATCCGCAGCCTTCCGATTCGACGGATCAGAAGGAGGTCCGCGAATGGAATATGATCACGCGGATGTTCTCCCGCGTGACCGAAAACGATCTGAAAAGTCTGCGCGCTTATATCGAAACGCAGGACGCCGGGATCTACCCGAATTCCCAGGCGGTGGAATATCTGTACAACGTCGTGCCGTACGTTTATCTTTACCGCGACGGCAAAGTCCGCCAGGTCAATCCCGATACGAGCTTTTCCGCGCTCGGTTTTTCCTCTTCCGGCGGTTCGATGAATTCCTTTATGTCCGCCTTTGCTTCTACCGACAGCTTTTCCCAGCTTCCCTCGGAGGAAGAGATCTACCTCTCCCAATACGAGGTCAAGGCAGGTCGCTGGCCGGAGCGTTATGACGAATGCGTGCTGGTGCTGACGCAGAACGGCTTCGTTTCCGATCTGACGCTGTACGCTATGGGCGTAAAGGATCCGAATATCCTCGACGCGATCGTTCAATCGTTCGCGCAGGGAAAAACGTATGAAGAGCGGATCGAGCGCGATTCCTATTCGTTCGGTGATTTTCTCGGGACCGAATGGAAGGTGATCAGCGCCTCGCAGCTTTATACGTACGATAAAGAATTCCAGAGCTGGACCAATCATTCCGACGATGAAGCCTTTATGAAAAAGCTTTTGAGCTCGGCCGAAAGTCTCCGGATCGTCGGCGTCGTTCAGGCAAAGGAGGATGCGAACGGCGCGCTGCTCAATCCGGGGATCCTCTATCCCGCGTCGCTGACGCTGCATCTGATGGAGCGCTCGGCGCAAAGCGAGATCGTCCGGGCGCAGCTTCAGAACGAGGACGTCAATGTTTTGACAGGGCTTCCCTTCGGAGAACAGCCGGATGAGCGTGATTTCGATTTTTCCTCGCTCTTTACCTTTGACCAGGAGGCGCTTGAAAACCTCTTCCGTTATGATCCGCAGTCCCTGTCCTTCGACCCTTCCGCGCTGGATCTTTCGTCGATCGATTTTTCCTCCGTCAACCTGTCGTCCTATCTCAATCCGAACACCCTGCTGCAGCTTTTCCCGCAGCTTACGCAGCAGCAGCTCGAGGAGCTGGTTTCGCTCATTGAGTTCGACGTTTCCTCCGATTCCATGCAGCAGCTCTTTGAGGATATCTATCGCGGATATCTCGATTTTTCGGCTTCGGATCCCTCTACGGATTACGCAAAGCTTCCGCAGTCGGCGCTCGAATATCTGCGTACGCAAACAGCTTCCGAGATTCTATCGGACGGGATCAGCAAAGCGATCGAAAAAAACGGCGAAGGACTGATGACGCTTGAAGAAATGACCGCGTCGATCGAAGCGGTCACGGGCGGATTCGCCGACTACGCGCAGGAGCGCGGGATCGGCGAAGATACGGATCTTTCCGCCTATATGAGAGATTATCTTGCGAGTCCCGCCGTTTCCGCAAAGCTCTCCGGTGTGACCGAGGGGATCCGCGCCCGGCTCGCCGCGGCGCAGCTGAGCGATTCTCAGGTGCAGGAGATCGTATCCGCGCTGTATACGGGCTATCAGGGCTACGCGCAGGAGAACGGCCTTCCGGATCCGCAGTATCTCGGCAGCTCGTTCTCGGAATACCTCAATACGCCCGAGGCAAAAGAGCGGATTTCCGGCGCGGTTCTCGAAACGATTGATACCTCCGCGCTGGAAGAGAAGATCACCGAAATGACCGGGGAGTTTTCCGCTTCGATCGAGAGCCGGCTTTCCTCGATGCTATCCGGCGCGATGCAGTCTGCCGGGCAGCAGATCAGCGCTTCGCTGCAGAGCACGATGACCGAAGCGGCCGCGCAGCTTCAGGCTTCTCTGGAAGAAGCGTTCCGCTTTACCCCGGAGGATCTCTCGAACGTGTTCAGCCTCTCGATGACGCCGAGCGAAATGCGCGATCTTTTCAATTCGCTTTTGTCCGGCGATACGAACGCCACGCTTGCAAGCGTGCTCAACCGCCTCGGGTATGCCGAAGCGGAGGATCCCTATTCGATCGTGATCTACCCGATCGATTTCAACGCCAAAAAAGCGATCAAGGATTCGCTCGAGCGATACAACGAGGCCGCGCGCATCGCCGGCAAGGAGGATCAGGTGATCGTCTATACGGACATCGTGGATACCCTGATGAGCTCGGTGACCCAGATCATCGATGCGATCAGCGGGGTTCTGATCGCGTTCGTTGCCATCTCGCTCGTCGTTTCCTCGGTGATGATCGGCGTAATAACGTATATCAGTGTTCTGGAGCGGAAAAAGGAGATCGGCATCCTGCGCGCGATCGGCGCCTCAAAGCGCAACGTCTCCAACGTTTTCAACGCGGAGACGATCATCATCGGCGCGCTCGCGGGGATTTTCGGAATCGCGATCACGCTGCTGCTGCTGATTCCCGCGAATTATCTGATCCATTCGCTCACCGGAGAAACCGGCATCAACGCCGTCCTGCCGCCGCAAAGTGCGTTCATTCTGATCCTGCTGAGTATCTTCCTGACTTTGATCGGCGGGCTCATTCCTTCGCGCAAGGCGGCGAACAGCGATCCGGTCGCGGCGCTGCGCTCGGAATAAGGAGCAGCGTGCAGGGAAAGAACGCTTTGATTTTTTAGCTTTTGAAAAAGAGAAAGAGACGGAAAAATCCGTCTCTTTTTTGCTGCGATCATTCCAATTTTGAAAAATCTGTGTTAGAATAGAAAAAAAGACCTCAGGAGGGGCTTTATATGAGCAGAATCCGCATCAAAACGAATGAAAAACGATTCCCGACCGCACCCGATCTTTACGGGCTGTTTTTTGAGGATATCAGCCGCGCCGGCGACGGCGGACTGTATCCCGAAATGCTGCGCAACCGTTCCTTCGAGGATTCTCTTCTCCCGGCCGGCTGCGTTACGAACGACGGCGGCAAAACCTTCGTCTCGCCGACCGGCTGGATCGACGAATTCAATAACGGCGAAGGCATGCACGATTGGCTGCGCCGCAATCAACCCGCGCCGACGCCGGTTCCCGCCTGGTACGCCGAAAATGCCGAAATGGAGCTTGACCGGGAGGATACGCTCAACGAACACCGCGAAGTCTCACTGCGCGTATCGTTTGCGACGGGCGGCCTGATTTACAACACCGGCTTCTGCGGCGTTCCCGCAAAAGAAGGCGAAGCGGCGCTCTTCTATGCGTTTATCAAGGCGGAAGAGGAAACGACGCTAATTGTTTCGATCGAAGACGGCGAAGGGACGCTCTGCAAAGGGACGATCCTCGCAGAAGCGGGCGGCTATACGCGCTATGATCTACGGCTGGTCCCGAAGAAAACGAGCGGCAGCGCAAAGCTCGTGATCCGCGCCGAAACCGGCGGCAAAGTCCGCTTCGGATTTACCTCGCTGATGCCGGAAAAAACGTTTATGGGCCACGGGCTGCGCAGCGATCTGTGCGAAAAGCTCCAGGCGATGCATCCCGCGTTCCTGCGCTTCCCGGGCGGCTGTATCGTAGAAGGCTTTACGAAGGAAACGG
>JAEEGL015802523.1_pt1 | contig 12469 bp, 12 predicted proteins | sample 9134231 | NCBI WGS metagenome assembly JAEEGL01 (sample SAMN16246548, study PRJNA631951) | gut metagenome | biome: gut microbiome; feature: rumen; material: fiber-attached | host: Bos | place: Iran: Karaj | collected 2018-10 | reverse complement strand
GTGCCGCCGCACCGCGCCGCTGTGCGAGCAACTGATCCGCGAAGGATTGAAGGATTACATTCAGCAGTCAACCGGTCTTCTGATCGACGCGTATTTCTCCGCAACGAAGCTGCGCTATATTTTGGACGCCGTTCCGAACGGACAGATGCTTGCCGAACACGGCGACCTGCTGTTCGGCACCGTCGATACGTGGCTGATCTGGAACCTCACCGGCGCGCACATAACCGATTACAGCAACGCGTCGCGCACGATGCTCTTTAACATCCATACGCTCAATTACGATCCGGTCATCATGCACCGGCTGAACATCCCCGTCTGCATTCTGCCGAAGGTTATGCCGTCTGCGGCGGTCTACGGCTTTGTGAAGGAAGGCATCGAGGGGCTGGAAGCGCTGGCGGGCGTACCGATCTCCGGCGATGCGGGCGATCAGCAGGCAGCGCTGTTCGGACAGGCATGCTTTGAGCCGGGTCAGGCGAAGTGCACCTACGGCACCGGCGGCTTTTTGATGATGCAGACGGGCGAAACGCCGGTCGCAAGCAAGAACCGGCTTCTGACCACGATTGCTTGGGGCGTCAGCGGCAAAGTTCGCTATGCATTGGAAGGCAGTATCTTCAACGCAGGCAGCTCGATCAAGTGGCTGCGCGACGAGGTCGGACTGATCTCCTCGGCGCACGAGATCGACAAACTCGCCGAATCCGTGCCCGACGCGGGCGGCGCATACTTCGTTTCGGCATTTACGGGGCTCGGTGCGCCGCACTGGGATATGTACGCGCGCGGCGCGCTTGTCGGCGTTACCCGCGCCACGAACCGCGCCCACATCGCGCGTGCGGTCCTGGAGGGCATCGTGTATCAGGTCGGCGATCTTGCTCGCACAATGGAGTTTGACAGCGGCAGAAAGCTCGGCGAACTCAAGGTCGACGGCGGCGCGTCCGTCTCCGATGTGATGATGCAGTTTCAGGCGGACATGCTAGACGTACCGGTCAACCGTCCGAAGTGTGTCGAGTCAACGGCGCTCGGCGCGGCATACCTTGCGGCGATCGGTGCGGGCATCTATAAAGACGAGCAGGAAGTCATGCTCTACTGGGAGAGCGAAAGGATCTTCCATCCCGCAATGAGCGAGGTGGAACGCGGCAGACGGCAGCGCGGCTGGACCAAGGCAGTTGAGAAGGCAAAGAACTGGGAAGATTGATCCGAAGGGAGAGTATAAAAATGGAAATCAAAGAAACAAGACCCTATGTGGATTGGGAAACGATCGGTAACTTCATCGTCGATGCGTTCGTCGCCTACGGCGTCCCGCGTGAAGACGCGGAGATCTGCGCGGACGTACTGATGGAAAGCGACCGCCGCGGCATCGAGAGCCACGGCGTCAACCGCTTCAAGCCGATTTATCTGGACCGTATCAAGGCGGGCATCCTGAATCCGGTGACAGAGTATGAGGTGCTGCGCGAAACCCCGACGACCGCGGTGGTCGACGGTCACGACGGCATGGGAATGGTGATTTCGAAGCGCGCCATGCAGACCGCGATCGACAAGGCGAAGAACTTCGGCATGGGCATGGTCGCGGTGCGCAATTCATCGCATTACGGCATCGCAGGCTACTGGACCACGATGGCGACCAAGCAGGGACTGATCGGCATCACGGGCACGAATGCGCGTCCGTCGATCGCGCCGACCTTCGGCGTCGAGAACATGCTCGGCACGAACCCGCTGACGATCGCGTTCCCGACCGACGAGGACTTCCCGTTCTGCATCGACTGCGCAACCTCGATCACGCAGCGCGGCAAGATCGAATACTACGCGAGAAACGACAAGCCTACCCCCGCGGGCATGGTCATCGGCAGAGACGGCACGGCGCTGACCGACTCAAAACAGATTCTCATCGACCTCACCAAAGGCGCGGCGGCGCTTGCCCCGCTCGGTGGAATCGGCGACGAGTTGGCGGGCTACAAGGGCTACGGCTATGCGACAGGCGTGTAGATCCTCTCCGCAGCGCTGCAGGCGGGCAGCTACATGAAGATGCTGACCGGTATGGACGAGAACGGCAACAAACGTCCGTATCACCTCGGCCACTTCTTTATCGCGATCGACCCCGAAGCATTCATGGGTCTCGACACGTTCAAGAAGACGACCGGCGACATCCTCCGTGCGCTGCGCAATTCCGAAAAGGCGCCCGGCGAGGAGCGCATCTATACCGCAGGCGAAAAGGAATGGCTCGTCTGGCAGGATCGCAAGGACAAGGGTGTTCCCGTCAACGAGGCGGTGCAGAAGGAAATGATCGCGGTCCGCGACGAAAAGCACCTGAACTATCATTTCTCATTCGAGAAGTAATCAGACTGTCGAAAAACAGGGGCGGTTCGAAGAACAGCCCCTGTTTTTGTGTGCGGTTTGTTTACAGCGGCAGGCTGCGCACCCAGTCCTTGAGCTCGCGTTCGCTTGCTTTGGCGGGGAAGCGTTTGCCGGGCAGAACCTTCGCGCCGGAAAGCTCCGCCATGCGGGCAGGCGCTTTGCCGAGTCCCGAGCCGCCCGAGGTGGCGAACGGAACGATCGTTTTGCCGGTGAAGTCGTACGCTTCCAGAAACGTATCAATGATCGACGGCTCGCGATACCACCAGATCGGGAAGCCGACGAAGATGATGTCGTACTCCGCAACCGGCGCGCTGCGGTCGGCAAGCGCGGGTCGCGCGTCGAGATCCTTCATTTCGAGGGTGCTGCGAGACTGCTTATCCATCCAGTTCAGATCGGCGTCGCTGTACGGCGTTTCGGGCGCGATCTCATAGAGCCTGGCGCCGATACCGTCGGCAAGACGCAGCGCAAGCGCCTTTGTCACACCGCTTGCGGAAAAATAGGTCACGAGGGTGCGTATCATATGGGGTTCCTCCTTACCGGTTCCATGATATACAATTTTATCATATCGAAGCGGAAAAGAAAAGCGAACTTCTTGTGAATAAAGCGCAAATCGTGTATAATGGACACGGAGGATACGAATATGAACGAAACGAAGAACGGATTCTATCGACGCGAGAGCATCATCGCCCCGAGCTTGTGCGACGCGTCGTTCGCCTTGGGAATCGCGCAGCAGTTTGCGCTCGTACAGGACATTGCCGCGGAGCATGCGGAGCGGCTCGGCGTCGGCGGCGCGGCAATGACCGCGCGAGGGGCATTCTGGCTTGCGGTGCATACCAGGCTCGAATTCTTCGGTCGTGCCGAGATGATGCAGCCGCTCAGCGTCTCGACATGGCCGCAGCGGACCGCGCCGGAGGATCTGCGCATGCACCGGCTCTATCGCATTGAAAGCGAAGGAAAAACGCTCGCAGAGGGCAGAACGGAATGGATGGTTCTGAACACGAACACCGGGCGGCTTTTGCGTGCGCGCGACGCGGGCTTCCCGACGGACATGGAATTTCATGACGAGCAAGTTTGCACCGCGCCGTTTACGCGCGTCAAAGACGATTTTTCCGAGGCGGAGCGCTGCTTTTCGCGCAAGGTTTCCGCTTCCGACATCGACTACGGCAATCATATGAACAACGTCGCCTATGTGCGCACGATGCTCGACTGCTTTTCGAGCGCAGAGCTTGCCGCGCTTTCCGTAAAGAGCTTAGAGATCCGCTACGGCGAACCGTGTCTGGAGGGCGAAACGATCGCGATGTATCGCAAAAAGACGGACGGCGGCTTTGTGTTTGCGATCCGAAAACCGAACGGCAAAACCGCGGCGTCGGCAATTCTCGAAACGCGCGAAAAATAAGCGGCAAAAGGGCATTCCGTTATTGACATCGGATGCCCTTTTCGATACAATATATAAAGGAATGATTTGATTTTCATCCTATATTTTGTGAAAAGAGGGGTACGTATGGAAGAAACCAAAAAGAAAACGGCTGCCGTCAAGGAAACCGCAAAACAGGAACCGAAGCTGACGAAAGCGGAGGAAAAGAGCAAGGCGACGACGCTGCGCATCGTTTCGAACATTCTTTGGGTGCTCGCGATCGGCTTTGAGGTTGTGGCAATTCTCTCGCTTCTGAAGGCGCTGTACATTCCGTGGCTGCCGCAGATGTGGTGCATGATTATCTGCATCGTGCTCGATTTGATCTGCTGCGTGATTGCGTCGCTGCTGTGGAAGAAAGCGAGCTATCTCGACCCGTTCAAGAAGACGAACAACAAGGTCGGTTTCGTGATCCTGAACCAGCTCGGCGTCATCATGGCGGTTATCTGCTTCCTGCCGCTGATCATCCTGCTCTTTACAAACAAGGACAAGATGGACAAGAAATCCCGCATCATCGTCACCGTCGTGGCGATCGTGGCGCTTCTGATCGCGGGTCTGTTCGGCGTGAACTTCAACCCGATCTCCGCAGAGGAGAAGGCGCAGGCAGAACAGACGCTGACCGGCACCGTTTACTGGACCGCATACGGTCACAAGTATCACCTCTATAACGACTGCCATACGATCGTGAACTCCACGCAGTATGACGGCACCGTCACCGACGCGATCGACAACGGCCGCAGCGAAGTCTGCTACTACTGCGCACACAAGGCGGAGAAGGAAGGCGTCGACATGACCGGTATCAATGTCGAAGAGGGCACTGCGGAGCTTCCCGGAGAATAAGCAATGGCAAACTTGGACGTACAATCCCTGCTGAAGGGTTTGCAGGGCGACGGTGTTGCGACGCTTTCCGAAACAACGAAGTCCGATAAGGCGAAGGTTAATGCCGTTTTGAAGGATGCGCTTCCGGTGCTCGTCGGCAAGATGAGCGACAACGCCTCCACCAAGGAGGGTGCGGCGTCGCTCAACAAGGCGTTGAACGAGCATAAGACCGGCGACACGATCGACGTGGCGACGTTTTTGAAGGGTGCGGACAGCGCAGACGGTGAAAAGATTCTCGGACACATCCTCGGTTCCGACAAGGACGCGGCAACCAAAGCGCTCTCGAAAAAGAGCGGGCTTTCCTCGAAGAAGGTCTCCTCGATCCTCTCGCTCGTCGCGCCGCTGCTGCTCTCGCAGCTCGGCAACAACAAGAAGGATGACGACGACAACGGCGCAGGCCTCGGTTCGCTGCTCGGCGGTATGCTCGGCGGCTCGTCCAATGCAAGCGGCAGCCTCGGCAGCACGCTTCTGGGCAGCCTTCTCGGCGGCGGTTCGTCCGCCCAGTCCTCCTCGTCCTCCGGTCTCGGCAGCCTTCTGGGCGGTCTGTTCTGCGGCAAAGAGGAAGAAAAGGAAGAGGAAAAGAAGGACGATTCCTCCGTGCTCGGCGGACTCGGCTCGCTTGCGATGAACCTGTTCGGCAATCCCGACGCAGAGAAAGAAGAAGAAAAGAAGCCCGCCAAGAAGACGGCAAAGAAAAAGACCGGCACCTCGACCGCCAAGAAGACGACGGCAAAGAAGACCGGTACGTCTGCTGCCAAGAAGACGGGAACCGCCGCGAAGAAGACGGCGACCAAGAAGACGACAACGTCTTCGGCAAAGAAGACCGGCACCTCGACCGCGAAGAAAACGGCGACCAAGAAGACCGCAACCAAGAAAACAAGCGGCAAATAAGCATTACGGCAAAGCGCCCGAACAAAATCGGGCGCTTTTTTGGAGGATACCATGCATCTGCGCAATATGACCCTGTATTCGATCTTCATTCGCAACGACGGCGGGACGTTCGAAGCCGTCGAAAAAGATCTTCCGCGGCTTAGGGACCTCGGCATCGACGCAATCTGGCTGATGCCGATCCACCCGATCGGCAAAGAAAAGCGCAAGGGCTCTCTGGGCTCGCCGTACGCGATTTCGAATTACCGCGCGATCAATCCGGAGTTCGGCACGATGGACGATTTTACGCATCTGTGCGACGCCGCGCACACGCTCGGCATGAAGGTCCTGATCGACGTCGTCTATCACCACACCGCGCCGGATTCGGTGCTTGTCAAAGAGCATCCTGAGTACTTCTACCGCAAGCCGGACGGCAGCTTCGGCAACCACGTCGGCGACTGGACGGATATCATCGACCTCGATTTCGATGTGAAGCCGCTGTGGAACGAACTGATTGACACCCTGTGCTTCTGGGCGCGGTACGTGGACGGTTTCCGCTGCGACGTTGCGCCGCTCGTGCCGCTCGAATTCTGGCTTGAGGCGCGCAGGCGCGTTGCCGCGGTGCGGTCCGACTGCATCTGGCTTGCGGAGTCCGTCGAGCACGGCTTCATCCGCTATAACCGCGCGCAGGGGCTTGTCGCTCTTTCGGATTCCGAGCTGTATCAAGCGTTCGATATCTGCTACGACTACGATATCTATGAGGATTTCCTTGCCTATGCGCAGGGCCGCGAGACGCTCAAGGACTACGTCGCGGCGCTTGTGCGGCAGGAGAGCACGTATCCCGCAGACTACGTGAAGCTGCGCTTTACCGAGAACCACGACCGGCTCCGCACGGCGTTTCTGTTCCCCGACCGCACGGTGCGCGAAAACTGGCTTGCCTGGACCTTCTTCCAGAAGGGCATGCCGCTGCTCTATTCGGGACAGGAATGGGCGAAAAACCACACGCCGACGCTGTTCGATCCCGATCCGATTGAGAAGGACGGCGAACCGATGCACAAAGCGCTTCTCAGGACGCTGATCGCCATGAAGAAGGACCCGCTGTTTTCGGACGGTGTGTATACGCTTGAAGCAAAGGAACGCGACGTGATCGTCTCGACGTGGACGCTCGGCGATCGCAAAGCAGTCGGCGTGTTCAGTATGCGCGGACAGTCCGCCGCGATCCCCGTACCGCTCAATGACGGCAGCTATCAAAACCTTCTGAACGGCCGCGCATATCCGGTCGATTACGGTACGGTCTCCACCGCAGGCGAGCCGTTGATCTTTCTTGTATAGTGCAACAAAAAAACGTAAACCGAGGGAGTAAATCCCTCGGTTTTGATTTTCAACCGTTTCAGCGATAGAACTTGCGAATGTAGTCCTCCACATCCTTGCGCGTGCCCTTGAACGGACCCGGCGTCTCCATCTTCAAAGAGACGAGTGCGGCGGCAAATTCGAGCGCTTCCGGAATGTCGCGGTCGAGCCGCTCGCAGAGATAGCCCGCAAAGGTCGTGTCACCCCTGCCGGTGCGTCCGGTGAGGTTGCGCGGGCAGAGCTTGGAACGGAAGATCTGTTTTCCGTCGCAGACAAGTGCCTCGGTGTTGTGCGTGATAATGACTTCCTTTGCGCCCCATGCGCACAGCTGATACGCCGCCTTTTCGCGGTCGTCGGTGCCGGTCAGTATTTCGGCTTCCGCAGCGTCTGTCTTCAGAAAACGCACATACGGCAAAAGCGCCTGCTTTTCCGGCCAGTCGCGCAGCTCCAGCGTGCCGTCGTCATTGCGGAAGCGCATCATGCCCTGCACGTCGAGCCCGACGTCGCCGCGCGCGGCGCAGGCTTTCAGAAACTCTGCGGAGAAGTCGCCCGCGACAAGCCCGCCGAGATGATAGATCTTCGCTTTCGCGTCCGGCAGCTCCGAGGACTTGTACGGCTCGATGCCCTTGGTATTGAGGCAGCGGCGGCGTTCGCGGTCCGCGGTGAAGTATGTGTTCTGCATTTCGGTATAGGTCTCGGATTCGACCGCAAAGACAGTATCGACCTTGCTCTCGGCAAAGACTTTATAGGGGTCGATAACCCCGGTATTGCCCTTCGGCACAACCGCAACCTTGTGCCCGATCGCCGCCGCAGCATAGCCCGAGAATGTGACGGCGCCGCCGTTGATGAACTCCTCGCGGCCGTCATAGTCGATGTTGTGATCGAGCGTGATCTGCCCGATGATCATGGTGTCAAACATGCCTGTTTCCCTCGCTTTCCCGCAAGAAATGCTCAAATTCGGGATAGACCCAATTCTGATACCGTCCCGACGTGATGACGTCCTTTAATTCATACGAATCGCGGATGCGCTCGTTCGTGAGGATCGCCGCGCGTCCCTCGTCGCCCTTCTGGTGCGCGTCGCTGCCGACTGTGCGATACAGATGCGGATTTTCCTGCGCAAGCCGGATTGCAAGCGCGTTTCGGCTGTCGTGGCGCGGATTGCAGTTGATAATCTCGAGCCCGTGTACGCAATCGTAAAAGACCTCGTCGCAGTAGCGGTACGGATGCGCGTGGATGATCAGCACCTCGTCCCTGTAGCGGTCGAAGAACGTTTTGTGATCCATCCTCGTAATCCACGGATTGTCGAACAGCCACTGCTCGTCGATACCGTAGATCAGATAATCGCTGTCGTTTTCGGGGAAGCGCAGCTCGACGCCGAAAATAACGTCCATGCCGAGCGCGTCGCCCGCCGCCTTCGCGCGGCGCCAGCCCGTGAGATACCGGCGGATGCACTCGTGCCAGTCGTCCTCACAGTCCATCAGCGTCAGATAATCATTGTGCAGATGGTCGGTTACACAGACACCCTGATAGCCGAGCGCATGATACTTTTGGATCTGGTTCACCGCGCGGACCTTGCCGCATTTGCTGGTCTCCGCGGTGTGCAGATGCAGTTCGTAACGATACATGGTTCCTCCGATACTTATTTCCCGATCGCCCGACAGGAGTTGCGAATGATGAGCGACGGGGACAGAATGGTTCTCGTATAAGGCGCGTCGGGCTTTTTGATGCGGTTCTGCAGCATCTCCAGCGCCGCAACCGCCAGCTCCTGCTTCGGCTGATTGACCGTCGTGAGGTCGATCGGCGGCAGCGCGGAGAACGAGATGTTGTCAAATCCCATGAGAGAAAGATCATCCGGTATGCGGATGCCCTTTTCGTACGCCGCCTGAATCACGCCGATTGCGAGCGTATCCGCGGCGCAGAGAATCGCGGTTTCGGAGCACGGCGATTCGAAATACACCTTCGCAAGATCGTAGCCGACCTGCGACGAGCTTCTTGCGCTTGTGTTGCGGATGACGTTCGGCTCGATGCCGAGCTTTTCGCAGGCTTTGAGATAGCCGTCCAGACGGAGCTTGTGCGTCATGCTGTTGTCGCGTGCGCCGAGATAAAGGATTTTGCGGTGTCCGAGCGAATACAGGTATTCGGCCGCCTGCTGCATGCCCGTCGTGTTGTCGACCGAGACATAGTTTTCCGGCAGATCAATCATGTTCTCGCCGATAAATACCGTCGGCACCTGCGTCGTTAGATTTTTGAGCGATTCATAGGATTCGCTGCCGACAGGAATCAGGATGATGCCGTCCACCTGACGTCCCATCAAAAGTGTAAAAACTTCCTTTTCAAGATTGAGGTCGTAGGAGGAATTGCAGACCATGAGATTGTACCCGCATTTTCGCGCGTAGATTTCGAGGTGCGCGGTCATTTCGCTCATGAACGGGTTGTCGATGCTCGTTACGATCAGACCGATGATGTTCGTCCGCTTCATGACCATCGAACGTGCGACGGCATTGGGCGTATAGCCCATCTCTTCACAGATGCGCACGACGCGCTTTCGGGTGCTCTCCCCGACCTCCGGACTGCCGGACAGCGCACGGGACACCGTAGCATAGGATACGCCGGCTACCTTCGCAACGTCCTTCAATGTGACAACGCCCATACAAACCTCCGTGTTTTTTCATCCGAATCATCAGTGTAAACGTTTTAGATAATTCATTGTACATCCGTTTCCCGCATTTGTCAACGCAAAAACCTGTATTCCATCACTGCGTTTCCGAAAAAAGCAAACCGGAACGGCATATTTTCAAAGAATAATTATGCAAAGACGCGTTTTTCGTATTGACAAACAGCACCTTCTGCGATACAATAAAATCGACGAAAACGTTTACGAAACAGACGGTTTTTTTCGGAGGAAAAACGATGATTACCACAGTCCTGTTCGATCTCGGCGGCACACTGCATTCGGTGATACGCAAACCGGATTCCATGCCGCGCTTTGCGGAGCGTCTGATCCGCCGTCTTTCCGATTACGGCATCGTACTCGACACGATGCCCGAAGCGCTTGCAAAGCAGCTTCACGAAAACGCCGAAGCGTACAAGCACGACACGGAGCGCACGCTTTTAGAGCTTCCCGCCGTTCAGATCTGGAACGACTGGTACCTCAAAGACTTTCACATCGGCGCAGAGCGCCTTGCGCCGATTGCCGAGGAGCTGAGCTTTCTCTATGATTATGACAGGCTGACGCTGATGCGAAAGCCGCGCCTGAAGGAAACGATCGAAACGCTGCATGAACAGGGCTTTCGCATGGGCGTTGTTTCCAATATCATATCGACCTCGCTCGTCCCCCACATGCTTGAAGAATACGGCATAGCGGAATACATGGAATGCAGGGTCATGTCAAGCGTGACCGGCATCCGCAAGCCGGATCCGCGCATATTTGAAATCGCTATGCACGAAATGGGCGTGACCGCCGCCGAGACCTGCTATGTCGGCGACACGATCTCGCGCGATGTGCTCGGCGCAAGAAACGCAAAGCTCGGATTGGTCGTGCGCATCGACAATCCCTCGATCGCGCATCGCGACGCGGCGTATCAAGGCGCGGACGCGCCGAAAGCGGATTTTGTCATTCAGGAACTCTATGAGCTGCCGGAGGTGCTCCGGCCGTTCCATCAGAAATAAAAAACGGATAAAGGAGTGGAAGCAAATGACGGATACGATCTTCTTCGATGTCGGCAACACCCTGCGCATCGTAATCCGCGACAGGGAATTCTCCGCCGCTGCGGAAAAGGAGCTGATGGAACTCGTCGGCGCAACCGAACCGCACGACGTGTTCTTCGCAAAGCTGCAGGAACGCTGGGAAAAATACCGCAAGAACGTGAAAAAGACGCTGCTCGACGCAGGCGAAATGGAACTTTGGAGCCAGCACCTGCTGCCGGACTATGATCCGGAGCGCGTGTGCGCGCATGCAGGCAGACTCACGCGGCTTTGGCGCGATCATGACGGGCGGCGCGTGCCGCGCGACGACGTGAAATCCACGATCATCGAGCTTGATAAACGCGGTTACACGCTCGGCATCATTGCAAACACGATCACCGAGACCGAGATCCCCGACTGGATGATCCACGACGGCGTTGCGCACTATTTCAAGGCGGTGATCCTGTCCTCGAAGGTGCGGCTTCGTAAGCCCGACCCCGCGATCTATCATCTTGCGTGCCGTGCAATCGGCAAAGCGCCCGAGCAGTGCGCATATGTCGGCGACAATCCGATCCGCGACGTCGAAGGAACCCGCAAAGCGGGCTTCTCGCTGATGATCCGCATCGACGAGCCCGACACGATCAAAAACGAACCGCAAGAAATCATCTTAAAGCCCGATTACACGATCACGCGTATTTCCGAGCTTTTGGATATCTTCCCTCCGCTCAAATAAACAGACAGGAGAAACGTCATGGCAAACGAAAAAGAATTTGATGCGATCTTCTATGACCTCGGCGGCACGCTGCGGCTCGTCGAGCGCGATGCAGCGTTTGAAGCCGAAGCACGGCGCAAGATCGCCGAGATGTGCGGCGAGAAGGGCGATCCGGACGAATTCTGCAAGTTCCTCGATTACCGTTACGCGGGCTACCGCAAATGGTGCTTTGAGACGATGCGGGAAGCGCCCGAGGAGGAGCTTTGGACGAAGTGGCTGACGCCTGAGTACGACCGCGCGTTGATCAAAAAGAACGCGATTGAGCTGACGATCGAGTACCGCAACAAAGACGGTCGCCGCGTGGTGGCGCCGAACGGCGCGCAGTCGATCCGCGATCTGTATGCGAACGGCTATAAGCTCGGTATCATCTCGAATCTCGTCACCTCGCAGGAGATTCCGCGCTGGCTCGAAGCGGACAACCTCAAACAGTATTTCGGCGCGGTGCTGCTCTCCTGTGTTGAAGGCATTCGCAAGCCCGACCCCGCAATCTCCAACAAGGCGTGCGCGCTTTTGGGCGTCAAGCCGGAGCGCTGCGTCTACATCGGCGACAACCTGAACCGCGACGTTGAAGGCACGCGTCTTGCAGGCTACGGCATGTTCATCCTCTACACCACGCCGGAGAAGCTTGCGAAAGAAAAGATCACGGACGAGAACCGCCCCGACGCGGTCATCTTCGATTTCAACGAGCTCAAGGAGCTCTTCCCGAAAGCGCCGCACGTCGCCTGGGACAAGGTTCGGAGGGTATAAGCATGAAACAGGGGATCGAAGCCATCTTTCTGGACCTGGGCGGAACGTTCCGCATCGTTGAGGAAAACCGCCCGTACATCCTCGCGGCGCGCACGCGCATCAAGGAGCTTTGCGGCACCGATATGGACCCAGACGCATTCTACGATTTTCTGAACAAGCGCTATGACGGCTACCGCGAATGGGCGCTGAAGTACATGTGCGAAGCGCCGGAGGAAATGCTCTGGACGCGCTGGCTTGTGCCCGAATGGAACCGCGAGAAGATCGAATCGGCGGCCAAGGAGCTGACCTATGGCTTCGGCAGAACGAAGGGCGAACGCGAGGTAGTGGATCAAGGCATTGAGGCCGTGAATGGACTGCGTAAGCGCGGCTATAAGGTCGGCATCATCAGCGACCTGATCGGCACGATCGAGATC
>JAEEGL015674814.1_pt1 | contig 12469 bp, 4 predicted proteins | sample 9134231 | NCBI WGS metagenome assembly JAEEGL01 (sample SAMN16246548, study PRJNA631951) | gut metagenome | biome: gut microbiome; feature: rumen; material: fiber-attached | host: Bos | place: Iran: Karaj | collected 2018-10 | reverse complement strand
GTGGATGGTACAAGCTCCAGTGGAGCGCGTAAAGGAGCCTTGTGCGTGGCCGCCCCGTCCTTAGTCCCAATCTCTGGAAGTTGTACAATTTATGTTCTTTTTGTGTTCGACATGAAAAACGGGTTACAAATCCTTATTTAATCCTGACTCTGATATAATCCTGACTCTGACCGCAGATTCGCCACAATGAATTCATTAATTCAATTTACTATTCCAATAATACACATTCATCATTTACAACAATATTCTCAGGACGTATCTCCACGTTGTGATTGTTTATATTAATGATCACACAAATAGATTCTAATAGTTCTTCTATATAACAGCTATAATCCTTTATTTTATAACCATTTTGGATTTTATCAACTCTATTATCTTTTCTTGTTCCAAACAATAAAGGAATACCAAACATAAGAATTAATGAATCTGTTGGATTCATAATAGATTCATTATCGTCGGATGTATAATATGGCAAACTATTACAGAGTAATCCGTCATGATAATAAGAAATGGCAATACTGTTCCCTATTTTTATATTCCCATTTTGATTATTTTTAATAACTAGTCTACCATTAATGTATGGACCTTCACCAAATTCTTCAACCCAAGCATCATGCTTTTTGATTTCTGTTATGTGATTGATAACTAACGTGTCCAGTTCTATTATTTGTGCTGTGGCAATAAATGGTATCGCCACATATACAAATAGACAAATTATTATTAGTTTTCTTTTATTTTGATAATATATATAGTCCATATTTTTTCCCATATTCTATAAAAGATTTTTTGAATGATTGCCTTGTTTTTTCCCATGAAGGATCTGACATTTGCGCTCTGACTGCATATGCTTCTTGCTCACTCTTCGTCAATTGTTTATATACTGAAAAACCAATTGTTTGACATTGTTGGATATGACCTTTTTCGTGAGCAAATAAATTTTTTATTTCTTCAGCATTATTACAGACCTTGATTCCTAAACTATTCCCCTTTACTCTGATTTTTATAACAGGGTCTTCCATATTTGATTGCGTGGTTCTCATTCCAAAGGTTTTTCCGCCATTATCCAGATTCTTTAATTCGTAATTGGTAGGATTGTAATGTTTGTAAACGTTTAACTGAGATTCTGGAGACATTTCTTTTTGGGATGCTGTTGCAAAATCTGTAGATAATACATATCCTACATTCTTATCTATTCGCCCCATTGGGTCTTTCTGTAACCCATTCCATATATCTTCGGACATTATTCTTACATTATTTGTTGTGGCATTATCTGATCCTAAGTATTTTCCCGATTTGGAAAAATAGTCATCTATTTCCCTCCCATCCGGGTCAACCAGCTTCATCGGGTTCCAAGCACAATAGCTGTAGGGGCTCATCGACGGGTACTTGTCCGACATCGGGTCGACCGACAGCCACATGGTCATCAGCTCGTGGTCCATATATCGGGCGCCGAAATAGCCGTAACCGGTTTCCTCGTCGCGCTCTTTGCCGGTGAAGGTGAAAGTGTGGTAAGGGGCGCTACCGTCAGTGCTGATCGTGGATTCGAAAGATTCGCCAAGTCGCTTTTTTTGAAAAAAAGTGCCAAAAACACGGCATCCCGATTCTTTGGAGACGGTTTCGTAAAGAAAACTTTCAAAAAAATTGTTTTTTTTCATGGCTTCTACTTCAGTCCACATCAGATAAATGTATGAAAACTTTCTGAAAAACAATCTGTTTCCACGATGCAAAAATAATAATAATTTCTCTAATTGAAGGAAAAAACATATCTTTGTAGAGACAACCAACCATTTGTTTCAAACCTAACACTTTGTTACTATGAATATTAAACTTGTCTCCAATTTCAAGTTCACCGTTACATCAATCCATTACGCCCCAGACGGCGAGCTCCGCATCGAGCTGTCGTCGGAAGCGAACGAAGGCGGCAGCCTGTACCAGTACAAAGCCAGTCTCGGCGGAGGGACTGAGGAGCTCCCGAGTATAAGTCTTGCGGGATATATCAAGGAGTACACCGAAAAGAGTCCGATAAAGGAGAAGTCAAAAGATCCCTACCGCCAGATGGTAAAGTTTCTGGAGCGCTACGGCGACCGGACCATTGACAAAGTAACCACGGAATACCTACAGGGGTTTATCACCTTCCTGCAGGCCGCCGGGTTGTCGGCCAACACCGTTCGCCTGTACTTCCAGAAGCTCACATGCGTGTTGCACAACGCCTACAGGGAGGGTCTGTTCGACGACCGCATCCTGCTGCGTGTGCAGCGGGTGAAGCGTCCCAAGGAGAGGAAATGCTTCTTGACGGAGACGGAGTTGAGGCGAATGGCGCGGGGAAGGAGGCACGGAAGCCACGAGAACGTGGAGTCAATGTTCCTCTTCTCGTGTCTCACAGGACTCCGTTTCGGAGACATCACAAGGCTTCGCTGGAAAGACGTGAAAAGGGAAGGAAAGCACCTTTGCCTTGAGTTCCTCCAGCAGAAGACCGGCACCCGTGAGACCCTGCCGCTGTGCGAGGGGGCCGAGGAGCTGCTCCGCGGACTGGAGCGCCGTGGAGAGCGTGTCTTCGGTCCCGTCACCAACCAGCACGCCAACAAGGTGCTGAAACAATGGATCAAGGATTCGGGGGTGCGCAAACCGGCAACTTTCCATACCGGCCGCCATACCTTCTGCGTCCTGCTGCTCACCAACGAGGTGCCCATCTTCACGGTGCAGCAGCTGATGTGCCATTCCGACATAAGCACCACGAAGGTGTACGCCGACATACTCAACCGCACAAAATACAAAGCCGTTAGGCGGCTGCCGATACTTGAGCCTGGTAAAAAAGCTGTATAACCATTTGACGAAAAAAACCATTAAGATATGAGACAGACGACACACAAGATTATCCTTGCGGGCGTTCTGACGCTTGGCCTGCTAGCCACAGCCATCTGACGGCGAAACGGATTTTTTAGGTTGGGTTAGTTATATTTTGAAAAGTTAGTTATAAAATATTTTGAGGTTAAAGTGCGTTCAAAGCTTATATTTGGCCGTAGTAAGTTATAAAATTCAGGGTCGTTTTTTTGTCTATCGTCTATTGTCTATTTGCGTTTGCAACGCATAGATTACACCGGACATCAAAATTGAAAAGTGGAAAATGTTAAATTTCCACTTTTTTTTATCCCCTTGTAGATTTTCGCATCCAAAAAGTGTTATATAAATAATGGGATATGTGTCTAAAAAGTCGAAAGCATTGCAATTAAGCCATGCCCAACACGCATAAGGCGATTATTGCCATTTACTAAAAATATTAATACAAAATACTATGAACCACTTACTGAAACTAATCATTGCATCATGCCTTCTCGTGCCTTGCGGCATCATGATGGGACAAACAGGCAGTGGGCTTCCGAAGCCGGCATTCCATTGGGTATGTCCTTCTGCCGACTCTCTGCTAAACTACCATCCGGCAACAATCACGCCACTTTCTTTCGACAGTGTCCCTTATGCTGAAGACTACACCCTTATTGTTGTTTATAAACCAGTAGTCGACACTGAGGCAACTGTGTGGCAACTTGTTTTTGCCGATGGTTTCGTACGCAGGTTGACTACTGAACGCATAATCTCCGACAGTACCGTTATCCGCTATGCGGAGACGACCAGTCGCAAACCGGCGATTCATACCTTGCGCCAGTCGGCCCCTGTCCAGAGCACAAGTTTCCAGCCTGCGACAGGCAATCTGCCTTCCGGAACCTCGGAAATCTCGTCTGACAATGTGAGTCTGTCGGTTGGCGACGGGAATATAAAGGTTTCCGAAGTCCTGTATTATGATCATCGGCTCAGCAATGCCGCCTTGCGAAGTGTGCAGTCGGCTTTGGCTATCCGCTACGGTATAACCCTTGGCCCAGTCGATTATATCGGAGGCAACGGCGAGCGTGTATGGCAGTATCGCCGCGACAGTGCCATATTCCATAACCGCATCACAGGTATTGGCAGCGATACCGCATACAATCTTAATCAGTTGTCCAGCCGTTCCGAAATGGATGATGCCGTCGTTTTCCTCTCAGCCGACAGCCTCCCACAAGGTGCCTATCTTCTCATTGGCGACAATGACGCACCGGTGACATTCCAGCAGGAGGATGGCGACATTGAAACTCTCGCCCGTCAGTGGCGCATACAAGCCTCGGGTGCGGACACTGTCGAGTTCTCACTTTCATTCGATACAAGGAATATCCCAAGCCCTACCGATAGTCTCGTGCTAATATTTGATGGCGATATTGTTTTGCCATCGGTTGCAACTGCAAACAAAGTGAGTTTCGATAATCTTTGGCTACCGTCCGACACTTGCACCTTTACCCTTGCCCGTGGCACTCTCTTGTGGCAATTGGCACAACCTGGCGCAAAAAGTTCCCAAAGCCAAAATGGTAATAGTAACAATACAACAATTAAACCTGACGACAACAAAACATTAACCCATTCGAATATTCAGACATTTTTAATCTATCCGAATCCCACTACTGGCCATTTCAATATCGAAGTGTCGGGTGCTCATCAGGTACACGTAACTATATATAGTCTTCAGGGTAAGGTGATGGCCACTTACAACGATAGCGACCGCGACCAGTATTACTTCGAAGGCTCCCTGCCATCGGGTAATGTATACTATGCCACCGTTACCACCGAGAGTGGCAGCCAAACCATGAAACTTGTGGTAAAATAATAATTCCAAGAATTCTTTCATTGCGAAGTCCATGAAATCTTCCGCCACCAAGATTGAGTTGACTGGCACTGAAACACTGATTGACGGCGTGCAACACCACGGCGAACTCACAAAAAACATGTAACCGCTCCATTAACTATTAAAACTTTAGCAATGAAACGATATATATATAGAATAACTATGACGGTCGGAGTAATGGCTTTGGCCATGTTCTCCGCCTGCCAAAATTCCAAAAGCGAAGAGACAAAGAATAACGAGAAAACCATAATAACACAATCCGCAACTGATAAAACGCAGCTTGACAGTCCTGGTGTCATCACCGACAAACACCATCCTGATATGAAGTTGCACATCAAACGCGGTGAGACCCTTGCCTTGCGGACCGAGGGCATGACTTTGGTAGCCGTCGATGCTGCCGTTCAGCGCGAAGCCGACTATTCGGTCACTTCGCTCGTTGCCGAAGAGTTGCCCCCTCTGCCGCAAGGCATGATCAATATGACCGCCGCCACCGCAGGCTACCGCTTGTTGCCAGGTGGTGAGCATTTCCTGCCGTATGCGGAGTTGCGTATGACTTACGACCCCGGGCGTCTGCCTGAAGGCTATACACCCGACGACATATACACCTCCTTCTACGACACCGCGACCTTGTCATGGGTGCGGCTGGAACGTGTCGAGGTTGACACCGTCAATCACGAAATCGTGTCGCTGACCACCCATTTCACGGACTTTATCAACGAACTCTTGAAGGCTCCCGAGATGCCGGAAACAAAGGCCTTTGTGCCTACGGCGATGACCGATTTGGAAGCGGTCAGTCCAATGGACGGGCTGCCGTTGCTCACACCTCCCGAGGCCAACAATGAAGGTTCCGCCAACCTAAGCTATCCTATTCAAGTACCGTCGGGCCGTGCGGGTATGCAGCCAAACTTGTCGGTCACCTACAATAGTGGGGGCGGCAACGGCTGGCTTGGTGTGGGTTGGGATCTCAGCGTCCCCGCCATCACACTCGACACCCGATGGGGTGTGCCTCGCTACGACGCAACCTTCGAGACCGAGATCTATCTGTTGGCAGGCGAGCAACTGATAACAAGAGACAGTAATGGTAATCCACGCCCAATGCCTCATCGCACTAATAACCAAACACCCCGTTCCTCATTGGGCAATGAGGTCCGTTTTTTCGCTCGCACAGGCGACGCTCACGACAGCATAATCCGGCACAATACGTTGACCTCCGATTACTGGTGGGAGGTTGTCGACCGCAACGGTATCACTCACTATTATGGACATTACCCCGACTCTTCGCTCAATACACCTTCCCATCCAACCACCATCGGGGACGACCGCGGTAATATAGCCAAATGGATGTTGACCGAGAGCCGTGACCCATATGGCAACTGGGTCCGTTACTACTATGATTTAGTGACCGTGGGAGGCGCTGTTCCCGGAAAACAAATATACCTCGAACATATAGAATACACTGGAAATAATAATGACCCTGGTAAGTATAAGGTTGTTTTTGTACGAAAAGACCGTAACCCTATAGATATTCCAGTCTCGTGCAACCTGGGATTCAAGGAGGTTACAGATCAAGAACTTTGCTATATCCGCACATATCTGGATTCGGGCTCATATTCCGACCACGATCTCGGCAATGGATACTACTTCGAAAAAGAAGTCAAGTATGGATCAAATTACAAGACCCGTTTGAAATCGATATATATGGCTCCTTACGACAAAGGCGCAATCATAAAGTGGTGCAATGAAGAGGGTGACCCTGAAGAAGGATATTATGTATCGCGACAAGATTTCGAATATTACGACACTCCCGAGCACGACCACCTTTTCTCCGCAAACCAGTATGTAAGCGAGATAAACTCGGAAAATATTTCGGCCTTTATGTTGATGCCCTTTTCCCAGGATGCTGATGTAACGTCGGCTACGGCGCTAGGGCTTACGCAGTCTGCCAACTGGAACGTTGGCGGGACTGTCGGTGTAGGATTGGGAGCGAATGTCGCCATGACAGACTGGAGTCTCGGCGGCAACTATCATTGGAGCGAAAGCGCCAGCGAGTCGCTCATGTCGCTCGTAGACCTCAACGGCGACGGTTTAGCCGACAAGGTGTTTGCCAATGGATACTCCCTGTATTGGTGTAAACAGGAATTGCCGCAAAACGGAACAATCACTTTTGGCGCCGCCAACTCTATAACCGGTCCCGCCCATTTATTAGTTGACAACGGAGAGACCTCCACATTGGGTGCGCAAGCTGATGTCGAATTCGCCAAAGGAAGCGGCAGCTGGTCGAATACCACCTCTAAAACCTCAACCTACTTCGCCGATGTCGATGGCGACGGGCTTGTCGACCTGATACACGAAGGAGAGGTGTACTTCAACCGCCTCAACGATGGCGAGCCCGCATTTTACCGCTACTCGGAGCCTCCTGTCGAGGAAACTGACGAGGAGCCGGAAATGCAGCGACCAATTTGCGACAGCATCATCTTCGATGGAATGGTGGACGACACTGTGGTCTGCGACCGTGTTTGGATTTCAGATCCAGGAGGAATTTATTTCGATTCACTTACTGCCGCCAATTTTGTCCAAAACTTCGAAGGCGACGAAAACCATGTCGCTGTTGTCGAGCGCGACAGTTTGGGATATTACCACGTAGTACATTATGAGGCGATAGTCGACTGCTCTCGCAGGAACTTGGCTGGCAGACATGTGCCCCGCACCGAATCTGTACGCGTATGGGTGGCTCCAGGTCCGGGAACAGTGAGTATTAACGCTTCCGTCATCCTGGCTGCGGACGAGAGAGTCGACAGGTCGCGCCACTCGGACGGAATAACCTATGTCATTCAGCATTCCCAAGGTGTGACTCCACATATTGGAAACTTTCTGATGAACAATCTTAACGACAACATTATTCTTGACACCATCCACATATGCAACAGTTGCCGGGACGAGTTGCGTGAAAAGCAATTGCCCTCAATACCCGTGCAGCGAGGCGACGTGTTTTTCTTCCGCGTCCAGTCAATGGACGACAAGCAATTCGACAATGTCTGGGACAGTGTCAGCATCACCTACAATAATGTGTCATATAACAGCAGAAACTCTTTCTTGCTGACAGACAACAACTATTTTCAGGCTCCCGCTAACGGTCACTATTCTTACGAATTGGTTGACAGCAGTGTAAATTCCGGCTTAAATGTCGTCCTGTTTAAAGGCAATTGCAATGTCGTAAGTACTGACAGTATCACAGAAGACGGCATTCTCCAAGTGGTAGTCTATTCAAACAACATTAACGCGAACTGGGACAACACCGATGTGCGCGCCAAGATACAATTTTGGAATAGCGGCACGTATGCAGACACAATTACGTTTTGGACAGTAGGCACAAAAATAGTAAAGCATCCTGAAGAAAGCATCTGGGGAAACGCCACCTACCAAAGCCTCTTCGGCCCGTTGTACAACGGATGGGGACAATTCACCTACAACCCCTTAATCCCAAGCCTGCAGCAGATACTGTTACCTTTTTTGTTTGTCCCCAGTCAATTTAAGACTGACAACCTTAGTCAGCAGGAACAGGACAGTCTAAATGACATTCTAAACAACACTCATCTGACGGGTGACGATTTTAACACCCCGAGCATTGAAGACTTTGAGAACAGCCAACAAAACGGAGGTCTATACAACGTTCTTTCCGACACCCACTTTTGGATTCCAATGAACGCCGATGCCCGGCACAACCGCTGGGTGGCTTTCGGCGGTCACAACAGCATCGGACGTGACACCATGAGCAACTGCATGCAAAAAGAATGGTACGACGGTTCCGCTGCTGTAGCGGCGACCTATGATGTCAATCTTCCTCCAACCCCCTACTTCGATGACGCCGTGCCTCCCGCCTCCACCGATGGCACTCCCGCCAAAGCTGTTCTTAAAGTCAATGAATCAAAAAACAACAGTTATACCGGTAGTGCTGAGAAATACACTATCTCATATAGCAACGGCTCGAGCAATATTGAAACAGATTACATCGACCTCAATGGTGACCGTTATCCCGACATTGTTGGAACGGGTTTCATACAGTATCGGCAACAGTGGGGCGGACTTGGCAGCAGAAAAGGAATGCCTTACGGCATCAACGATGTGACAATGTCGGTGACAAATAGCGCGGGAGTAGGTTTCGGCGCTTCGCCGGTTTCCCACAAAAGGACTGTCTCCGCCAAACCGTCAGATGCCAAGTTCACAATCGAAAGTGATGGCAGCAGTGTGAGCGGCGAGCTCAACATAGGTTGGAATCATTCTTCCTCAACGTGGACGGATGTCAACGGCGACGGGTTGCCCGACTATGTAACCAACGATGGAAAAGTTAGACTCAACACTGGTTACACATTTTTAGGTAATGAGGACTGGAATTTCTCCTCCGACCACGCAATTCATTCAGGTATGAGCGCGTCCGGATCGGGCGGCGTCAACACAAGCATAACCAATCTATCGCAGGGCAGCATACAACTTGGAGGAGGTCTCAGTCGTTCAGTCAATCGTACCGACCATACCTTGATGGACATCAACGGCGACGGTCTACCAGATCTCATCTGGCGCAATGTCCTTGATTTCCGGCAAATAGATAGTTTAAGTAACTTATCCGACCCCCTTGATTCTATCCATGTCAAATTCAACCTCGGAAACGGCCGGTGGTCTCAACAATACAATCTAAACATTAAAAACTTCAATTGGAGCGAAGCTTACAACGAGTCGCTCAACCTCGGAGGCACGTTCGGCTTTTCTTTCTTAGCGTTCAAGGCTACTCTCGGCCTCAACGGAACGCCCTATAGCAGTGGGACCAATCGCGACCGAATGCAACTGGTTGATGTCAACGGCGACGGACTGCCCGATTTAGTCACCTCCGACAGTGAGGACATAATGACAGTCCGATACAACATGGCGGGCAAGACAAACCTCCTGTGCAAGGTCACCAATATTACCGGTAGCGAAATACACCTCAGCTACCATCTCTCAACACCTGACTATATGCAGCCCTCGCGTACTTGGCTTCTTGACACCGTGACCACTTACGACCCACTCAATCCCAATGGCGGTGACACTTCAGTGACTGTGTTCGAATACTCCAACCCCAACTACAACCGTTTTGAACGTACTTTCTTCGGCTATGGAACGGTCGTCACAAAGCAGATTGAACCCACTAATGACAGTGTGTACCGCAAAGTAACCCGCAATTACCTCAACACAAACATTCTGAACAAAGGCCGCATTAAACGTGATCTTACCTCCGATGGCAACGACAATTATTATATAGAGAAGGAATATTTCTACAACTACGCTTCGTATAACGGAGGCGAGGTGGACACCTGTACCGGCAATGCATATAGTATTGGCGACCGTGTAGTGACCCGTTTCTACGAAGGTGCCCCATTCCCGACATTGCCGAAACTGACAACAGCGGAAACACGCCAGTACGATTCCTATCATAATGTTTTAACTTACATAGACGAGGGCGACACCGCATACAATGACGACGGCCTTACAGTGGATTTCACCTATTACACCTCCCAGCCGCACAACCTTATCGGCCTGCGACAAGACTATAAAGTCTATCCAACCGGTTCATCGTCACCTCAGCGTCAGGCCCAGTTCCTATACAACAATCAAGGCAAACTGACAAAGCAGACTATGGGCAGCGGGCCCGATACAGCTGTCTACGACTTCTATTACGACTCCATCTATGGCAATATGATTCAGGCCCATTTGCCGAAAAACGACAGTAACCAGCGCATGGTCTACGACTACACCTACGACCCCTTTGTTCACACCTATCCCGAAAGCATCACCAACTCTCATGGCGAGGTCACAACGACAACCTATAATTACCGCCTCTGCAAACCGGTGACCATAACCGACCCAAGCGGCAACACTATGTCATACGATTATGATTGCCTCGGACGTATCATTGCTGTTTGGTCACCGCTGAACAACAGCGCCACACCTTCTTTGAGAAACTTTTACTACACCTATGGATGTTGGGGTTACTACAACTATATGTGGTACAATTATCATTACTTGAACCACTACGATCAAGTCGCTTATCTCTGTACCCAAATGCAGCACACTCGTCCATATTCCATCACCGAACATTTCGACGACCACGGGAATCTGATCACCCGGACCGTGGTTATCACCGATGGCTTCGGACGCGTATTGCAGACCAAGAAAGGACTGACCGAAGACGGAGTCCCGTCAATGCAGGTGTCAGGCCGCGCCAAGGTAGACCATTTCGGACGAACCACGCGCCAATATGATCCATTCACCGTTGCCGACACATCTCTCGTCTCGCTGGGAGTGTTCGAGCCTTATATGGACTCCTCGGCCACCGTTACACACTACGATGTCCTCGACCGCACGACAGCAGTGTATCAGCCACTCGGCGTAACCACTCATAACTACTACAACATTAAGAACGACGCCGATGGCCGACGCCGCTTCTATACCCAAACGACAGACCCCAACGGCAACGTCACCGAGCAATACTCCGACTACGACGGCCATCAGGTTCAGGTGACTTCTGATGCCAATGGTATTGCAGCCACCACATCGATGCATTATGACAATCTCGGCCAACTTGAGTATACGGTTGATCCTGAAGGATTCACTACATACTATGGGTACGACGACTTTGGACGACTAATCTATCGAGACCACCCTGATGCCGGAGTCACCACCTATGACTACGACCCCGCAGGCAACCTCATCCAAGAATCCAACCCCCTCGGACAGATTTATTACGACTATACATACTACAGACCCAGGCACAAACGTTATAGTTATATGACAGGCAACGATGTCGAATATACATATGGCACCTCCGGCAACGAGACCGGCCGCCTGGTCCAGGTCGTGGACGGTAGCGGAAGATATGAGTGTTTCTACGACGCGCTGGGCAATGTGACTGAAGACATCCGCACAATAGCCGTGCCTGACAACAACGACGTCTATCGATTCAAAACACAATACACCTACGACAGCTGGGGACGTATGGATACAATGGTATATCCTGACGGAGAGACGGTTTCCTACGACTATATTTGGGGAGGAGACCTCTTCGCCATGGATGGCGACAAAAACGGTACTCTCCAGTCGTACATCAGAGGCATATACTACAACAGATTCGGCCAGCGGGACTCTGTCCAATACGGGAACAATACCCGCGCGCACTACACTTACGACGCGTTGCACCGATTGTCCCACCTCACAAGCTTCCAACATGGCGGTGCGGTAATGCAGGATATCGACTACACATTCGACAGTGTAAGCAACATAAAGAGAATCAAGGACTCTGTTCTTGCCATAGGCACACTTGGCGGAGGATACGACAATACCTTTATTTATGACGGGCTACACCGACTCGAAGGCTCCCATGGCGACAACACCCTTGGGCACTATAGATATACTATGGATTATACCCCCTCGGGGCGCATCACGAACAAATACCTTGAAACGCCATCCAGCTCTCTCACCGGATCCGTCAATATGTTCTACGGCTATTGTGACGATCTAAAACCGCATGCCGTGAGGCGCATGTATGACGATAAGAATGGTAAACACTTCGACCTTCGTTGGGATGGCGCCGGAAACCTTGGACAAATAAGCATTGGCAACGAAGACGCCAAATTCGAGACTGGCCGCTTCCTCTTCTGGACCGAAGACAACCGTATGCACGCCGCCGTGGACGAAAAGTACTCCAGCTATTACGTCTACGACCACAGCGGGGAG
>JAEEGL015280100.1_pt1 | contig 12469 bp, 7 predicted proteins | sample 9134231 | NCBI WGS metagenome assembly JAEEGL01 (sample SAMN16246548, study PRJNA631951) | gut metagenome | biome: gut microbiome; feature: rumen; material: fiber-attached | host: Bos | place: Iran: Karaj | collected 2018-10 | reverse complement strand
CCTGATAAAAATTGATTTTGAAAATGGTACCAGAAGTCAACTTAGAAAATGTGTTTCGAAACTTTATAGGGCAGGTGAGTTTGGATTAGTAAAAGATGCATCTGATTCTGAGGAAGCTAAAAATCAGAAAGAAGCTGCTGCTGTTTTGCTTCTGGACAGTATCTTAAATGAAGCAAGATTTAGAAAAGCGACTGATATTCATATTGAAAAGAGTTGTGTCCGTTTAAGAGTGAACGGAAGACTTGAAAAATATATTGAACTTCAGAGTGAAAAAAGTGCGGAGCTTATTCAGCGCATTAAATTACTTGCCGGAATGAATGTAATTGATAACAGATGTTGTCAGGACGGACAGTTTGTATATGGAAATAGAAAACCATTTTTTCTGAGAGTATCTACTATGTCGGTTGTTGGTGAAGGTAAATCTAGCGAGGAATCTGTGGTTATGAGACTTCTGGATACTTCACGAATTCCACTTGCATTGGGAGAACTCGGCTTTAATTCATTACAACTTAAGAAGCTTTGTGGGGAAAATGGACTGATAACAATTCCTAACGGTCTTGTTCTTATTTGTGGTCCGACTGGTTCAGGAAAATCAACAACGGTGGCGAGTCTTCTTGTTGAGATAGAAAAACGTTCGTTGGGCTCATTAAAAATAATTAGTCTGGAAGATCCTCCTGAGTATCTGATTCCAGGTGTAACCCAGGTAAAAATCGATGAACGGAACGGTTTTTCTGAAGCAATAAATCATCTTTTCAGACAGGATCCTGATGTAATTATGATTGGTGAGATTCGTGATGAAGAAAGTGCTGCAACTGCTTTAAGAGCGTCTCTAACCGGGCATCTTGTTTTTGCAACACTTCATTCTGGAGGCGCTGCTGAATCTATATTCAGACTTGAAAATCTGGGAATTCAAAGAAATCTGTTATGTCAGGTGCTGCGGGGAATAATCTGCCAGCAGTTGAATGAGCTTGGCGGAAAAATGAGGCTATATGCTGATATTGCAATTCCTGCTGAAAACTTTGGTGAAAAGGCAATTACAGCAAACTCTGAAGAACAGCTGGAAAAGTATATCGAACATTTTACCAATTACAGCGAAATACTTTGTGAAACAATGAAACTTTTTAAGGCACAGTCAAAACGAAGTAAAGGAAAGAAGAAATCAATAATTCCATTTTATACCAGGGGGCGTGAGGATGCTGGAATTCACAAAGGCATTGTATGAGCTTTTTATCAGACAAGGGCTTACACTGACTCAAAGCCTATTAATCATGCGTGCGAAGCCGAGAAAGGATCGTGTCAGCAGAGCTGCAGCCTCAATTTATGCAGCGCTTGAAAATGGGAGCCTTTTTTCAAATGCATTAAAAGTTTGCAAAGACTGTAGCTTTGATCCTGTTTATATTTCCTTTATCAGTATTGCAGAAAAGAACGGAGATTTGAAATCAACACTTTCCTTTCTTAAGCAGAAACTTGAACGCGAAGCAGAGTGCAGAAAGAAAATAGAAGGTGCTTTGGTATATCCCATCTTTGTAGTTACGGTTTCAGTTGCAGCAACAATATTTATCGGACTTTATACAAAGACTGCAGATTTTCAGGTGCTTATGAAATATGTTCTTGGATTGTTTACAGTCTGTATGTTTCTTATTTTTGTGATTATAAAAATGCTTGGCGAGAGCAGATTATTTGAAGCTTTTACAGCTGTTGATTTCTTGCTTCGAAATGGAATTGAACTATCTGTGGCTGTTGGCTGTGCAATTCAGATAGCTGGCCCTTCGAGTAGAATCGGTAAATTTTTTGAAAATGCGCGCATTAAACTTTTGTATGGAATGAATCTGCAGAATGCATTTTTACCTTCAGATGAATATAAAGGCTTCTATAATTCAAAACTTCAGGAAGCATTTTATTATGCAGATACTGGTGGCAGTAAAGAAGATCTCTTTAGAAAAATTGCAGGCTATCTGGAAGAAGAAAAAGAACGAAGCCGGAATATCTGTATTTCATTGATTGAACCGCTTTTTATAGTTATCACAGGTGGTTTTATTCTTGTACTTCTGATGACATTCTTTATGCCGCTTATCAATAATATCGCATTTATGTAAACGGGAGGTTTGAAAATGAATAAAAAAACTATTTACAAAAATCTCAGGAGGTTTTGTTATGGATTTAAAAAACGTTCAGAAGGCTTTACCTATGTCGAAACTGTGGCCGTCATTGCAATCGGCGCGGTACTTACAGCAGGGAGCGTATTCTCGGCATCAAAGATTATTTCCGTCGCGAAAAAAACTGCAGCGAGAAATCAAATTGAACAATTCAGCAGCGCACTTCAAACCTATTTCCTTGATTGCGGAAGATACCCGACCTCAGAACAGGGGCTCTCAGCCTTATGGGAAAAACCAGTTTTGTATCCGATACCAGAAAACTGGGATGGCCCATACCTTGAACGTGAACCATGCAATGATCCGTGGGGAACCGATTATAAGTATCTCAGCGCTGAAAGTTCCATTATGCCGTCAGCGGTTCCTTCGAAACTGCCCTTTATACTTATCTCATTCGGACCGGATGGAAAAGAAGATTCCGGTGCCGGACAAAGTACAACAGGAGGCACAGATGATATCTGCTCATGGAAGTAAATCTATTCTTCTTCTTTGCCTTATGGGATTAATGACAATTACTTTTGTTATTTGTGGAATGACTGCAGAAAAACGGGCAAAGATTAAATTTTATGAAAAGAAATATTCAAAGACTCTTTCCTATATACAGGAAAAGAATCAGAAAGAATTGAGCATTATTTCTGGTTATTAAAATGCGGCTTATAGAAGTATTTTCCATTGCGGTAATTCTTGTTCTCTATTCGTCTGTTTTATCAGGCTTAATGTGTGAGTTCTTAAAGATAGATAAAAAGGCAGATGAACTTAGGAAAAAAACAGATTCTTTAATATTTGTTTCAGAGAGTTTTTACAATACGTGCTACGGAAAAGGTTATGCTTCCCTGGAAGAGTGGAAAGAAAGTTGTAGAGAGCTTTGGGAGCTGGAAGATATTGAATGGGAAGTAGTGGAAAATAATAAGAACTGTATTTATTGCGGAAAATGGAAAAGTTCTAATGAAACTGTTGAAGTTTATTGTAGTCAAGCTGACTGACTGAATTAATTCGAGGACAGGTAAAAATGGAGCAAAAAACTAATGTAATTAAAAAAAATGATTATGAGAAATATGAGATATTGATTCCTTTTCCTTCGTTATCTGGAAAAAGAAGAAATCAATTTTTGTGTTCAGAATTGGAGAAACGTCATCCTTGTTTTTCAGATGAATATGCCTTTGATAAAGTTCTAAAGAGAATCGGTAGAAAAGGTGTTTATTCAGATGTGCTTGTAATTAATAAGCAAAAACTTGCGGAGTATGAGAGAAAAAGATCTCTTTCGGGAACAGGATTCTTTATTGATGAAAAGCAAAATGGAAATAAATTAAAAGCCCGCCACCGATATTTCTTGAGTTCTAAATGGAAAATAACGCAATGGAGTTTTATTGCTTTTATTATAATTGTTCTGACTGGAATTTTATGTGGTAAACTTGCGGGCAATTCCTTATCTGTTTCTACTAACACTTTTGATTCAGAAGTTACAAACATAAACTCAGCTGGGAGTGAGAATAAACTGGAGAGTATCCAGAATACTTCTATAGATATAAAGAGTCTATTTGAAGTAGTGGGAGCCGGTGACGGGAAAATCAGCAGTTTTGAATGGAAGTCAGATGGCTATACACAACGTTTGAGAGCGAATATCAGCGGGATTTTTCCAGAACAGTTTTCCGATTTTTCTAATTATATAGTAGATTCCATAATTTATGAAAAGGGAATTCCTCAATTTACGATTTCCTGGTCAAAGCGTATTTTGCAAAATAATAACAATACTAATTCTCTAAAAGCAGTTCTTTCAAATTCAGATTTCAATAAAGAAATTCGAAATACTATTTTGAAAAAAGGAGCTGTTCTAAAAGAAGAAAAAGCTCCTCCATATCATATTGAATTTATATTTGCTGAAGGAAAATCGTCTGAACTGCTTTTTAAGGAACTTTCAAAAATCATACAGGATGACAATTGCTCTGTTACTGAAATTAGTCTGATTCAAACTGGTTCACAGCAAATGAGGGCTGGACTATCAATAACTGAATTTTCTTTTAGTGGCACAACTTTTGATTTGGAAAACATTGCTAATAATTTGAAATTATTCTACCGGGGAAAAGAAAAACAGATAACTGGAAATTATGTTGCTGCAGAATCCATAGAAAAGAATTTATTTAGAAATAACACGATTCTTGGAGAAATAAAACGACCTGATAACAGCATCATAATTTTCTATAAAGATGAAGATGGTAAAGTAAAAAAATTAATTCAGACAAAGGAGCTGGAAAAATGAAAAAAATAATAGAGTGTTTTATGTTTTTAGGTTTCCTGATGTGTGTATCTGGTTGTGTTTCTAAACCAGGTTTTAAGGGAAATGGAGATTTATGTGGGCTTATCATTGATGAAAACAATAAGCCTGTAAAGGAGTTTATTGTTTACTGCCATTCTGGTGATGCAAGTCCTCATAACATACGTCCAGTGCTGACAAATGAAAATGGTCTTTTTGTTTTTTACGATGTCCCATCTGACAAATACCTGCTTTCAGGAGAAAAGAACAATTATCTTAATATCTCAAAGATTTCGTACAGCTTTAATGACCGCAGTAAAATTATTTGTCTTCAGACTAAAAGTTTTAAAGCAGCAATAGAAAGCGCAGATGAAATGATTCGTTTAGGTCAGACTGAGGAGGCGTATAAACTACTCTGTAATATAAGTTGTGAATCAAAATCTGCAGAGGAAAATCTGATAAAGGCTTACCAGTTTTTTACTACAGACAAGGAAAGAAAAAAGAAAACTATTATTACTCAATTAAAAAAATATAAAGGAGAAGAGAGTACGTTTTTCAATGACTATGCAGTAAAACTAGAGGAGGCTATAAAATGAAAAGATTAATAAAGTTTTTTTTGTTCGGTATATTTTTTTCATTAACAGGTTGTAAAGTTTTTTGCCTTGATTCAATTCCATATGTCATTTCCGGTGATTTTGTGATGGAAGAAGATTCTCTGGATTATGAGATTTGTGGAGTAGATTTTTTTCTTATAAATCAAAGTGATAAAGATATCCGAAAAATCAATATTGTATTCTTTCTGTTTGATCAGGATGGAGAACCTGCTTATGAATGTCGGAACAAGATTTCTGTTGTAACTGAATTGGATATTGATGCAGGCGAAAGCTGTAATTTTATTATGAGCCTGGATGACTTCATGAATGTAATACCATCTGATCTTTTGCTTGTAGATTATTTGTATCTTGCAGAAATCGAATACGAGGATGGCAGTGTATGGCAAGATCCTCTTGGGCTTATTGCATTTAAGTGAGGTGATATTTATGAAAGTTAAACATTTAGTATTTCTTTTGTTTTTTTCAGTTATTTATTTAACGGGTTGTTTAGAACAGCCTTCTATTGTGACTGTTGTTAATAAGAATCAGATTGTCGAAGAACCTGAATCAATTGTAGAGCCTGAACCAGAACCAGAGCCCGAACCTGAGATAATCAAGCAGCTTACCCTAATGGTGTATATGGCTGCTGATAATGATTTAGAAAGTTATGCTTTGCAGAACTTGAATCAAATGGAACTTGCAGATTGTGAAAATCTGAATGTTCTTGTCTTAATGGATCGTTCAGAAGGTTATGATGAAACAGATGGTGACTGGAAAGATACAAGACTTTTTGAGGTTTGCAAAGATATTTCGGGGAGTGCACATATTGTATCCCGTAGAATCGATTGCCCGGATCTTGGACTTTCTAATCACGAAAAAACAGAGTTAGATATGGCAAATCCTTATGTGTTAAGTAATTTTATTGAATTCATTAAAAGACAATATCTGACTGAAAAGTATGCTTTGATAATCTGGGGACATGGAACAGGTTGGCGTTATAAGATAGAAGAAAATAGATTAAATTGTGATGGGCGGGCTGTTGCAATTGATGATAAGACCGGTTCATACATGAAACTATCAGACTTAGGTAATGCCTTACGGGGCCAGGGCCTGAATGTAATCGGCTTTGATACCTGCTTTGGTGGAGTCTTTGAAAATGTATATGAACTGAAGAATTGCACCGAGTTCACGGTGGGTAGCCCTGGAATAACACCTGGCGCAGGCTGGGATTACAAATCTTTACTTGAAAATCTGTCTGCAGGAGATTTTTCATCCCGGACAATTGCAGAGCAGATGTGTAACAGTTCTTCTGCGAAAACTACAGTCTTTTGTAATGAAAAACTGGAAACTCTAATGAACTCATTTGAAAGTTTTTCAAAAAATCTTGCAAATCAAATTAAAAGTGAAGATAAACGTAGAAGCGTTTTTAATACACTGTTTAATGCTAAATCCTATAAGTATACACAGTACCCTTGTGATATGTATCTGGATATTTATTCAATGGCAGAACTTTATGCGAATGATTCAAATAAAGTACTGGCATCATCAGCAGAACAATTGAAAAAAGATGTATGTGCAGTAACTTTATCAGATACGGGTTATGGAATAGGTGTTCATTATATTCCATTAGTTTCTTCTCAAATAACGGCCGTAACACATTCCTTTGACTACATAAAAAATCCAGAGAATTCGTATCAATGTTTATTTATCAAAGAGAGTTTGTGGTGGGTACCAACCTATGATGGAAAAACAGGAAGTCTCCTGAATAAGCTATTTTATACAGATTACTAAATGGAGGTTTTGCTATGAAAAAGAAAATATTTATTTGTATTCTGATTGCAGGCTTTATTTCAAATTTTATTATTTCTTATGAAGAAAATGGAAATGGCTATCCGCATTCTTACGATCCTGGAGTATATAGTCATGGAGAAAATGAAGGTGTAACTAATAATAGTAATCAAAATAATAATAACAATCAAAATAATAACAATCCAAATCAACATCCAGGACCAACTGTTGATACGGAAGGAATCGAAATTTCAAATGAAGCAGAAGAGTTAAATTCTCAGATAAATGAAGAACAGTCTGAAGTAGGATCAATTGAAACTGGTGATGCAGATAATTCAAATCCAGTAGATGCAATTGCAGCAGAAGAAAGTTTGAATAATGAAGCAGGAGAAGCTATTGCTAGCACTGAAGCAGAAATAGGTGAAAATATTGAAAGCAGCACAAATGAAGAAAATGGAAGTAATTCAACAGAAACTGGTGATCCTGTAAAAATCTCAAAAGGAACTTATGAACTTTCAGAATCTGATTTTATAATTGGTAGTAATAAGCTGTTTATGATAAATCGTAACTATGATTCTGGAAGAGAAATTACAGGTTCCTTTGGATTAGGATGGAATACAAATCTTGATGAAAGAATAATTCTCGGAACAAGACCTGCTCGTCATAATGATATTAAAAGTATGAATGATTATGTTCACAACTTGCGCTTGTTAATCTCTTTGAGAAAAGTTCAACTTTCAAATATGTATCGTGTTTCTGATATATATAATGCTCCGGAAGAAATTAATAATAAAATTCAAAATTGCGAATTATATTGCTCAAAGTTGGATACGATTATTTCTAAATTAAATAAATTAAAGGATCGTGCAGGTTCACGCAGCGAACTTAAAAAAGAGATAGCTCAATATATAGAAAAAGCTTCAGCTGTTAAACGGGAAGCAGAAAATAAAAAAGAATTACTAAATTTACTTTATGAAAAATCTAAAATAGAGATTTCTGTTTTAATGGAGCTGGAACATAAATTTCAGCAGGCTCATATGAAACTTGAAGAAATGAAAGTGCTTATGCAGGAGTCTAAAGAACGGAATGAACATAACAAAAAAGTAATGTTCAATGGTATGGCAAAGTTCTATGAAGAAACTGGATTAGATACAATAACGGTAATTGATGCAGAAGGTTTTCCTCATATACTTAAAGAAGAAGATAAAATCTGGAAAAACCAGACTGATAAACTGTATAAATATTGTGAGAAATCAGATAATCAGTTCTTGCTTTATGAAAAGAATGGAACTGTAAAATGTTTTAATGAAAATGGTTTTCTGATTAGTGTAACCGATAGAAATGGGAATGTCGTTGAGATTATTCGAAATCATTCAGAAGAAATTGTATGTATAAAAACATCAGATAACGAATGTTTTAACTTTAAATATGAAAACGGATTTATAAAAGAAATTAAAAACAGCCGATCAGAAGAGGAAAAGTTTGTATACGATTATCTTAATAACAAACTTATAAGTGTAAAAGATTCGGATGTTGACCAGGTAGAAATGAATTATGATTCAAATAATCATTTAATATCCTTGTCTAAATGCGATGGAAGTAAGGTTCAATTTAAATACGATGTACAGACTTTTGATGGTAAAAATCTCATTACAGAAACAACAAATGAAGAGGGTGATTCAGAGTATTTTGAATATAGCCTTTCAGAAAAAAGAACAGACTATATAGATCATGATGGAAATAAGTTTTCATATTTTTATGATGATAAACATAGAACTGTTCAGGAATATCATCCAGATGGAACAATAATAAAATATGAGTACGATGATTTTGATAATCCTGTGCTTGTAAATATAAATGGAAATCTTATCAGAAATGAGTATGACCAGCGAGGAAATAAAATAAAAACACTTTTTGAAGATAGTTCCACTGAGCACTGGGAATATGATAATTTTAATTTGATTACCGTATATGTTAATAGAGATGGAGTAAAAGAAGAGTTTATTCGTGATGATACGGGTAATGTTATTGAATATCGGAAAGGTGGAAAAACTGTTTATACACAGTCCTTAAATTCAAAAGGGCAGGTAATTAAAAAATGTGTTTATAGTGAACAAACTGAAATTACAGAGTTTTATTATGATTCATTTGGAAATTTGAAAAAAGAAATTTCTGATACTACCAATAAAGAATATGAATATGATAACAGAAATCGATTGATTAAATATACATTTAATGGGGTGGTTGTTTCAGAATATGTTTATAGTAAGCATGGCGTAACAAGGAAAGACTATAACGGACTTATCACAACTTGTAAGACTAACGGTCGTAAGGATATTAACAGAGTTATTCAGAAAGATAATCAAACAGGAAAGATTCATCAGCTTCGCATTGAATATGATAAACGACATCTTCCTGTACGTGTCTTTATTGGCGATGAAAAAAATGAAACTCAACTAATAGAATGCTCTTATACGCCAGAAGGTAAACTAAGTTCTGAAATTATATATGGAACAGAAAATATTATAAAAGATTTTATTTATAAAAATGGTTTGCTAAGTGAAGTAAGACAATATAAAGAAAAAGATAAAATCGAAAATGCTTTTGTTGTAAAATATGATTCTAAGATTTATGGTAAGAATCAAAAAAGTCTTACAGTATCAAAATTATCTGGTGTTGAGGAAATTTTTGAATATGATAGTTACGGTAATATTGTAAGGTCAATTGATGGCAATGGAAATGAAATATTATACAAGTTTACAAAAAGCGGATTGCTTTCTTCAAAACAATCTGATTTTGGAGGCTGGTATGATTATTTTTATGGTTCTGATGGAATGCTTAGCTGCGCTGGTGAGCGTGGAAAAAAACAGATTAATCTCAGCTATTACGCTGATGGGAAAATTCGAGAAGTAAAAGATCGTTACGGAAAAGTAACTGAATATCATTATGATAAACTGGGACGAATAAGAAGTGTTCAAAGTGAACGACAGAAAATCTGGTATGAATATGATTTATGGGGACGAATTATCAAAAAAATTACAGGTCCATCTGCCTATGAATCAGATGCTGTTTACTTTGTAAGTTTTGATTATAGTCGGGATGGACATGCTGTAAGTGTCTGTGAAGGTGGGAAGTATAAAACAACCAGAGTACTTGATTCATTTGGAAATGTTGTAAAGATAATAGATGAAAATAATAACGAACGTTCGTTTGTTTATAACGAGCGTAATCAGATAATAGAAAGTGTCGATGGTTATGGTAATCAAACCTTTTATGAATATGATGCACTTGGAAATATTTGTCATATCTGCAATCCAGATAAAACAGAAATTCATTATCGATATAATTGTTTAGGTTTTCTTGAAGAAATACGTGATGATTGCGGATTTATTTATAAGGCTGAATATGATAAGGCTGGACGACTTATAAAAGAAAAAAAACGTGCTGAGGGGGAAAAACAATATGAATATGATAATGCAAACAGATTATTAAAAATCATATGTAATGGTGATGTTATCGATAGCTATAGTTATAGAGATAATGGCCGAATATTGTCTGCTACTGATGGCAATAAAAATTCATTTTTGTATTATTATGATTCTTATGGAAGGCTTACCAGTGAACAGAATAGAAATGGTAATTTTCAAACATTTTCTTATGATGAAGAAGGCTCTCTTATAGCTAAAAGAGACTTTGAAGATAAGAATATAAAAATACTTTATTCGTCAGATAGGAGTATTAAGACTTTTGTTTTCTCAGATGGTTCTGAAAATCGTTTTATATATGATTCTAAGGGAAATGTCCTGGAAGCAAGAAATGAAAATGAAAAAATTATCTATTCTTATGATCAGGGTGGAAAACTTATATATCAGAAAGATTTAGAAACTGGAGAAGAAATCTGTTATGAATACGATGCGGCTGGTAACAGAACAAGTCTCAGAAGTTCAAATTGTAATACAAAATATTTATATGGTAAGAATAATGAGATTAAAGAAATTTTTGACAATAAACAAAAACTAAGTGTAAAATTACAATATGATAAAAACGGTAGGGAAATATTGAGAAAGTATGGAAATGGAACAAAAGAAGAAACTCTTTATGATAGGGCTGGACGTGTAATTGTAAAAATGCTTAAGTCCGAGAGAAATGAATTACTCTGGGGCGAGGGGTATGTTTATAATGAAGATGGAAAACGTATTGCTTCTGTTGATAATAATGCTCGAATTACTTTATACGAATATAATTCTAAAGGTCAACTTTCTACAGTTTATTATCCCTATTCAGAAGAAATTATAAACATTCAGAAAAATGAAGCACAGATAAATGGACTTCAGAAAATTACTTCTGCTGGTGAAAATAAATTCCTGACTTCATCAGAGAAAAATGCAATTATTCCACTTCTTAATTCCATGCAATATGGATTAGCATATAAATTAACTGATCTACAGATTCTGGTAAAAGAAAGTTATAGTTACGATTTAAATGGAAATCGTATTTCAAAAGTTACTTCGTATGGAACAATTGAATATAAATACGATAAAGAAAACTGTCTTATATCCAGCGGTTCAAGAGGTCAGCCTTTTGTAAATTATACAAATGATAGAATTGGTAATCTTTTGTCCGAAGAAAGTTCTGAGAAAAAAGTACGATATACCTATAATGCTCAAAATCGTCTGGTAGCCTGTGAATCAAGATCATTTTCTGAAAAGGAATATGCACAGACAACCTATGCATACGATGCCTTTGGTCGCAGAGTTCTGACCCAAGATAAGGGGCAAACGACACTTCGTTCCATCTATGATGGTTTGACATTTGATGTTATAAAACAGGAACCTGCTTATGCTAAAACTGTAACTTCTGGCCAACCAACAGGAGACCGATATCGCTATCTTGATGAAAATGAAACATACAAAAATAATAACAGCCGCTATTATGGAGAACGGACTCATTTTTATGTGAACGGTTCATTGGCTGCACAGTCTTGTTCTGATTACGGTATGGAATACTTTACAACAGATCAGCAGGGTAGTATTCGTGTTTCAACTGATAGTTACGGTATGGAAAAATCAGCTTTTTCATACGATGCCTTTGGTTCTCCGATTACCGGAAATCTTTCTGGAACAAATGACAATGGTTATCTTGCTAAATCACTCGAGCCAACTTCAAAGTTTTACAACTATGGTTACCGGGACTATAACCCTAAAACCTCACGATTTACAACTTCAGATCCTATCCGCGACGGCTCAAACTGGTTTGCATATTGCAATGGCGACCCTGTGAACTTTGTGGATTTGTATGGGTTGTTTTTCTATACTGCAGATGGACAACATCCTATTACAGAAATCAAACAGACTACAGTGGTTATAATCCGTAACAATGATGGATTAGGAAACGATTTCGATTCTACCAGATATATTTATAAAAATGATGGCATAAACACAAATCTTGTTTATGCAGATACAGTTGGGGCGAATTGTAAGGAACAATATTATAATGATGGTACAGGTTTTACGACTCCTGATGGCGATTATTATTTATCCTCTGAAACAGTTACTAAACAAGAGGATGGTACATATAATTCGGCATCTTATAAAAATGTACTTGCACTTAAGACAAATGATCAGACTATATCTGAAGAAAAAAGAGATGATATTAATACAGGGGATAGACTTATGCATACAGAT
>JAEEGL015092648.1_pt1 | contig 12469 bp, 10 predicted proteins | sample 9134231 | NCBI WGS metagenome assembly JAEEGL01 (sample SAMN16246548, study PRJNA631951) | gut metagenome | biome: gut microbiome; feature: rumen; material: fiber-attached | host: Bos | place: Iran: Karaj | collected 2018-10 | reverse complement strand
GCAGGAAACAAGCAGAAGGTAGGTATCATCTCGGCATTGATCAACAAACCGCAGATCGTTATCCTTGATGAACCTTTCAACTTCCTGGATCCGAGTAGTCAGAATATCCTCAAACACCTGTTGGAGGACCTTAACAAAGAGACACACTCCACGATTCTCGTGTCCAGTCACAACCTGTCGCACACCATTGAGATTAGTACCCGTATCGCCTTGATGGAGAATGGCGTCATCATCAAAGATCTCAGCAATGATGAAGACGGAAGTGCCAAGGTACAGCTGGAGAACTATTTTGAAACAGAGGCATAAAAAACTTCTTGTTTAAATCATCATTTCTAGGTATTTTATCCCCGTAAAGGATTCTTTGGGGGATAAAATATTTTTTTGGCACAAATATTCTTCGTATATTTGTGTCAAAGTATAAAACATGAAACTATCTGAGTTAAAGACTGGTGAAAAGGGAATTATTGTGAAGGTTTCCGGTCACGGAGGCTTTCGCAAGCGTATTATTGAGATGGGGTTCATCAAGGGTAAGATGGTGGAAGTGCTCCTCAATGCCCCTTTACAAGACCCTGTAAAATACAGGATATTAGGTTACGAGGTGTCTCTCCGACACAGTGAGGCTCAACAAATAGAAGTGGTCAGTGAGTCGGAATATCGTCAGACCCGTTCAGAGAGAAAACAGTCGGAAGATATTCTTGTAGAAGACAATATCGAGGTAGAACCCTCTTCTTTCCATCGCGAAGCCTTGAAAAGACGTCGTATCATCAACATTGCCTTGGTGGGTAATCCTAACTGTGGCAAGACATCCCTGTTTAATTACGCTTCAGGAGCCCACGAACGAGTAGGCAACTATAGTGGTGTTACCGTAGATGCCAAAGAAGGTGTTGCACACTATAAAGGATATCAGTTGAACCTTGTTGACCTTCCCGGCACATATTCCCTCAGTGCCTATTCACCGGAAGAACTCTATGTCCGTAAACAGATCATTGAGAAGACGCCAGACGTTATCGTCAATGTCATCGATACCAGTAACTTAGAAAGAAACCTGTATCTTACCACCCAACTGATAGATATGAACGTGAAGATGGTGGGGGCGCTGAACATGTTTGATGAGACTGAGCAGCGTGGTGATCATCTGAAACCTGAACAACTGGGTGAACTTCTGGGCTTTCCGCTCATCCCCACAGTCTTCAAGAATGGCCGTGGTGTTGACAAATTGTTTAACGCCATCATTCAAGTGTATGAAGGACGTTTCACACAATACCCCGTTAGGCATATTCACATCAACCATGGGGCTGTCATCGAAGACGGTATCTCTCATTTGCAGAAATATCTGAAGGAAGACGAGCAGATAAGGCAGCGCTTCTCTACCCGATTCCTGGCCATTAAGTTGATGGAGGGTGACAAAGATATTGAAGGAGTAGTGTCTCAGATGAAGAAAGGAAAGAAGATCCTTCAGATCAGAGAACGGGCATGTGCTGAAGTGAAGACGCTCATGAAGGAAGACTGTGAAACCGCCATCATGGATGCGAAATACGGTTTTATACACGGTGCTCTCAAGGAGGTGAAATACCAGGAAGGAACAAAGACAGATACTTATAAGACAACCCATCTGCTGGATGCTATCATCACCCACAAATGGCTGGGATTCCCACTGTTTTTCCTTTTCCTCTATATCATGTTCGAGGTCACCTTCTCATTGGGTCAATACCCGATGGACTGGATTGACGCCGGTGTAGGTGCCCTCTCCGATTGGATGAACAAGATACTCCCTGAAGGACCACTGAAGGCGATGATTGTTGACGGGGCTATAGCAGGTGTAGGTTCTGTCATCATTTTCCTTCCGCAGATACTTATCCTTTATACGTTCATCTCTTTTATGGAGGACAGTGGTTATATGGCCCGAGCAGCATTTATCATGGACAAGGTCATGCACAGAATGGGGGTCCATGGAAAGTCGTTCATTCCACTGATCATGGGCTTCGGCTGTAATGTGCCGGCTGTGATGGCCACAAGAACGATAGAGAGTCGTCGAAGCCGACTGATCACGATGCTCGTACTTCCTTTGATGAGTTGTTCCGCACGCCTACCTATATATATAATGATCGTAGGAACATTTTTTGCCGTGAAATATCAGTCGGTCATTATGATATCCCTGTATGCCATTGGCATCTTCCTGGCATTTATCATGAGCAGGATTTTCAGCAAATGGCTCATCAAGGGTGAAGACACGCCGTTTGTCATGGAGCTTCCCCCCTATCGCTTCCCTACCCTGAAAGCCATCTTACGTCATACCTGGGAGAAAGGAAAACAATACCTGAAGAAGATGGGAGGAATCATTCTGGTGGCCAGTATTGTCGTCTGGGCCTTGGGGTATTTCCCACATCATGAAGAACTGAGTTCTCAGGAGCAGCAAGAGCAGAGTTATATCGGAAGGATGGGAAAGACGATAGAACCCCTATTCCTTCCTCAGGGATTCGACTGGAAGCTCGATGTCTCATTGATTGCCGGTATAGGAGCGAAAGAGATTGTAGCCTCAACGATGGGCGTGCTCTATGCTGACGATGAGCTGGTGGCCGATGATTCTATAAAAGACCAGAGTGAGCGTTATACGAACCTCAGACATAAGATGGAAGCTAACGGCATTACCCCATTGATTGCCTTTGCCTACCTGCTGTTCGTCTTGATATACTTCCCTTGTATCGCCACGATAGCAGCCATCAAAGGAGAGACAGGGCAATGGAAATGGGCATTGTTTGCAGCCGGCTACACTACTCTGTTGGCATGGGTAGTTTCCGCCCTTACCTATCAAATAGGCAGTATCTGGTTTTAGGTAAGCTCGTATATCTCACTGGGTGTCTGTCGTTTCAGCACATCAAGTTCAAAATCCTTTCCGGGAATAATACCATTATTCCGTAAGATCATCTCAACGGTCTTACGAGCTAATTCCGGATGGTTGTTCTCCTCACTTAAATGACAAAGCCACACATGACGGAGTCTGGGGGTGGCATTCTCTACAAGTGTGTCAGCACATACACGGTTGCTCAGGTGTCCGTAATCGCTTCTAACCCTTTCTTTAAGATAAGTGGGATAAGGGCCGTTCTCCAGCATCTCCTCATCATGGTTGGCTTCCAACACCAGATAGTTTGCCTCTTGGATATACGATTTCATATCCTCGGTTACATGACCCACATCTGTCATCAGACAGAAGGTAACTCCTTCATAGCGAATACGATACCCCACATTATCACTACTGTCATGAGGAACGTTAAAGCTCGTGACCTCGAAATCACCTATCTGCAAGGTTGATCCTTTCTCAAACTGCTTTGCATTGATAGGTTGTATCTTTCTGCGTACACAATAGTTGTTATTAATACCCTGATGAACGTCACGTGTGGCATAGACAGGTATAAAATAATCACCACTGATCGTCCCTACCGACTTGATATGGTCAGCATGGTCATGAGTAATCAGGATATGATGAATATCGGTAAGTTTCAGTCCATAGTTATGGATATATTTCTTTAATGTCCGAATTCCAATTCCTGTGTCTATAAGCAAACCGTCGGTCTCGGTATACAGCATATAACAATTACCGCTGCTTCCACTACCGAAGGAGATGAATTTTAGCATGTCCGTTATTATTTAGATGCAAAATTAGAAAAAAAAGAGGTGAATGCCAAAGATTTTATATACCTTTGTATCAATTTAATGAATTAATATGAAATTTAATTATTTGTTAATAGTCATCTGTGCATTGTTCTTCTCCTGTGAGCAACCTGTTCAGCGTAATGAAGAACTGTTGGCTGAGGTTGCCGACAGTTTCTGCGTGAGCTATTTCAACTATGACTTTGTGGGAGCCAGCAAATACTGTACAGACGATTCCCGGAAATGGATACAGTTTGCGGCCAGTAATGTAACAGAGAAAGACTTGCAGATACTCTATGAACAGGAAACCGCTGCACAGGTAGAGATTACGGATATTGCCTATCATGAGCCAGATACCACTGCCATGGTAACAGTAGTGGTAGAGAACTACTGGGATATGGATAAGATTGAGGATGAAAGTCGTTCACTTGTCTATCGCCGTGTGGGCGTCTTCAAGTTTCCTATGGTCAAACAACAAGATATGTGGAAGATCAGAATGGAAGCCCTACCGCAAAGTGGAAAGAAAAGTCACGACTGAAATCCGGATGTAAGATAGCATAATGCTCACGGTTGTTCTCGTAAGCAGGATTGACAGCCTTCATACCCATATCAAAACGCAGGATAAAGTAATCGAAATTCAACCTCAAGCCAACACCATAAGCCACAGCCATCTGCTTATAGAACTCATTGATCTTAAACTGTCCACCGGGCTGGTCGGCATATTCACGTAATGTCCATATATTTCCCGCATCAAGGAAAAGAGCACCATTGATCTTCCAGAATAAGAAGGTACGGAACTCCGCATTCAAGTCGATTTTCATATCACCCGTCTGATTGATAAAATCGATTGCCCCATTGGATCCTCTGTAAGAGCCGGGACCTAACCCTCTCACACTCCATCCCCTGACAGAGTTTGCTCCCCCTGAGAAATATCGTTTTTCGAAAGGAAGCACCGAACTGTTTCCATAGGGATAGGCAATTCCTAAGTCTGCGTGTAAAGCTAATTCATTATGCGCATCGAAACGTAAGACATGCGTATAGTCGATATCTCCCTTCACATATTGTGCGTATGCTATATTAAACAAGGTGTACTGTCCGTGGTCATTCTTTGACGAGTGGAGTATATGACTGGTCATATTCAATAAATTACCCGCTGTCTCAACATTTGCACGGAAGGCATGATTGTTATTATTATATGCCAGAGAGAATCCGATACGCATGATAAACAGATCCTCATAGTTGTATCGCAAGATGGCATTACGACTGGTCACATCATCGAGATACGACTCTTTGAAAGTTGATGATATCCATGGCATATAGATATAGTTCAAGTCGAAGACATCTGCCCGGTAAGTAAGATGCCTCGTCTGATCACTCCAACGATATCTCCAAGCCGTAGAGAAGACACGCCGATGGAACTCCGGTCGGTTTTGGATATTATAGTTTAACGACAACTCCGATACGGCCGAACTCCTCTTACGATAGTCTCTGTTGATAAAGGGAAGAAGAAAACGGGGGAAAGTCAACTTCGCCTCAGCATTATACTCTTCATAGTCCTGGTTGGAATACCCCTCCAATCCTGTGATAGCCTCAAAAGCACCACGTAACTGTACACTGAAACTCTCTGAACCGCGGAAGAGATTCTTGTTCTCATAAGTCAATGACGCAGCAGCTCCCAAATCACCGGCTGTATTCGTTCCCTCCGGTTGAAAACTGATACTGTTCGGCTTATTCGTACTTATCTGAATATTACAGTCCAAGAGTGTAGTATCGGGCACTTCACTAAATCGGATATTCGTATAACGCACAGCCGGCAGACGTGCAAAACTATTGTATGTCTTCTGCAGGTATGAGGCGTTATAGGGTTTATTCTCTTCCAGCCATGTATTATCTTTCAAGACTGAAGAACGAAGATGCAGTTTCCCGTCATCACCGCTGATATAGTTGATTTGCCGAATGAAATATTGAGGATGGTTCTCCGGCTGGGCCTCACTGTTTTGTTTGTAAGGCAGTATATGCATGGTCAGATCCACAAGGCTGGAGCCTCGCGCACTATCTGCCGTAAAACGGATATAGTCCTTATGAAAACGGTAATAACCATTGTCGGTCAACAGTTGGGTGATACGATTACGTTCCTGTTCCAACTGATTGACGGAGAATCGCCTTCCCTCCCGTAACCGTTGGAAACTACTCGTATTCGTCTGAAGAACCTTCTCGAGGTTTTTATCAGGAATATCATATCGCACATGATGGATGAAGAAGGGCTTGTCAGGATGTAAGAGATAAGTAACGGTCAGTTTCCGCTTTTTTGCGGTGGTCTTCACCGACACATCCGCATTCATATATCCCATATTCTGAAGGGCCGTCTTCAGGTCCTCCGCCGTCTGCCGGGCCTGCACACTGTCATACAATACCGGTTCTTCACCGATTTTCTTCAGGGTCCTGTTAATCCATCGTGTACTGTCATGGGCAGATAAGGAATACACCGACAGGGGTATCTTGAAGAGTGAGAACCATTTGGAATTACCCTGCTGACGGATATAAGCACTCAGCTGGGCCGCATCCACATCTTTTGAATCCGACTCAATCTTCACCTTATGCAGAAGATATTCCTGTTCTGGCACGAACTTCGTCGTAGAACAGGAACAGATAACCGTCATAAGGATATTTAACCCTATGAGATACTTCAAATATGTCGTATTCTTTCTCAATAACATGAAATTATTGATTATGCAGCCTATCTAAAATATTTTACAAAACTTAACCATTTAATGTTTCATTATATAAAACATTTCTTTTATGTTTTTAGAAGCAACTAAATCCGTATCATCATTTATTAAATCAATTAAGTCATTCGCAACTTCTTCAGGCAAACGAACTTCAAGGTCTACAAACCTGCTATTTTCCCCGTCTTTATCACAACGTCGTTCATGCAAAACTGCCGTACAATAATCTTTATTTTCAGGATCTCCAAAATCGTGATATATAAATTTTTGCAACCCTGGGGGATAATTCATACTTTCACCGTATTTTTCAATATATGAATAATCATCCGGCACCATATATATGGAGGCTACTATATCTTTATCTTTGCGAACATTTTTAACTGGGTCTAAAAAATATAGCATATAATTTTTACCCTCCATTTTGAAAGATTTTTTTAATTGAATGTTCTCGTCTCTGAATATTCCCGGCAAGACTTGTTTTGATGTAATTGGCTGATCAGGTCGAATATTCCTTAAATCAATTGTCGGAACTTGGTTTCTTTGTGCCAGAGCAACAACTTCCGTCAGTTCCTGCGCATTCAACGGCATATAGGTTGAACGAACGCCGCTATTCACATCTGCCGGATTCATAGTAAGCATTATAATCACAGGAACGCTTTTTAAAGCGGTATTTCCGCTGATGAGTTTTATCCAAAATGTATTCATACCATCATATATTAAAACAAGCGAAGCACTGATCATTGCCAATGCTCCGACTGCAAATATACGGATAATTATTGAATTATTGTTCCTTTTTCTTTGTATTTTTTATAAGGAGTAATACCACTTGGGCATTCAAGGGCTGCATTTCTCGGGGGACAGGTGTGCTTGCGGTCCCCAACCTATAAAAAATAATCTATACAGGTTTTTTTCTAAAAAAGGTTGTAAGGTTGTCAAAACCCGCTGTAGTAAAGACTTTACAACCTGTCGGAGGTTGTCAAAGGTTGTCATAAGGTTGTCATGATATCCTACCCTGAAATAGCATCCATGTCGGGTAAGGTTGTAGGGGTTGACTTTTATGTCAACCCAAGATGCTCTTGAATTCTCGAGAAAATTGGAGAGAAAAAGGTACTATTGGCCGGGCTTTTAGTACCTATTTCTCTTGAATTCTCGAGAAAATTTGTCTAAGATGTATATACACTCCAGGGCTGACATGATAGTTAGCTACTATAAAAAGACTTTATACTCACGCTCGGAAAAGCAAAAGAAAAGTGCACTTTTCTTTTGCATTATCCTCGTATATACGTATCTTTGCAATATGATAAGTAAGAATCTCACGAAATATATCCGCAGTCTGGAGAACAAGAAGGTTCGTAAGAAGGAAGGGTGTTTTATCGCAGAGGGACCCAAGGTGGTTGCCGACCTGATGGAACATTATATGCCCTTGCAGCTGGTAGCTACGGAGCAATGGTATAAAAACAATCATCTTATTCCAAGGAAAGATGATGGTGTCGTCACAGAGGAAGAACTGCGCAAAGTCAGTCTGCTGCAACATCCGCAACAGGTTATCGGCATCTTCCCCATCACCGAGGCTCCCCTACCCTCACCGGATGACGACACCCTCTATCTCGCCCTCGACGGCATACAGGATCCGGGTAATATGGGAACGATCATACGTATCGCCGATTGGTTCGGTATTACCACACTGATATGCAGCAAAGACACGGCAGATATCTATAATCCGAAATGTGTGCAGGCTACGATGGGAAGTATCGCCAGGGTGAATGTGATATATACCGACATGGAGGAATGGCTTGCCGGTCTTCCAGCAGACTATCCCGTTTATGGCACATTCCTTAACGGGAATAATATCTACAAAGAGGATTTGTCAACCTATGGCATTATCATCATGGGGAATGAAGGTAACGGTATCTCAGAGGTTGTAGGAAAATACGTCAACAAACGCATTCTCATCCCTAACTATCCGGAAGGCAGACCGACGGCAGACAGTCTGAATGTGGCGATAGCAACAGCTATCACCTGTGCGGAGTTCCGTCGCCGTTAAATAAATCACCAACGTTGTAACTCACTGTAAATCCTTTGTACGGGGAATCCCATTACATTGAAATAGCTGCCATTGAGGGCGGTGACCCCGATATATCCAATCCACTCCTGGATGCCGTAAGCACCCGCCTTGTCATAGGGTTGGTATTTGGTAATATAATGCGTAATCTCTTCATCCGCAAACGCTTTGAAGGTTACATCGGTAATCACGGAGAATACCCGTCGTTTCTCACGTGTCATCATACAGACACCCGTGATTACCTGATGAGTCTTACCACTGAGTTCCTGTAACATCCTGCGTGCATCAGCCTCATCCTTTGGCTTACCGAGGATCTCTGATCCCAACACCACGATTGTGTCTGCCGTGATCACCAGTTCATCATCAGCAAGCAGTTCTTTATAAGCATCCGCCTTCTCACCCGCGATATAGGATGCCACCTCGGAAACAGGTAAGTCATCGGGATATGATTCCTCAATATCAGGAAGTACCCTCACCTCGAAATCGATATCGAGCCCTTTCAGCAATTCCTTCCTCCGTGGACTGTTACTAGCTAATATAATCTTCAAATCTTTCATCATCTCATCACCTAATTATATATTACCACCCGAAGGCATGGGCATCACTCATCCATTTCCCCTGAACCTTCAACACCTGTTCGATGATATCCCGCGCACAACCATAACCACCTTTTTTTTGACTGATATAGGTACTCACAGCCTTGATCTCTGGACAAGCATCGGCCGGACAACAAGGACAGCCGCAACGACGCATCACCTCATAGTCGGGAATATCATCACCCACATAGATCACCTCTTCATCCTGCAAACCATATTTCTCCAAGAAGGCATCGTATGTCTGTATCTTCACCGCACAACGCATATAGATATCCTTCACGCCCAAACGCTCATAACGCATACGGACACTGTCGGTGGTGGCCCCTGTAAGAAGGACAATCCTCAAGCCGACCTTCTGGGCTAACTGAATGGCATACCCATCCTTGATGTTGATTGTTCGCATCGGTTCTCCGTCAGCATACAGCAAGACTGTCTCTGCACTGAGCACCCCGTCGACATCAAAGATGATGGCCTTTATCTTACTTAAATCATAATTGATCATCTTTTCCCTATTTAAAAAGTTCCTATATGGACATTCTCCCATTTCAACTGTTCCTCGTCATGCTCCGGCAACCGCTGGAGGGGATGACCGAAAGCGATGATCGACAAGACACGCATCTCCTCGGGAATATCCAAGATACCACGGACGACATCCTCCGCCATTGTCCCATCAGACAATCCACGGTTACGTATCTGTATCCAACAGGCACCCAATCCCAGTTCTTCAGCCTGGAAAAGCATGGAGGTAGCGGCGATACTGCCATCTTCCACCCAACAGTCGTTCTCCAGGGGTTCGCCCAAGATAACGATAGCCATCGGGGCATCACGTAAGAAAGTTGCCCCATGATCCTTGGCATCCGACAGTTTCTCCAACGCCATCTTATCATCCACAACCACAAAATGCCATGACTGTCGGTTCATACTACTGGGAGACATCAAGGCTGCACGCAACAATAGTTGTACATCATCACCACTGATCTCCTCATCGGTAAACCGTCGGTAACTCCTTCGCTGTTTTAAAAGTTCACTAAAATATGCCATTAAATAATCCGTTTTCGTTGCAAATTTACAAATAACAACTTGAAAAGACAAATTTCACACATTATTTTTAAGGAATAATAAAGTCGTTGGTATATGACACTCAAAGCATCAATGCTCAGTAGGAAGATCACCTTTTCCTATAGAAAAGTACCCTTTTCTGTCGTACGGGAGAGTATTGACAACAGTACATTCAATCATTAAGAATAGTACAGAAACTACAGTTTCCGGGAACAAGGATACAAGCAGAAGGTCTTTTGCCTGTAGGCAGTAGGCCTTGCACCTGCAGGCAGAAGACTTTCTACTTATAAGCAAAAACCTGTCGAAAGTATTTGTATTATCAAAAACATTTGCTATATTTGCGGTATGAACGAGGAGGTGCACATAGATATTGTTACCCAGAGCGAACAACTGCCTGAGATGACATGCCGTAGTTTCTTCCACAGTATCGAGCTTTTCGAGATCCTGGAGAAGACACGCGCACAACAGCCCTATATGGTGATAGCCAGTCAGGGAGGAAAGGTGGTGGCACATCTCCTGGCAACCATCCGCAGAAGAGGTTCGCTGATCCCTCCTTATCTATTCTCCCAAGGACGTATCTACGGCGAAGGCGACTACGAAGAAGGCATTGAGAAGGAAGTTATATTCCAACTGATGCTCAAGGAGTTAACTAAGTTGTTTAAACGAAAACTTTGTCTGTATATCGAGTTCAGTGACTTAGGTACGAAGATGTTTGGATATAAGATCTTCCGCAAGGAGAATTACTTCCCCGTTCAATGGATGGCCGTACACAACTCCCTACACTCCATGCCACCGGAAGAACGTCTCAATGAGAAGATGAAAGAGCGCATTGCACATATCCACCAGCAGGGAGTATTATTTAAAGAGGTGGAAGACAAGGAAGAACTGAAGGAGTTTTACCGTATGCTTCGCCGTTTCTTCTCGTTGAAAGTTCGCCGTTACCTTCCCCCCGAACGATTCTTCTTTGAGGTTGCCCGTAACGATCATTGTAAGTTGTTTGTCACCAAGCACAAAGAAAAGGTTATCGGGGGATGTGCCTGCATCTATTACAACGACAATGCCTATCTGTGGTATCTGGCTTCCCGCAAACGGCGTTATCCTTTGTTACATCCGGGAACCGCCACTGTCTGGGGGGCTATCAAGTATGCCTACGAGAAAAAATACCGACATATTTACTTCATGGATGTGGGCCTGCCTTTCAAGAAAAGCCAGTATCGTGACTTTATCCTTAGCTTCGGAGGAAAGGAAGTAAGTACTTACAGATGGTTCAGATTCACCGTCTCCTGCATCAACAGTGTTATTGGTTGGATATACCGCGAATAACCTTTACGATGCAATAAACCGTCGAAAGATACGTTAGTATTTTGATGACAAAGAGAATTTGCCTTATCATATACTGTCTGCTGGCTCTCGTGACACAGGGCATCGCACAGACATTCACCCTGCAGGGAAAGGTTACTGACGACCAGAATAATCCTGTTGAACTGGCAACCGTTGCCGTGGTCCAGCAGGGGCGCATGACCATGACCAACCTGAAGGGTGAGTTCACCTTACAACTACTCTCTGCAGACAGTGTCGTGGTAAGGTTTTCTATGGTTGGATACAAGACCAAGACACGTGTACTCAGGAATCCGAAAGGCAGGCAGACATTACTCGTACAACTGCTTGACGACAATATCATCGATGAGGTGGTTGTCACCGACCAGGTAAGACAGACGGGAACCACACAACAACTGAACCCAGCAGATATTAAGCAAACGCCCTCGGTCACCGGTAATGCCGTGGAAGAACTTGTGCAATCGCAAGCAGGAGTGAGCACGCATAGTGAGCTGTCTTCGCAATACAACGTACGTGGCGGTTCTTTCGATGAGAACTTCGTGTATATAAATGATGTGGAAATCTACCGTCCGTTCCTCGTCCGTAGTGGTCAACAGGAAGGGTTGTCGATCATCAATCCCGACATGGTTGAGAAGATCGGGTTCTCCTCTGGCGGTTTCGAGGCAAAGTTCGGTGACAAGATGTCATCCGCCCTCGACATCCATTACAAGCGTCCAAAACCTTTCGAGGCCAGCATCACAGGTAGTCTGTTGGGAGGAAGTGCATTTATCGGTTTCTCCAACAAGAAATTCTCCTGGAGTAACGGCGTCCGATACAAGACCAACCGTTATCTGCTGGGATCACTGGAGACGAAAGGTGAGTATGATCCGCATTTCCTCGACTATCAGTCATACCTTACTTATCAGCCCGACAAGCGGTGGAGCATCGAACTCTTCGGGGATATCTCGGTCAATCATTACAACTTCCATCCAGAAGACCGGGAGACAAGATTTGGAACGTTGGAGAATGTGAAGGCTTTCAAAGTGTATTTCGACGGACAG
>JAEEGL013675065.1_pt1 | contig 12469 bp, 12 predicted proteins | sample 9134231 | NCBI WGS metagenome assembly JAEEGL01 (sample SAMN16246548, study PRJNA631951) | gut metagenome | biome: gut microbiome; feature: rumen; material: fiber-attached | host: Bos | place: Iran: Karaj | collected 2018-10 | reverse complement strand
TCTTTATGTCTTAATGCTCTACTCACGTTCTCTCAAATTCACACTCCCGTATGTCCGAAACCTCCGCTGCCTCGTTCCGTTTCATTCAGCACATCAACATCTATCCACTCTGCCTGTTCATGACGTGCTATTACCATTTGCGCAATGCGCTCGCCGTCGTTAATAACAAAGTCTTCGCTTGAAAGATTAATGAGAATCACACCAATCTCACCACGATAATCGGCGTCAATGGTACCCGGAGAATTGAGTAACCCGATCCCTTTTTTAAGAGCCAGGCCAGAACGTGGACGTACTTGTGCCTCGTACCCTTCGGGCAAAGCTATGAATAGCCCCGTAGGAATGAGTCTGCGTTCCATGGAGTGCAACACGACGGGCTCGTCTAAATTGGCGCGCAGGTCCACACCGGCACTGGCTGGAGTGGCATACGTGGGCAGCGCGTGGTGGCTGCGGTTAATAATTTCTATTTTCATTATCTTATATTATTTACACTACAAAATTACAAATAATCGGACGCACAAGAGCAATAGGACACTTATTTTTCACTGTGTAGTCGTTGTACACAGCGAATCATAGTCATATTCGCCGCGCAGACGACGTGCTTGGCGCGCATTATATTGTACATGGAGCAAATCATGGCTTGGCTTGTAGTCTGGAGATTGTATCCCCGCTAATCCGATCAGCAAGTGGGGTAGGCGGTCACTCATGAACGGCAAGTCTTTGGCCCGCTTTATCGCATTGTAAATATCAGAATGAGTCTGTCGGTAGCTTTTGGACATCCAGAGCCACATGGGAATTTCATACTGTTGCTGTACATCGTTTAGGGCCATACTGTTGCTACGTCCGTAGGTTTGACACCCATCAAACGAACGTTCACCGTGGTCAGGCAGGAATATTACAACAACATTCTCATCTTTCAGCCGGTCCAGAATACGGCTTACCACATAGTCACCGTAAAGCGTGGCATTGTCGTAGTCGGCCAGGATGTCGAGTTGTGACTCTGTCAGATCGGGACGATGGTAGTCGGTCGCTTTGAAACGGTGCCATCCGTCGGGCACACGGTCACCGAATTCGATATGTTGCCCAATAAGGTGAAAAATAGTCAAGTTCTTTTCTGTACGCCACTGGCTCAACGAATCGTAGTCTTGGAGCAGAGCCTCGTCGTAGGTATGTGTGGTGGCATTACGTCGGTCAAACTGAATGCTACTGAGTGTGGAATCCACAAACAGACCGGTATCGAGCAACGACCCCGTGTTCTTGGGAGGATTGATCACATATTGGTTCGAAATAAACTGAACGTGATATCCTGCTCGACGAAAGAGTGTGGTCACCAACGGATAGTCGGTCCAGAATCCCTTGTCACCAAAACTGTAGAGTGAGAACATATGTTCCAAGGCTTCAGTAGTGTAATTCCATGGCGTCACCACATCGGTCAAAACGATCAGGCCGCTGTCCTTTGCCAGTGTTTCCGTGTAAGGGCACGTCTTCAAGGGGTAGCCGTAGAGCGAAAGGTGATGCCGATTCAGGCTTTCACCGACAATGAGCACGATGTTCGGTGAAGTGTAGCTGCAACTGTCCACCTGAGCCATGGACACCGAGGAGGCCAATGCATCAAGCGTCTGTCCGTCATGTCTTACTTCGAGCCAACAGTGCCACAGACGGTGCAGTGGGGTGTAGTAACCGGTCTTGATAGTCACGTCCATGATATGTTGAGGCAACTCTGTGTCTCTCTGAGCGAGCAACAGACGGTGGAACATGTAATGGCGGTTTGTAAAACTCGCGACAAAGCACAGAGGAATACAAGCCAACAGCAGCGGTGCCCCCCATCGGCGACAAAAGCGAGATACCCATGTGGGACACAGCGAAGGACGCAGTGTCAGCAGCACGTGAAGGATTGCCAACACAACGATAAGACCTACGGGCGACAGCAGTACGGATGGTACCACATAGGCGTGGAGAGCTTCGGATGCTTCGCTGGGCGTGGTTGCTAACATGGCACGCAGCACAGACGATTGCATAGGAGCACCTGTGCGTACAAAGAGGAAACAGTCTAACAGACAGACGATGTAGGCCACAGTGGACAACAACCATCTTACCACGCCGCGTGCCTTGTGTGGCAGCACGCACAATAGGGCGCAAACGATGTATAGGTCCGGTAATAACTCAATCAGCGATAGTGGCCTGAGACTGTCCCACGGCTCAAAAACAATGCACAGAGTACCTAAGAGGCCCATGAATACGAAAAAACGTCCGTTGACCTCCAACGGACGGAGGGCGACGGACCACAGTCGAATTATGACATTCCTCATCGGCATATACGTTCGTGATACAAAGTTAGTGAAAAGCCGGTGCTTTAAGATTTCCGAAAAGGGGTGGTTTAGAGGGTGAGACCGTCGAGCAGTTGAAGGTAGATGTCGACTGCGCGTGTGATTTCGCTGAGCTGTATATATTCATCGGCGGTGTGTGAGCGTGCGGAATCTCCTGGTCCCAGTTTGAGAGAGGGACAGTCAATGAGCGCCTGGTCGCTGAGCGTGGGCGAGCCGTAGGGCTTGAGTCCCATGCGTATGAGCGCTTTGACCAAGGGATGCCTAGTGCTAATGTGGCTGGAACGGAGTCGTGTGGAACGCGCTGTAAGTTCGCAATCGACGTTGGCGCGGATGATGTCGAGCACTTCTTCGTTGGTGTAGAGTTCGTTGACGCGGACATCAACGGTGAAGGTACACCGATCGGGTACCTGGTTGTGGGTGCTGCCGGCTTGGATTACGGTGACACTTGTCTTGACGGGACCGAGCAGGGGTGATACTTTGGGGAATTGAAAAGTGCGGAACCATTCGATGATAGGAAGTGCATGGTAAATGGCGTTGTCGCCTTCTTCGCGTGCGGCATGTCCGGCGCGGCCGACAGTGGTACAGTCGAGCACCATGAGGCCACGTTCGGCAATGGCGGGTTGCAGTGCAGTAGGTTCACCCACAATGGCGGTGTCGATGTGGGGCAGGAGTGGGAAAAGGTGCGCCATGCCGCTAGGGCCGGATATTTCTTCCTCGGCTGTGGCTGCGAAGATGAGATTGTATGTTTGCGGGCGTTTTGACAACTGGATGAAGGTTTCAAGAAGGCTTACTAGTCCGCCGCCGCAGTCGTTGGAACCCAGACCGTAAAGCTTATCGCCTTCGAGGGTTGGGCAGAACGGGTCACGTTGCCATCCTGCAGCAGGCCGGACGGTATCGAGATGGGCGTTGAGCAGCAGTGTGGGGTGGTCGGGATGGTAGCCAGGGGCGAGACACCACACGTTGTTGCCTTCACGACATGGGGCCAGACCGTGGACTTGCATAAATTGCTCTATGAGGTCGGCGGCAGCTTGTTCTTCACGACTGAAGGAAGGGGTGCGGATGAGGTCTTTAAGTAGTGTGATCACTTCCATAACATTGGCAAAATTACGCAAAATGTATGATTCTATCTCTGTTTTTTGCAGAATAATAAGATGTGTTTTCCATTGGTCTGTGTCGTTGCGAATATGAAGGTGTCGCCGCCATCGTTCAGGCGGAGCCGCCGGCGCAGTTTGTCAGCGGTTAGTGGAAAGTGGCGTACGCTGATGTTGGCTTGGGTAAGTCCGCTGAGTGTTGTAAACAGATCTTGCTTGTTCATGGTGGTGGTTTTGATTATGTAGAAACTGCGACCAGGGAAACGGGGTATGGCTATTTCGGAGAGAAATAGATGACTGTCGGGACTGACGGGTTTGACGTTGTAACGTCTGGCTAACGCTCCAAAGCATCCGGCTTTCATTAGACTGGCATTGGGCTCGTAAAGGTATTGGCCGGTAGCTGTGTAGGATGAAGTTTGGACGTGAAGTTCCTCAGATGAGAACGCCTCGCTTTCTGCATCATTGGCACATATGAGTCGCATGGGATGAGCGATGCGTTCCATAATGATCAGGAGTTCTTTGCATTCATTGTTCACAGAAACGATGTGAACTTCGCTGACGTAATTCTCCCCCAAGTCTTTGACTGCCTTGCGCCAGTCGAGCATGGGAGAAAACTTCAAGAGTATCCGTGGAGCTTTCCTTAGCAATGTTTCTTTCAAAGGCAAAACGTCGGGTGTGCAGTCGCTGATGGCATAGGTGCGTGTTCCGTGACGGTCGCGGCGGGCAGGGTCGATAAAAATGAGATCGGCCGAAGGCATAGTTTGAAGGAATTCGGTGCTGTCGCCGCAGACCGTCTCCACGTCATGTAGACAGAGAGTTTTGAAGTTATGCGATGTCAGTTCACATAGGGATTCCTGTCTTTCTACATAAATGGATTCTATAAATTGTGGCGCGATGGCGGCAAAGTCAACACCGAAACCACCTGTAAGGTCCACGAAACGTTGCCCGTTACCTGCGATTCGGGCTTTATAGTGTGCCGTCTGTTCACTCGAGCACTGTTCCAAAGCTAAGTGTGGAGGCCATAGAATGTCGGGGTTGGCGGCCCATAAGGGTAATTTGGCTTTTGCTCGTTGCCGCCCTTCTATTTGAGTGAGTGCAAAGGCCATATCAACGTCAGGGTCTTTGTTTCCCGACAAGGCTAGCCGGTGTACATCGTCTGCGGCATGGGTTTCAATGAATCGGCGTGTTGCTTCGTTCATGTGTCCTGCTCTTCGTAGGTGTCGTAGAGGAAATCGTTATAAGGATACTTTTGAACGTGAAGTTCTCGTACTTTCTTATAAAGCAGTTGTCGGAAGGCTTCAAGGTTGGTACGTTCGCGGGCGGAAAGGAAGATACAGTCTTTACCGAGTTTGGCCATCCAACTTTGTTCCAGTTCCTCAAGCGTCCAGTTGGCTTTGGTGCGCGGAGTCAAGTCATCAGCATCTTTCTCAACATAGGTGTACGCGTCAATTTTGTTGAAAACGACGATTTCAGGCTTATTACCGGCACCGATGTCAGTGAGCGTGCGTCTGGTAACCTGCATTTGTTCCTCAAAGTCGGGGTGACTGATGTCAACCACGTGCAGTAACAAATCGGCTTCACGCACTTCGTCGAGTGTACTCTTAAATGATTCAACGAGGTCAGTGGGTAATTTGCGAATGAACCCCACGGTGTCTCCCAACAGGAAAGGTAAGTTCTGCAATACCATCTTACGTACGGTGGTGTCGAGTGTGGCAAACAGTTTGTTTTCTGCGAATACGTCACTTTTAGCCAGCAGATTCATCAATGTGGATTTGCCTACATTGGTATAACCTACGAGAGCCACGCGAATAAGTCGTCCGCGGTTTTGGCGTTGTGTGGTTTTTTGTTTGTCGATTTCAGCCAAGCGGCGTTTTAACAGGGACATACGGTTAAGGATGATGCGTCGGTCCATTTCCAATTGCGTTTCACCTGGTCCTCGCAGTCCTACACTGCCTTTGCCACCGCCGCTACCCGAGCCGCCACCTTGTCGTTCGAGGTGAGTCCATAGGCGTTGCAGCCGGGGAAGCAAGTAGCGGTATTGTGCCAATTCCACTTGTGTTTTGGCACTTGCGGTCTGGGCGCGCATGGCGAAGATATCGAGAATCAAACTGGTGCGGTCAAGGATTTTAATCTGAAGTTCCTTCTCGATATTACGCAGTTGCTTGGCTGAGAGTTCGTCGTCGAAAATGACCATACCCACTTCGCGTTCTGCATCAGCCTCATCGTTTAGATATTGTTTGATTTCCTGTAATTTCCCCGTACCTATGTAAGTCGTACTGCTGGGACCGTCGCACCGTTGTGTGAATCGGCGCACGGTATGTGCCCCAGCCGTTTCGGCAAGAAACTCTAATTCGTCAAGGTATTCCTGTGTACGACGTTCGTTCTGCTGTGGTGTAATGAGAGCTACAAGCACCGCCGTTTCGGCCTTCGCTTCAGAGAGTACAAATTCTTTCATTCGTCAGTCGGTATCGTTTTCAGTGACGTTTTTCACGGAAAAAGCGTTGCATGAGTTCGCGTGATTCGTCTGCCAGTACGCCTGCGGTAACCTCAGTCTTTGGATGGAGGACTTGTGGTGCGTACTGGGTATAACCACGTTTTTCATCGGCCGCCGCGTATACAAGACGGCCCATCTGAGCCCAAGCAATGGCGCCGGCACACATGGTGCAAGGTTCTACGGTGACATAGAGCGTGCAATCGGTCAGGTATTTGCCTCCTGTGGCATTGGCTGCAGCCGTGATGACCTGCATCTCGGCGTGGGCAGTGACGTCGTTCAGGCGTTCTGTCAGGTTATGTCCGCGTGCCAACACGCGGTCGCCCGCCACAATGACTGCCCCGATTGGCACCTCGTCCTCATTGTAAGCGTTTTGAGCCTCTTGAAGCGCCAGTTTCATGTAGTAAGTATCGTCCATATCAGTTTACAAAGTTACGACAATGTTTTTCGTTTTGACAGTATTGGGCGTGGAAAAAACAACATCCCGTTTAGTTTTTTCAATGTCCGATGTATGAAAAACTATATCGGAGTTAGTTTTCATGAAAACGCATTTGGAAAAACCGGCTTCGGCAGTCGTTTCTCGAAAAAAGCACATGTCTGGCCCTGTTGTGTTGATTCTGCGCGCCAGACATGCCTTGTGTTTGGCAGGAAAGCGTTACCTTTGTGCTGAATTTGAAATTACGTGTATGGCATCTCACAACGAATTGGGCCGTTTGGGCGAAGAGGCTGCGGTGCATTATTTGGTGATGCACGGTTACCACATCCTCGAGCTTGACTGGCACTATGGTCACTGTGACATTGACATTGTGGCTGAGAAATTGGGCTTCATCATCTTTGTTGAGGTCAAGACACGTGTTTCGTCCACTTTTCAGGCTCCTGAGGCCGCTGTGGACCGTCGGAAAATGAGCCGTCTCCTTGCTTCGGGCCATGCCTATCTCATTAAAAAGCGTTTGGATTGGCCTTACCGCTTCGATATCGTGGCTGTGGAAGGCACCGGTTTCGACAACTTTAAGATACGTCACATTAAAGATGCCTTTGACCGTGCTTCATTGTTTGTAGAACAGGCCTATGACGGAGGTTTGAGACACCAGACACACATTAGCGCAGACGATGAGGCAGGCAGAAATTGAAGTGTTGCGATTGTCCGAGACAACGTCGACCAATGACGAGGCAAAGCGCCTTATGCTCCAGTCTATGGCGCAGAAAGTGATAGTCATGACCGATTACCAAACGGCGGGACGGGGGCAGACGGGCAATACATGGGAGAGTGAACGCGGCAAGAACCTGTTGTTCAGTGTCGGAGTGCGACCTGCGTTTCTCCCGGCGCGGCGTCAGTTTCTTTTGCTCCAAGTCATGTCGCTCGCAGTGGCACAAACACTGGTACAATATACTGACAACATTTCCATAAAATGGCCTAACGACATCTATTGGTGCGACAAGAAAATTTCAGGTACGCTCATTGAAAACGAACTCTCGGGTGAAAGCATCCGGCAGTGCGTCTTGGGAACGGGCATCAACGTCAATCAGGAACACTTTGTCAGTGATGCGCCCAATCCAGTTTCACTCCGCCAGATTTTAGGCCACGATGTGCCGCGCGACAGGCTGTTTATGGATTTCCTGAAGCATTTTGAAACGTTCTACAGCCGTTTGGAATCAGGCGAAAGCGAATCTTTGGCGCAGCAATACGGCGATAGCCTCTATTGGCGCGAAGGTATGCATCCGTATCGTGACTCCCGGGGCACGTTTAGGGCTTTTATTGACGGCGTTGAGCCTGACGGGCACTTGTTGCTTCGGACTGACGAAGGCCAGGTGCGACGTTACGCCTTCAAGGAAGTATCTTTTTTAATCACACTCTGAGTATTGGAAACCGGGACTTCTCTTAACGTCAGACAGCGCATATTCCGTATCGCCTTACCCGCCATTGTATCGAACGTGACGGTACCTCTGCTCGGCTTAGTCGATACAGCCATCGTGGGTCATCTCGGTAGTGCTGTCTATATCGGAGCTATTGCCGTCGGAGGTATGATTTTCAGCATGGTATATTGGCTCTTCGGTTTCCTGCGTGGCAGTACCAGTGGGTTTACTTCGCAGGCGTTGGGTGCAGGTCAGACTGAGCAAGTGACTCACTCGCTTGTACGAGCTCTGGTGTTTGCCTGTCTCACGGCAATGGTGCTCCTGGTGTTTCAAGTGCCGCTTGGACATCTGGCGTTGTCGTTAGTTCACGCCACACCGCGCGTGGAAGCCGAGGCGTTTACCTATTATAAAATATGTATATGGGGTGCGCCGGCCGTATTTATGCTTTACGGTTTCAACGGATGGTACATTGGATTGCAGAACACCCGGGTGACGATGGCGGTGGCGCTTGTGCAGAACGTGTTGAACATCCTGCTGAGCCTTTTCTTCGTCTTTGTTTGTGGCATGAAGGTTGCCGGCGTGGCTTTGGGCACGTTGCTTTCGCAGTATGCCGGCTTGACGTTGGCCATGTGGGTCTGGCGAGTACACTATCCCCAATACGCGATGAACTATGCCGGGTTTAGAAAAAACTATGTCGGACATGGAAAATTCTATGTCGGATGTAGAATCACGGTACCCTTGCTCCGTTTTAAGCGTATTTTTCAGAGGCAGTTCTTCACGGTAAACCGCGACATCTTTCTTCGCACATTGTGCATCATTGCCGTGACATCGTTCTTCACAATTGCAGGAGCGCGTCAGGGAGACCTCATTTTGGCAGCCAATGCCCTGTTGTTGCAGCTCTTCTATCTGTTTTCGTATTTCATGGACGGCTTTGCCAATGCCGGAGAAGCCTTGTCGGGACAAAGCCACGGCGCTTGCGATGCCGGTGGACTGACACGCGTGCTGCGAACACTGTTTCTTTTGGGCATTATGTTGGCCGTGCTGTTCACGTTGACCTATATGCTCTTCGCGCCATACTTTCTTTCGCTTCTTACAGACAACAACGGCGTGATAACGACGGCTTCACGTTTCCGTTGGTGGATAGTGGCCGTGCCATTGGCTGGTTTCGCCGCTTTTTTGTGGGACGGTGTTTTCATGGGACTCACCACGACGCGCCGCATGTTGTTTTCCATGGCGACGGCAACGGCTATATTTTTCCTCATATTCTTTGTGACCGGCCCAAGGCTGGGGAACGACGGCCTGTGGTTGGCTTTCGTTTCCTATTTGTTTGTACGTGGAATGGTGCAAACGCTCTATTGTCCGCTGATTCTCAAGGAAGAGCGAATGCGGGAGGCACAGCGTGCCACTTTGGTGCCTTGAACGGCCCTGTTATTTCTTTCTGTGTTTTGGCTGCTTCGTTATGACGCTTACGAAGTAGGATTTCAAGTCTTGAATCTGATGTTTGTCCACCGTCAGATAGCGATGACGGCCGGCCGGGTCGGGCGTAAACAGTGTGTGACCCTGTTTGTCCACTCGGATGACGCCTGTAGGCGATGCTGTCATGTACTTGTCGGGGTGGAGCACCTGCACTACAGCGGTAAGGTCCCATGTGGGACGGTCGTAAGGCATCTTGGCGTAGGCTTTGTAGGCTTCCACAAGAGGGTGGGCCGATGTCCAGCCGAAGTCATCGGCTATGCTCTTGCCGGGGTAACGTATGGCGTTGCCCAACTCCCAGGGCGACGTGACGATAGGCACTTTACACGTTTCAAAAAGCGCTTTGGCGGCGTCCACGTCCTTTACCACATTGTATTCGGCCCGCTTGGGGTCGTCGAAACAGCCTGCCATGAGCGAGAGATACTTCACTTTCTTCGCCACAAGGTCAATGCCTGCGAGGGAAGACCACTTGTCGGGCCCACTATTGAGCAAACGTGCCAGATTCGTGGAGAAACCGGTGGAGATAATCACTACGCTGTGGTCGGGTTGCTTCGTGAGAATGCGGCGGTAGAGTGTGGTGGCGTCGGGCAGGCGGTCAGGATTCTTTACGCGGCACTTGAAGAGCGGTTTACCCTTCTTGTCCGTCAGATCGAGGGTTTTCTGAGCGTACGTGGCGTATGTGTCGGCAAATCCACCGCCTTTGCTGGTGCCAATGGGAATTTTGGCGTAGCCGTACCAGCGGTTCATGACGTCCAGAAAGCGTGGCGATGCATCCGAAGGCTGGTTGGTCATGATGGCAAGCAATCGGATGTGCCCCATGTCCATGTATTTGTATAATAGGTCGAGGGCGAGCACGTCGTCCACGTCGTTGCCCATGTCGGTGTCGAAGATGACGGACAGTGGGCGGTTGTCTGTCGCGTCCGCATAGACGTTAGTGACCGACATGAAGCCCAGTGACAGCAGCATAAGGGAGAGATACAGTTGTTTCATTGGCGTTTCGTTTGGGTTGTCAATGCAAATTTAAGCAACAATTGGCATTAGTCGTGTCTGTCGGACACACTTTTTGAAAAAAGTGGCTTGCTTGGCTGCACATATGCCGTTTTTTCAGTACTTTTGCTCTTGTATAACAAATAGGATTCATTCTGTTATGGCAAAATTCAAACGCGTGTTGCTCAAATTGAGCGGTGAAAGCCTGGCTGGCCCACAAGGGCAGGGCATTGATGTGGAACGCCTGAACGTTTACGCACGTCAGATTAAGGAAGTGTGTGAAATGGGAGTGCAAGTGGGTATCGTGATTGGCGGTGGCAATATTTTCCGCGGGTTAAGCGGAGTAGGCCGCGGCTTCGACCGGGTAAAGGGGGATCAGATGGGTATGTGTGCCACGGTCATCAATTCTTTGGCTCTTTCAAGTGCATTTGACGTCTTGGGAGTGAAGAACCGCGTGCTCACGGCCATACGTATGGAGCCCATAGGTGAGTTCTATACGAAGTGGAGGGCTATTAATGCGCTCGAAGCCGGCGAAGTGGTTATCATGAGCGGTGGAACGGGCAACCCATACTTTACAACCGACACGGGGTCTTCGTTGCGCGGCATCGAGATTGAGGCAGACGTGATGCTGAAGGGCACTCGCGTGGACGGAATATACACTGCCGATCCCGAAAAAGACCCGACGGCAACGAAATTCAGCGAGATTACTTACGATGAAGTTTACAAGCGCGGACTCAAAGTGATGGACCTTTCGGCCATCACAATGTGTCGGGAAAACGGATTCCCCATTTATGTGTTCAACATGGATGTCGAGGGCAATCTGCGCCGCGTCATGGAAGGCGAGCACATAGGTACGCTTGTGAAGAAGTGACTCGTGGCCGTAAAGGCGGCGCTTCAAAAGTCAGAAACGGCGTTTCAAATTTTTGAAACGCCGTCTTTGTATCCATATGATGTGAATATATGCTCAAAATTGCTTCATCAGATTCACGATGATGCCGTCGCGCACGCCAATGGCCGCAGTCTCAATGTAAGGGATGCAGGTGGCAGTGGCAATGGTGCGGAAAATGAGTGCGGCTTCGGCGATAATTTCAGCACGGTCGCGTTTCAGGTGATAGCGTGTCATTTTTTCTTCCAACGAGAGCTGATTCAATTCGTCGCATGCGTGGTTAATGGTTTCGCATGTGATGTGCGTGGGGCAATTAACATTGGGAAAAAGTTCGCCAATCTTGTGGATGCCGCCTCCGGAACCGACCACGTGGAGCGGACCGTGAAGATCGCAGAGACGGGAAAGCTCGTCGGAGAGCACATGAAGGGCGTCGGGTTCCATAGTGCCACAAATGAGACGCATGGAACCGACAGGGAATGAGCGTGTGTAGGTTACTTCTCCGTCAATGGCAAGACACACGTCTGTACTGCCGCCCCCCACATCGGTAAACAGGATTTTGGAGGGTGCTGACGGGGTCTTCGCAAAATAACAGTCGCGTACCAGACGCGCTTCCTCATCTCCGCTAATGATATCAACGTGAATGCCCGATACAGCCTCTACCTTGTCAATCACTTCTTGGCTATTCGACGCATCGCGAAGGGACGCCGTGGCACAAGCTCGCCAATGCTTCACCTTGGATGCAATCATGATGAGGCGGAATTGCTTCATGGCTTGGGCCAACGCTTCGGTACGCTCTTGACTGATGCTTCCGTTGGCGTAGACATCCATTCCCAACTGCACGGGGATGCGTGCCATGTAATCCAATTTGGGCCGTACGTTGGAGTTATAGGTTTGTCGCAACTCCGTGTCAACCTTTTTAATGAGCAGGCGGCTGGCGTTGGAACCGATGTCAATGGCAGCTAATTTCATAAATGAGGATATAAAAAGAACGTGCTGTCATTTGGTTGGCAGCACGTTTTTATTTGTTATTAGTTTTGGCGCAAGTACATCGCACCGGTAACATCGGGCGTCGCTGTCTTTCCATTGAGTTTATAGACAGCCTTACGCGTGTAGTAATAGTTGTTTCCGACTCTCAAACCTTTGGCTTCGGAATCCTTGGTATTGCAATTGATGGTGCCAAAGTGGAAGTACATGTCCTCTTCTGTTTTGAAACAGATGGGACGTTTGTTGTTGGGTATACCATTCTCGATAACGGTCAGCATCTTGCCGTTTACAGCCAGTGTAAGTGTGGTTTCGCCGTTGGTATTGGTTACATCGGCACTTTGGCAGTTGATGCCCTTGCCGCCGTCACCGTTCATGGTGA
>JAEEGL010145125.1_pt1 | contig 12469 bp, 8 predicted proteins | sample 9134231 | NCBI WGS metagenome assembly JAEEGL01 (sample SAMN16246548, study PRJNA631951) | gut metagenome | biome: gut microbiome; feature: rumen; material: fiber-attached | host: Bos | place: Iran: Karaj | collected 2018-10 | reverse complement strand
GGAAGCAGACCGTTACGGTCACCGCCACCTCCGGCGGCTCCACGGACGGCAGCGAAAAGAAGCAGCCGGTGAAAAAAGGCCAGAAGGTGGGCCGCAACGACCCCTGCCCCTGCGGCAGCGGCAAAAAGTATAAATTCTGCTGCGGCAGATAACGGTGAATATATATGTATGAAAACAATACGTACCCGGATCCGTTCTTTCCGCCTCCGTGGTCCCTGCCCCCGACGGAAAAGCGCGCGCGGCGGTCCCTGTTTATAACGGGCTGCATCGCAGGCGGCGGTTTTCTGGGCTATCTGGTGTTCGGCATGGGCTTTTCCGCGCTGCTGCGCCCGGGGGCCGTGCTGAACCGCATGTATTACGGCGATCCGCTCTGCCAGTACCTTATAGAGATCCTGTACTCGTTCTTCTGCGTGGGCATGCCGTTTCTGTTCGTCTTCCTGGGGCTGCGCGCCACCGAGGGGGACCGTGGGCTTTCGATCCCGCTGGGGGCTGCCCGCAAACCGAAGTACGTGCCGCTCCTGATCGTTGCCGGGGTGGGCGTATGCTTCGTCGGCAGCATGGCTTCCAACTATTTCGCGGCATACGCCGACGCGTTCGGTTACGGCTTCACCTCGTATTACGAGGCCATGCAGCCGGAAGCCCTTCCGGCCGGCGTTCTGGGGGTGGTCGTGCTCACGCTGCGCAGCGCGGTCGTGCCCGCGATGACCGAGGAATTCGTATTCCGCGGCGTGCTGATGCAAAGCCTTAAAAAATACGGCAGTGCTTTCGCCGTGGCCTCCACCGCGGTGCTGTTCGGGCTGATGCACGCCAACATGACGCAGGCGCCCTTCGCGATCATCGCGGGGCTTGCGCTCGGCTACTGCGCGGCGGTCACCGGCTCCTTGTGGGTCTCGGTCGCCGTGCACTTCTGCAACAACTTCGTTTCCGTCATCATCACGGTCGTCTCCGCAAAAGCGGGGGAGTTCGCGGGCAGAATGACCTCCGCCGTTATAGTTTACGGCGGCATCGCGCTCGGCGTATGCGCCGCGGTGATCTACTTCCTGCTTGCCGGGCGCGACACGCGTCCGGAAAAGGCGTCCGTGTACGCAAAAAACAAGGCGGCGGCGTTTTTCCTGGCGCCCACGCTGCTGATAGCCGTCGGCTGGCTGCTCTGGTACACGTTGAACGATATCATTCCGTTCGCTTCCTGGGTGGCAGGTGCATGATATGGCAGCTTACGAACGCATAGAATCAAAATCGAACCCCAAAATAAAAGAGGCCGCCGCGCTCAACGACGCGCGTGAGCGAAAAAAAACCGGCCTGTTCCTTGCGGAGGGCGCGCGCCTGTGCGCCGACGCCGCCGAAAACGGCGTGGAGATCGTTTCGCTGTTTATAACGGATAAAGCCGCGGAGACCTACGAAGCCTGCTATCACGCGGTGCTCCGGGCAGCGGCGCGCGAGTACCGCGTTTCCGAGACCGCCGCAGAGCGGCTTTCCGACACCGTTTCAAGCCAGAATTTCTTTTGCGTCTGCCGCCGGAAGCCCGAAGCGGCGCGGCCGGACCCCGCCGGGGCCTACCTGCTTACGGACCGTATCCAGGACCCCGATAATCTCGGGGCGCTGGCCCGTTCGGCAGAGGCGTTCGGCGCGGACGGCCTTATCGTATGCGGCGGCTGCGATATCTATGCGCCCAAGGCGCTCAGGGCGTCCATGGGGGCGCTGCTGCGTTTTCCGGTGTTCCGCCGGGCGGACGCCGCCGATACCGTGCGGGAATGCGTGGAGGCGGGCATGCGCGCCTACGCCGCCGTGCTGCACCGCGACGCGCTCGATCTGCGCGCCGTAACCCCCGCGGGCGGCAGGCTCGTTGTGATCGGCAACGAGGGGCAGGGCGTAAGCCCGGCCGCCGCCGAGGCCTGTACCGATTACGTTACCATTCCCATGGCGGGGCGGGCGGAAAGCCTGAACGCCGCCGCCGCGGGCGCGGTGCTTCTGTGGGAACTTATAGGAAAAACAAAAATATAGAAAACGCCGCTTATGCGGCGCGTGAAGTAACTTTATGGAAAACATTATTCTTTGGCTGCAGCTTCATTATGCGCTCGGCGGTACGGTGGCGGGCGGCAAGCTGCTGCGGAAATTCAAAACCGCCGAGGCCGTTTTCGCCGTTTCGCCCGAAGCCCGCGAAAAAGCGGGGGAGCTTACGCCGGAAACCGCCGAAAAGCTGCGGCAGGCGCTTCGGCTGCGTTCCGAAGCCCTCGCCGTCGCCGCCACCTGCAGGCATTTCGGCTGGCAGGTGATCACGCCGGAGAACTCCTGCTACCCGCCCGCGTTCCGGACGCTGAAGGACCCGCCTCTGGCGCTGTTCGCCGCGGGCGATCCCACCTTTCTGGTAAACGGGCACAGGGCTGCCGTGGTGGGCACCCGCGAACCGGCGGACCGCGCGCTGCGCGCGGCTTACGATATCGGCGCCGCGCTGAGCGAGGCCGGTATCGTTACTGTGAGCGGCGGTGCGCTCGGTGTGGACAGCGCCGCGCACGAAGGGGCGCTCACGGGGGACGGCGGCACCGTCTCCGTGCTGGGCAGCGGCATCGCCAGCGCCTACCTGCCCGAAAAGGTATTTTTACGGCGGCGCATACAAAAGCAGGGCGTGCTCATCAGCGAGCTGGAGCCCTTCCAGCCGCCCACGCACAATACGTTCCCGCGCCGCAACCGGCTGATCGCGGCGCTGGGCGAAACGCTCACGGTGGTACAGTCCGGCCTGCGCGGAGGTTCCATGATCACCGCGAAATACGCGCAGGGAATGGAGCGGCCGATCTACGCGCTCTCGCCGGAGGTGTTCTCCTCGCAGGGCTGCGGCGCGCTGATCTCCAGAGGCGCCGTTGCGCTGGACTGCGCCGGAAAACTGCTTTCGTTCTACGGCTGCGGCGCGCAGGACGCCATCCCGCTGGATACCGGCGGCGCCGTGCCCCGCGTGCTCACGCCGCAAAAATGCTCGCTTGCGGAGTTCGCCATGCTCAACCGCGTAACGCCGGGGGAGGCAGCCCCCTTATACGAAGAGATCTGCAGGGGGGCGCGCGCGGGCGGCGCCGCGCAGGCGTATGTTCCGCCCATGCTGCCGACGCAGTACGGCGCGGATAGACCGAAGCGACCCTACGCGGCCGCATCGGATTTTGCCCCGGCGCGGAACGAAGCGCCGAAAACCGCGCCATCCTCCGCAGAGGAGACGCTTGCGGCGCTGAAGCGGCGGATCGCCGACGCGCAGAAGCTGCCGGACGACCAGCGCGCCGTATTCATGGCGCTGCGGTCCGAGCCGACGGGGCTGGACGACCTCGCCGCGCAGACCGGGCTTTCCACCGCGGCGCTTATGACGGCGCTCACCGCCTTGGAGCTTGCCGACCTCGCCGAAACGCACCCCGGCAACCGGGCCTCCGTAAAGCTCGGATAAAACAGTACATCATACGGCCCTCCCGGGTTCGGGAGGCGGCCGGTAAAAATAGACAGGGAGTTTTATTTCAATGGAATCTTTAGTGATCGTGGAATCGCCCGCAAAGGCGAAAACAATCAAAAAATATCTGGGCCCCGGCTTTGAGGTGAAGGCCTCCATGGGCCACGTGCGCGACCTTTACTCCAGCAAGCTCAGCGTGGACGTAAAAAAGGATTTCGAGCCGAACTACACCGTGATCAAGGGCAAGGAAAAGCTGATCGCCGAGCTGAAGGCCGCGGCGGACAAAGCGGACAGGGTTTATCTCGCGACCGACCCGGACCGCGAGGGGGAGGCGATCTCCTGGCACCTCGCCACCGTGCTGGGGCTGGATCTGGATCTCACCGACCGCGTGAAGTTCAACGAGATCAACAAGCGCAGCGTGCTCAACGGCATCGCGCATCCTGAGAAGATCGACCAGGACCTTGTGAACGCGCAGCAGGCGCGCAGAATACTGGACCGCCTTGTGGGCTACCGTCTTTCGCCGTTCATCTCGCAGAAGATCCACCGCGGGCTCTCCGCCGGGCGCGTGCAGAGCGTGGCGCTGCGGCTGATCGTGGACAGGGAAGAGGAGATCGAAAGATTCGTGCCGGAGGAATACTGGACGGTGGAAGCGACGCTTTCCGCGCCGCCCTCCAAAAAACAGTTCAAGGCCGTGTTCACCGGCGACGAGACCGGCAAGATCAAGCTGACGAACGAGGCCGAGACCAAGGCGGTGCTCGCCCGTCTGGAGGGCGCCTCCTATAAGGTGGCGGAGCTGAAAAAGGGCGTGCGCAAAAAGCAGCCCTCCCCGCCGTTCATCACCTCCACCCTGCAGCAGGAGGCCTCGCGCCAGCTGGGCTTTACCGCCAAGCGCACCATGAAGGTGGCGCAGGAGCTGTACGAGGGCGTGGACGTCGCCGGGCACGGCGCGGTGGGCCTTATCACCTATATGCGTACCGATTCGCTGCGCATAAGCGAGGAATCGCGGGCCGAGGGCAACCGCTTTATTTCGGAGAATTACGGAGATAAATACCTGCCGGAAAAACCCCGCTACTATAAATCCCGCGCGGGCGCGCAGGACGGGCACGAAGCCATCCGCCCTTCCAACGTATATATCACGCCGGAGGCGGCGAAGAGCTCCCTTACCGCCGAGCAGTACAAGCTGTATTCGCTCATCTGGCGCCGCTTCCTTGCCAGCCTGATGGCCGCCAGTGTGCAGGATACCGTAAAAACCGAGATCCACGCCGCGCAGAACGAAGCCGACGGCCGTTACTGCGTGTTTTCCGCCAGCGGCTACGCCGTCCGGTTCGACGGCTACACCGCGCTGTACGATAATTCCTACGAGGACGAGGAAAACAAGACCTCGCTGCCGGAGCTTGCCGCGGACGCCGCGCTCAAGCTGCGCGAGCTGAAGGACGAGCAGCACTTTACGCAGCCGCCCATGCGCTATACCGAGGCTTCGCTCATCAAAACGCTGGAGGAGACCGGCGTGGGCCGTCCCAGCACGTATGCCTCCATCCTCTCCACCATACTGGACCGCGACTACGTGGAGCGGGAATCCAAAAAAACGCTGAAGCCCACGGAGCTCGGCACGGCGATCACCGCCCTGCTGAAGGAAAAATTCCCCAAGATCGTAAACACGAAGTTCACTGCCGGGATGGAAGCGGATCTCGATAAGATCGAGGCGGGCGGCTACGATTACATTAAAATGCTGCACGCCTTCTACGATGAATTCGAGGATACGCTGCAGAAGGCGAAGTCTTCGATGGAGGGCGAAAAGATCCGTCTGGAATCCGACCAGACCGACGTCCCCTGCGAAAAATGCGGCGCGATGATGGTGATAAAGGTGAGCCGGTTCGGCAAATTCCTGGCCTGTCCCAATTACCCCGCGTGCAAGTTCACCAAGCCGTTCGTTACCAATACCACCGGCGTGTGCCCGGAATGCGGCGGACAGGTGATCGGCAAAAAGAGCCGCAAGGGACACGAGTTCTTCGGCTGCTCCAATTACCCGAAATGCAAATTTGCCACATGGGATAAACCCCAGGACGCCGTATGCCCCAAGTGCGGCTCCACGCTGTTCCGCAGCCGCAGCGGCAAGGTGCACTGCTTAAAAGAGGGCTGCGGCTACGAGGCCGCCAGGGGAAAGGCAAAAGATGAGTAACACCGTTACCGTGATCGGCGGGGGCTTTGCCGGGTGCGAGGCCGCGCTGCAGCTGGCAAAACGCGGCGTGAAGGTGCGGCTGTACGAGATGAAGCCGCGGCGGTTTTCGCCCGCGCATAAAAGCGAGGCGCTCTGCGAGCTGGTATGCTCCAACTCGTTCAAGGCGGCGCGCATCGAAAGCGCCGCGGGGCTTCTGAAGGCGGAAATGGAGCTTTTGGGCAGCGTTTGCGTGCGCTGCGCAAAGCTTACCGCCGTGCCCGCGGGCGGGGCGCTGGCCGTGGACCGCGATCTTTTCTCCGCCGCCGTAACCGCGGCGGTAGAGGCGGAGCCGAACATCACGGTGATACGTGAGGAATGCACCGCGATCCCGCGCGAGGGCGTGGCGATCGTGGCGGCCGGGCCGCTGGCAAGCGAAGCGCTGAGTGAAGATATCGCCCGCCTGTGCGGCGCGCCGCTCAGTTTCTTCGACGCCGCCGCCCCCATCGTTACCGCCGAAAGCATCGATTTTACGCGGGCGTTTACCCAAAGCCGCTACGAGAAGGGCGGCGACGATTACGTAAACTGCCCCATGAATAAAGAGGAATACGAGCTGTTTTATAAGGAGCTGGTCTCCGCCGAGCGCGTGATCCTGCACGATTTTGAAAAGGACGGCGTATACGAGGGCTGCATGCCCATCGAGGTGATGGCGGCCCGCGGCGAAAATACGATCCGCTTCGGCCCCATGAAGCCGGTCGGGCTCCGGGACCCCGCCACGGGGCGCCGCCCCTGGGCCGTGCTGCAGCTGCGCAAGGAGAACGCCGCGGGCACACTGTATAACCTCGTGGGGTTCCAGACCAATCTTAAATTCGGCGAGCAGCAACGGGTGTTCTCGCTGATCCCCGCGCTCAAAAACGCCGAGTTCGTGCGCTGGGGCGTTATGCACCGCAACACGTTCTTAAAGTCGCCGGGGCTGCTGACCCCCGCGTTTCACATGACCGAACGCCCCGATATCTTTTTTGCCGGGCAGATCACCGGCGTGGAGGGGTATATGGAATCCGCCGCCTCCGGCATCCTCGCCGGCATCAACGCCGCCAACCGCGTGCTGGGCAGGCCGGAATTCATCCTGCCGCCAACCTCAATGATGGGCGCGCTTTCCCGCTATATCGCGGACGAGACCGTAAAGGATTTTCAGCCGATGGGCGCCGCCATGGGGCTGCTGCCCGCGCCTGAGGAACGCATCCGCGATAAAAAAAGCCGTTACGCGGCGCTGGCCGCCCGCGCGCTGGAAGACGTGCGGCAATACGCGGCAGCCGCAGAAGGATAAAACCGTATGAAGGAACTTGAACAAAAATTAGGCTATCGTTTCCGTGATCCCGCTCTGCTGGAGCTTGCGCTCACGCATTCCTCCTACGCCAACGAAAAGGGCGCCCACCGCGATAACGAGCGGCTGGAGTTTCTGGGCGATTCGGTGCTGGGCTTTATCACGGCGGAGTATCTTTTCTCCACCATGCCCGCAACGCCCGAGGGGGAGCTCACCAAGCTGCGCAGCGCGGCGGTATGCGAAAAATCGCTGGCTGTGTTCGCGAATTCGCTGGGACTGGGGAGGTACCTCCGGCTCGGCAAGGGCGAGGTGATGAGCGGCGGCGCGTCGCGCCCCAGCATTCTGTCGGACGCGTTCGAATCGGTCATCGCCGCAATCTATCTGGACGGCGGCATGGAGGCGGCAAAAAAATTCGTGCTGCGCTTTATCGAGACCGCCGAGACCGACGTTTCCGCCGTCACCGATTATAAAACGAAGCTGCAGGAGATCGTGCAGCAGAACCCGGACGAGCAGCTTCGCTACGTGCTTGCGGCGGAGGCCGGTCCGGACCACGACAAAACCTTTACCGTTGAGGTGTACCTCAACTCCAACTGCGTCGCCACGGGCGAGGGGCATTCCAAAAAGAAGGCCGAACAGGCCGCCGCGCGGGAAGCGCTCCGCCTGATGGGCATAGACCTGTAAACCGATATATGAAGCACGTTAACGTTTCGCTGTTCGTACCGCACGCGGGCTGCCCGCACCGGTGCGTGTTCTGCGACCAGAAGGCCATCTCCGGCGCGTCCGCGCCCATCACCCGCGCGCAGATCGAAGCAGCCTGCCGCACGGCGGCCGCCTGCCCGCACGATCCCGAAAACAGCGAGATCGCCTTTTTCGGCGGCAGCTTTACCGCGGTGCCCCGCGCGCTGCAGGAGGAATGCCTTTCCGCCGCCGCGCCGTTCCTGCAAAACGGTTTCGCCGGGATCCGTATCTCCACCCGGCCCGACGCCATCGACGCCGAAGAGCTTGCGTTTTTGAGATCGCGCGGCGTTACGGCGATCGAACTGGGGGCGCAGAGCATGGATAACGGCGTGCTTATAAAAAACGGACGCGGCCACACGGCGGAGGATACCGAACGCGCCGCGGAGCTCATCAGGGAGCACGGCTTCTCGACGGGGCTGCAGATGATGACGGGGCTGTACGGCAGCACCGACGAAAAAGACCTTGCCACCGCGCGGGAGTTCATCCGGCTGCGGCCCGATACTGTGCGTATCTACCCCACGTTGGTGCTTGAAAATACGGCGCTGGCGGCGCTTTACGCGGCGGGCGAATACAATCCGCCCGCATTGGAGCAGAGCGCCGCGCTGTGTGCGGAGCTGCTGCGGCTGTTTGAGGAAGCGGGCGTCCGCGTGATCCGCATGGGGCTGCATTCCGGCGGCGACGTGGAGCGGAACCTGCTGGCGGGGCCGTACCATCCCGCGTTCCGCGAGCTGTGCGAAAGCGCGCTGTGGAAAACGGAGCTGCAGAAGGCGCTCGCCGCGCTGCCGCCCGGCAGATATACGGTAAACGTCCCCGCGGGGTGCGTTTCCCGCGCGGCGGGACACAAACGCGCGAACGGCGATTTCTTCGCCGCGCGCGGCTACGAACTGAAATTCAGGGCGTCTCCCGCGCTGCGGGGGCGTCAGATCGAAATCGAAAACTGATCCTCACGTTACGAAAGGATAAAATACATGTTCTTAAAGGCACTCGAAATTCAGGGCTTCAAATCGTTTCCGGATAAAACCGTGCTCACGTTCGACCACGGCATCACCGGCGTTGTGGGGCCCAACGGCAGCGGCAAAAGCAACATCGCGGACGCCGTTCGCTGGGTGTTGGGCGAAAAATCCACCAAGCAGCTGCGCGGCGCGAAGATGGAGGACGTCATCTTCTCCGGCACCGCCGCACGGCGGGCGCAGGGCTTCGCGGAGGTCACGCTGCGTCTGGATAACGCCGACGGCGCGCTCAACAACCCCGAAAAAGAAGTCAGCGTTACCCGGCGGTACTACCGTTCGGGCGACAGCGGCTACCTTATCAACGGCAAAACCGTGCGTCTCAGGGATGTGGACGAGCTGTTTATGGATACCGGCCTCGGCCGCGACGGCTATTCCATGGTCAGCCAGGGCAAGGTGGACGAGCTCGTTTCGGCAAAATCGGAAAACCGGCGCGAAATGTTTGAGGAAGCCGCGGGCATCTCGCATTACCGCTACCGCCGCGCGGACGCCATGAAGCGGCTGGCGCAGACGGAGGAAAATCTCGTGCGGCTGCGCGATATCGTCGCCGAACTCAAATCCCGCGTGGGACCGCTGGAAAAGCAGAGCATCAAGGCGCAGCAGTTTCTGCTGCTGGCCGCCGAGCGCAAGGAGCTGCAGATCGGCCTCTGGCTGAAAACGCTGGACCGCTCCGCTTCGCAGGTGCGCGAGCAGGCAAACAAGCTCAGCGTAGCGCAGAGCCAGTACGACGACGCCTGCGCCGCCCTGGAAGAGCTTTCCGCGCTGATCGACGGCGCCGCGGAGGATATCCGCCGCGCCAACGTGGAGATCGAAACGCTGCGCGGCAAAAACACGGAGCTTGAAGAACAGGCCGCCGCGCTGGAGGCACAGGCCGCCGTATACGAAAACAGCGTGGAACACAACGCGCAGACCGCCGCCCGCATCGACGGCGATATCGCTTTGCAGAACGACGCCCTTTCCGCCGCAGACTCCGAGAAGGCAGAGGCGCTTGCCCGCGTGGCTGAGCTGGACGCGCTGCTTGCCGGTCTGCGGGAGGAGCTTGCGGCGCTCGCGGAAAAAATGGCAGGGCTGAAAAGCCGTGACGAGAGCTATTCGGACGCCTACAACCGGCAGAGCGAAGCGCTGGCAGGCGTTGTGAGCGCCATATCGGCCGCGGAGATCGAAAAGAGCGCCGCAGCCTCCGCCGTGGAGGAGATCGGACTGCGCGTCGCCGAGATCGGGCAGGCGATAGAGGCCCGCAGGCAGACGCACGCCGAACTCGCCGCGCGCCGCGCACAGGAGCAGGAACGGCTTTCCGTTGCCGAAGGCGGCCTTACAAGCCTTATGAACATGCGCTCCGGCGTGGGACTTCTGCTGAAAAAGAACGAAGAAAAATTAAACGATAAAAAAGCCGTCTACGAGCAGAAAAAGCTGGATCTGCTCTCGGACCGTCAGCGCCTGAAGTTTTTGGAGGACACCGAAAAGAACATGGAGGGCTATCAGGGCAGCGTTAAGGCCGTGATGCGCGAAAAGAACCACGGCACGCTGCGCGGCATCCGCGGCACGGTGTTCCAGCTGATCAAGGTGCCGCAGGACTATACCACCGCCATCGAGACTGCGTTGGGCGCGGCGGTGCAGAACATCGTAACCGAAACCGAAAACGACGCCAAGCGCGCCATCAACACGCTTAAAAACCTCGGCGCGGGCCGCGCCACCTTTTTGCCGATGAACGCGGTAAAGGGCCGCACGCTGGAGGAAAAGGGGCTGGACGACCAGTTCGGCTTCGTGGGGATCGCAAGCGACCTCATCGAATACGACCCCCAGTACGATAACGTGATCACCTCGCTCCTGGGCCGCACCGCGGTATGCGAGGATCTGGACGTGGCGGTGAACATCGCCAAAAAATACGGCTACCGGTTTAAGATCGTAACGCTGGACGGGCAGGTCGTGAACGCGGGCGGCTCGATGACCGGCGGTTCCAAAATCAGCTCCGCGGGCTTCTTTACCCGCAAAAGCGAAATGGAAAAGCTGCAGGCGCAAACCGAGCGCGCAGCCAAAGAGCTCGATCTGTACGCCGCCGACGTAAAAACGGCCGCGGAGGTGGTATCGAAGGCGCAGGCGCAGTACGAGGGCGTGACAGCCGAGATCCTGCAGGGCGGCGAAACGAAGACCGCCGCCGAAAGCGCGCTCTCGATCACCGACGCCGCCATAAAAGAAAACGAGCAGGCCATGGCCGCGCTTCTCGCGGAGCAGCAGGCAGGGCAGGCGCGCGCGAAGGCCGCGCAGAAAACGATCGACGCGGCGGAGGACCGCCTTGCCGCGCTGGCGGCGGAAAAGAAAAAAGCGGAGGAAGCGCTCTCCGCCCTCACCGGCGGGCGCGACGAAATGCTTTCGCAGCGCGAGGCCATCGGCGCCGAAATGTCGGAGAAAAACCTTTCCGCCGTGGCGTACGTACAGGAAAAACAGGCAAAGGAAGAGCAGCTTGCCGATTTTGAGCGGCGCAAGGCAGGGTTTTACGCCCGCCGGGACGAGCTGCTGGAGGAAAAACGCCTGCTGGAAGAACAGAACAAAGAGCTCACGCGGCAAAGCGAGGGCGCACGCGGCGCGGCAAAGGTGCTGCGCGACCGCATGCAGGAGAACGTCTCCGCCATCGGCGGCCTGATTAAGCGCCGCGAGCAGAGCGAAAAGGCGCAGGTGGACGCCCGCGACGCCGAAAAACAGAAAAACGAAGAAAAAGAAAAGCTCTCCGCCGAGACCGTGCGCCTCGAGGAACGCAAAAACGCGCTGGAGCGCGAGGCGGAGGAAACGGAGCGCAAGCTGTTTGAGGAATACGGCCTCACCCGGCGCGAGGCTGCCGAGATCGGCGCCGTGATCGAAAACGTCACCGCGGCCGGGAAGCGTCTGAGCGAGCTGAAGGCGCAGATCAAAGCGCTGGGCACCGTTAACGTGGCCGCCATCGACGAATACAAAGAAGTATCGCAGCGGTACGAGTTCCTTTCCGGCCAGGTGGACGACGTGGAACGCTCCAAAAAAGAGCTCAACAAAATGATAGAGGAACTCACCGAAAAGATGTCGGCGCTGTTTCTGGACCGTTTCAACGCCATCAACGGCTATTTCCGCCAGACGTTTACGGAGCTGTTCATGGGCGGCGAGGCGGAGCTGACGCTGGAGGACGAAAACGACGTGCTCGAGTGCGGCATCAACATCAAGGCGCAGCCGCCGGGCAAAAACGTTAAAAGCATATCGCTGCTTTCGGGCGGCGAAAAGGGCCTTACGGCCGTGGCGCTGCTGTTTGCCATCTTAAAGGTCCGTCCCGCGCCCTTCTGCATCTTCGACGAGGTCGAGGCCGCGCTGGACGACGTTAACGTGGTGCGTTACGCGCAGTACGTGCGCATGATGACCGAAAACACGCAGTTTATCCTTATCACGCACCGCCGCGGCACCATGGAAGAGGCGGATATGCTCTACGGCGTAACGATGGCCGAAAAGGGCGTATCCAAGCTTCTGGAGCTGAACACCGCGCAGCTTGTGGAACAGCTGCAGCTTGAAGAATAACGGCGAACGCCGTACGCAAAAAGGAGGAAACAAAAGTGTCGATTTTCAGTAAGATCAATTTCGGGCTTTCCAAAACCCGCAACAAGATGTCCGGCGCCATCGACGATATGCTGGATTCGTTCGATTCGTTCGAGGACGATCTCTACACGGAGCTGGAAGAGATCCTCGTTATGGGCGACGTGGGCGTGAACACCGCCGTACAGGTGGTGGAAGAATTAAAAGCCCGCGTAAAAAGCGAAAAAATAAAAAAGCCCGCCGAGGTCAAAAAAGAGCTGATCAGCATTATTGCG
>JAEEGL010009501.1_pt1 | contig 12469 bp, 11 predicted proteins | sample 9134231 | NCBI WGS metagenome assembly JAEEGL01 (sample SAMN16246548, study PRJNA631951) | gut metagenome | biome: gut microbiome; feature: rumen; material: fiber-attached | host: Bos | place: Iran: Karaj | collected 2018-10 | reverse complement strand
GGCGGAGCCGGTCTTAACGGAGGTTCTCACAAGGTAGGCTGCCTTACAGTTCCCATCAGCTCCGGAAATACTGACAGACAGATCATGTTCATCAATGACCTTAAGGCTACTATCCTCTGCTGCACTCCCAGCTATGCTGCATATCTTGCGGAACGCTTCCAGGAGGAAGGCTACGGCCCGGATGATATTCCGCTTAAAGCCGGCATTTTCGGTGCTGAGGCCTGGAGTGAAGAAATGCGCCAGGATATAGAAACAAAGCTTGGCTTAAAGGCCTTTGATATTTATGGTCTTACTGAACTCTCCGGCCCCGGTGTATCTTTTGAGTGCTCCGAACAGAAAGGAATGCATATAAACGAAGACCATTTCATAGCTGAGATCATTGATCCTGAGACTGAGGAAGTACTTCCCGAAGGCTCACAGGGCGAGCTCGTCTTCACAGCCATCGATAAAGAAGCCTTCCCTATGATCAGATATCGCACAAGGGATATTTGTAAGCTCAGCAGAGAAAAATGCTCATGTGGAAGAACTTTTGTCAGGATGGCTAAGCCTATGGGACGTTCTGACGATATGCTCATTATTAGAGGTGTTAACGTATTCCCGAGCCAGATCGAGACAGTTCTTTTGAACAACGGATATGCTGCAAACTATCAGATTGTGGTTGACAGAGTCAGCAATACCGACACTCTTGACGTACAGGTTGAAATGACTCCTGAAATGTTCACTGATAATGTCGGTGAAATCGAGGAACGTCAGAAGAAGCTTGTTGAAGATATGAAATCTATGCTTGGTATCAAGGTTAAGATTTCACTTCTTGCTCCTAAATCAATTACACGAAGCGAAGGTAAAGCTGTCAGAGTTATTGATAAGAGAAAAATCTAAAGAATCTATAGGTTAATCAGACTTTACTAACTAAATAATCTGTGCAGGCATGTTATAATAAATTATAAATATTATGCTTGCAAATAATTGGTATTACGTTTATTCACTTTGAATGGAGGCTAACATGAGTATTAAGCAGATATCTGTTTTTCTCGAAAACAAACCCGGCACCCTCAAGAAACTTACCAGTGTAATGGCAAAAAATAATATTGATATGCGTGCTACTTCCCTTGCTGAAACCAAGGACTTCGGCATCGCCAGAATCATAGTTGATGACGCTCTTTCAGCAGTTAACACTCTTAAGGAAAATGATTTTGTTGCAAGCCTCACTTCTGTTCTTGCAATCGAAATTCCAGATGAGGCAGGCGGACTTGATAAGCTTTTGGATGTATTTGCTGCCGCTGAAGTAAATATTGAATATATGTATGCCTTCCCCGGAAGAGGCAATGAAGGACATGCATACATGATCTTCCGTGTAGCAGACACAAAAGCTGCTGAGGCTAAGCTTACAGGCAAAGGCCTCAAGATACTTACTCAGGAAGATATAGCTCAGATTTAAAAAGAACCACCGGCAAAGCCGGTGGTTCTTTTATGCTCAAATTACAAAACTAAAGTATCAGCTCCAGCTGTGTTTCTTTGGGCTTCATACCCATTTTGTCATAAAATGCCCTTGCACTATCATTACCTTCCCAGACATTTAAAGTAACTTCATAACATCCAAGCTTTTTTGCCTCATCTTTTACGTAATCAAATAGACTTGAAGCAATCTTCTTCCCTCTATATGCTTCATCAACACAAAGATCATCAATAAACAATGAAGTTCTTGGATGCATCGTGGAAGTAAACGCCGGCTCTTTTATAACACAAAACGTATAGCCGAGTACCATATCATTATCATCTGCATATACATATATCGGCTTTTTATCATCCCTGATAATTTCCTTTAGCTCCTCAGCCGAATACTTCGTTGTCCCTGAAATAAAGAGATCCGGCCTGATTCTGGCATGTACCTCCAAAACCTGGCTTAAAATATAAAGCAATCTGTCAATATCTTTTTCTTCTGCTCTTCTAATCATTATGTTTCCTTATTGAAATTTGATGCATATCGTTACAAATTCTATTTCATGATTAGCTATGAAATAGATAGAAATGAAATTGAATTGTAACGATCGAATTATTTATGCTACATCTTCATCGGTGAGGGATGTGCTCTGGTGAACCATAACTTCCTGATCGTAGCATGCAAAGCACTCATCAACAAGCTTCTTGTCAGGCTTAGGTGTAAACAGCGAAACTACCGGAACAATGATAAGTCCTGCTATCATGCAGAACGCACCTGCGTTGATAGGTGACTGTAACAATGCCGGGAAAGAACCTCTGATAAACATATTAAGAAGCATTACTACAGTTGAGAAAACAAAACTGCACCAAACACCTGCTTTGGAAGCGCCTCTCCAGTACAGACCATAGAGGAAAGGAGCAAGGAAAGCACCTGCCAAAGCTCCCCATGAAACACCCATGAGCTGTGCAATAAAGGTTACATTGGATTTATACTGTACAATTGCGATAATAACGGATATTGCAACAAATACAACAATAAGACATCTCATAATAAAGAGCTGCTTCTTTTCATCCATATCTTTTACAACATGACCTTTTAACAGATCAAGAGTAAGTGTAGAACTGCTGGTAAGAACCAGTGAAGAAAGTGTGGACATGGAAGCTGAAAGCACCAGAATAACCACAATTGCAATGAGAACATCAGGAAGTCCCGATAACATTGTTGGAATAATGGAATCATATCCGCCTGCAGCTATATCAACTCTGTCAGAAAACAGTCTTCCGAAACCGCCAAGGAAATAGCAACCACCGGCAACAACAAATGCAAAGAATGTTGATACAATGGTTCCCTTTGAAATAGCTTTTTCAGACTTGATAGCATAGAATTTCTGAACCATCTGAGGTAGTCCCCAGGTTCCAAGAGAAGTTAATAGAACTACTCCCAGAAGGTTGAGCGGATCAGGACCAAAGAAAGAAGCAAATACACCCGGAGTTGTTGCTACGCTTTCATCCTGAATTCTTGCAAGACCGTCAAGAGCTGCCATAAATCCGCCCTGGCTTGAAAGAACAGCGTAGATTACTGCACAGATGCCAATCAGCATAATGATTCCCTGAATGAAATCATTGATAGCTGTTGCCATATATCCGCCGGCGATAACATAGATTCCTGTAAGAACAGCCATTACAATAACGCATATGGAATAATCAATATTGAAGGCCATTCCGAAAAGTCTTGAAAGTCCGTTATATAAAGACGCTGTATAAGGAATAAGGAAAATAAATGTAATTATGGAAGCTGCGATTTTAAGAGACTTTCCACCGAATCTTGCAGCAAAAAACTGAGGCATTGTAGCAGAATCAAGATGATGAGTCATGATTCTCGTTCTTCTGCCGAGAATTACCCATGCAAGAAGTGAACCGACAAGCGCATTACCAATTCCAACCCAGGTAGAAGCAATGCCATACTTCCAGCCAAATTGTCCTGCGTATCCAACGAAGATAACTGCTGAAAAATAAGATGTTCCGTAGGCAAAGGCTGTAACCCAGGGTCCTACGCTTCTGCCGCCAAGGACGAAGCCATTAACATCAGTGGAGTTCTTTCTGCAGATAAAGCCGATAGACAGCATCATAGCAAAAAAGATTACTAGTAAAAGAATTTTGATTATCATATGTACCCCCTAGACTATTATCAAACTATTTAATACTTTAACGCTTTTAATCGTTAAAGTCAAGCCTAAATAAGCCGTTTTTAGGAAAAAAGTACATAAAAAAAGACCTTGCATTTGTTAAATTTGCAAGGTCTATCTATTCATATAATTTTAATTATATAATCCGAATAGAACTCATCACCAACTTCGAGTTTATTTCCGTACTCTCTTTCTTCAAGCTTCTTGTTAAAGCCTACTCTGTCGCAGCGTCCGTACCAGGGCTCAATGCAGACAAAAGGAGCAAATTTCTTTGCAGGTGACCAGACTCCAAAAAGTGGCGCATCAAAGCTTACTTTCAGCACTTTCCTGTCATGCTCATCAAGCAGGGTTACAGCATCTGCCTGATTATTCTCAAAAATAAGCGCATCTTCATCAAATAGCTCATCAGATAAAGCAAGAACACTGTCCTTTAGAGAAATAGTCTTCTCTCTTTCTGAAAGGCATCCACTTCCATCCCCTTCAATAACGCCTGAAGTAAGATCATTTTTAACAGCCTGTCCTTTCTTTTCAAATAAGAGCTTTGACTTAGGCAGGTCACAGTTAAAAGCAGGATGTCCGCCAATTGAGAAGTACATGGTTCTAATACCCGTGTTTTTAACATTCCAGATAACTTTAACTTCATCGCCTGATATCTCGTAGGCTATAGTCAGGTAGAAGTCAAAGGGATACTTTTCCTTAGACATCTCATTTTCACGAACAAGGAACTTAAGCTTATCTTCTGTTTTTGCGACAAGGTGAAAATCCATGTCTCTGGCGAAGCCGTGCTGGCCCATTGTATAAGTCTTTCCGTCATAGATTGATTCTTTTTCAAAGTAATTTCCAACCAGAGGGAATAAGACCGGAGAGGTTCTTCCCCAGAACTTCGGATCTGCCTGCCACATAAGCTCTTTGTTGTCGCGTCTTCTTATCAGGGAAACTATCTCAGCTCCGTGTTCTGAAACTGTAAGTGTGATTTTATCATTGCTTATGGTATGCGTAACCATTTTCTGCCTCCAATCTATTAAAGGTGCTGATCACGGTCAATCTTATCGTAGTGCTTTAAAAGCCAGGGCTCGATACCATGGAAAGCATATCTGTCAAAGGAACAATTCCCCAGCAGTTAAGGAGCCAAACAAGGAAGTCCATATAATAGTGTGACTGAACTCCCCAGACAATAGCTCTGTGGCGATATTCTTTAGCAGCCATTTTCTTTTTAGCGTAGGCCTGTCTTGCGAGCTTAGTGATCTTTCTGTCAGCCTTTTCAAAGGCAGGAACTCTTCCGCAGATGGCCATATAGTTGGTCTCGGTATAAAGAGCAAGGTTAGAGCCAAATACCTGAGGATAAGGAGTTCTGTTCATCTCAAGCCATTCCTGACGGCACTTGGTTGCATAGTTAACTCTCTTTGCGCACTCAAAATATGCATTCCAGTTCCACTTGTGGCCTGTGTGCTTCTCAACGAAAGCTATACAATTTCTGACCTCCTGAGCAGCATATTCCTGAACATCGTCCTCTCTGTGTCTAAGTGGTGCTGCGAGCTGGAATACAGGAATTCCGTCCTCATGTTCAAGCCTTTGTGAAATTACACCATTTCCAAGAAGTGAACCGTCACAGGTAGTGTTGCACTGAACAGCGCAGGCGCCAAGAATAGGCGCATCATCATCAATAGATACTCCTGCTTCTGCCTCAGGCATTGGGCATACGTCTCCGGCAAGTCCAAATTCCTGAGCCACATCTATGTAATGGCAGGCAGCATACTGATTAAGAAGGATGCTTTAAATCCTTCACTGTATTGCTCTCCAATATTACATATTAAATATAAAATTAGTCTAAAGGATAACGGCTGATATGTCAATTTATTGTGCATTATGCTAACATTATTGTAAGAGGTGAAAAATCATGAAAGATAAAGAAACTAAAAGAGAATTAATTGATGACAAAGGCATTCATTCGCATACTGAACCCCTTAAGGTCAATATTTTTGTTTATTTCTGCAGAATTGTTACAGCAGCACTTATCGGTTTGGGAATCGCTGCTCTCATTGTAGGATATATGTGAGGGGGGATAAATGAACGAAACAAAGAAAAGGATCTATGAAGTAATCCAGGTTTCCAATATAGGCGATAAATCAAGCAGAGCCTACGATATCATGGTCACCACAGCTGTTGTGGTTGGCCTTTTGCCAATGACCTTAAAAGCAGAAAATCAGTACACAAGGATAATCGAGCTCTTTACTTCGCTTATTTTTATTATTGATTACTGTATAAGAGTCTATACCGCAGATTACAAGATGGGCTATGTGGGATCAAGGGCATATTTTGCATATATAATGACCCCTCTGGCAATTCTGGACCTTTTATCAATAGTTCCGGTGATCACTCTGTTTTTGCCCGTAAATTCAGTCATCAGGCTCTTAAGGCTCTTCAGATTCTTCAGAATTTTCAAATTGGTCCGATATTCAAAGACCATGATCATCATTTCAAATGTGATCAGAAAAGTAAAATCGCAGCTTTTAGCTGTACTTATACTCATTGTAATATACATTTTCGTGTCAGCCATGCTCATCTTCCAGCTTGAACCTGACCTGTTCGGAACTTTCTTTGATGCGCTTTACTGGGCAACTATCTCCATCACCACCATCGGCTATGGTGACATTTCGCCGGTCACGCCTATAGGCAGAATGATAACCATGATATCTGCCCTGGTGGGAATGGCTGTCATTGCTCTACCTACAGGTATTATAACTGCCGGCTACATGAATGAGATCTCCAGGAAAAAATCCAAGTACGAGCTCTAATCTCAGATTTATCTTTCAAATGCTTTTATAAACTGCCTCTTTACTGTGCGTCCGTAAGGGTGCTCGCGAAGAGGCAGATTAAATGTGCTCCTTCCTATAAGCACAGTTGATGGATGGGTAAACTCAAGATATCCCCATTTTCCATGGTATGCTCCCATTCCGGAGTGTCCTACGCCGTTAAAGGGAACTCCCTTAACCATCATATGAAGACAAACCTCGTTAATGCATCCGCCTCCGTACTGCATTCTCTGCATAACTCTTTTTGCCCATCTCAGGTTCTTTGTAAAGATATAGAGAGAAAGTCCATGCTCTCTTTCATTAATGGTCCTAAGGAGCTTCTCCACTTCATCATCCTTGAAGGTAACTATAGGCAGAACCGGGCAAAAGAGCTCCTTCTGGACAATCGGATCATTCTTATCAATCGGATATAAAAGTGTTGGAGCGAACTTGAGAGTCTCTCTATCCCCCACACCTCCATATATTATTTTGTCTCTGTAATCATGGGCAATCTTTTCACATTTCTTAAAAGCATCTTCATTTATAAGACGCGGATACTCCTCGTTCATAAGAGGATTCTCCCCCATCTGCCTTCTTATCTCTCGTGTCAGCTCCTGTATAAATTTGCCCCGAACTTCCTTCGCAACAGCGACCTGATTTACATTGATGCAGATCTGTCCTGCATTGAGGCATTTGAAGAATATGATCTTCCTGGCAGCATCTCTTAAGTTTGCGTCTTTCCTTACAATGCACCAGTTTCCTGTTTCACCCCCCAGCTCAAGGCAGGTTGAAGTAAGGTTCTGGGCAGCCTTCTCAAGAACATGGATTCCCACCTTTGGAGATCCTGTGTAAAAAATTTTGTCAAATTTCTGATCAAGGCACATATCAGCCACATCATGACCGCCATCTACCAGAGTCACATATTCAGGAGAAAAAGTCTTTTCGATAAGCTTTTTCATGACTCTTGTACAGTTCTGTGACTTTGAGCTAGCCTTAATGACAGCTGTATTTCCCGCAGCAATGCTGATGGCCAGAACTCCCAGGGATAAAAGCACAGGGAAATTAAAGGGGCTTATGATCAGCGATACGCCATAAGGCATCTTGTATACCTTCGTAACAATACTTGGGAAGCACTGAATTCCGCTGTAATGGTTCTCCGGCTTTGCCCATTTTTTCAGATTAACCAGGATTTCATTGATCTCCAGGATAAGACTTCCTATATCGCAAAAATATGCCTCCAGTGAAGCCTTGCCAAGATCATCATGAAGAGCCTTCTCTAGCTCATATTGGTTTTTAATGATTGTTCTTTTCAAAGCCCTTAGCGCAGAAATTCTATAGTCAAGTCCTAAGGTTTTTCCCGATAAAAAGAATTCTCTCTGATTCTTTACTATCTGTTCTATGCTTTCGTTTGTATACATAAATCACCTATTACTGCTCGTCGCAGTACTCACCGTATTCGCAGCCAACACCCTCGGCGTAAACTTCGTCAACAAGTTCCTGTTTAAGACCAAAAAGTGATCGTTTGTAGAGCTTTAGGATTCCGGTTCCCGTTCCGCCGTTCCAAAGCCTGTTGTGCTTCTTATAGCCCGTGGGAGCCTCGTATCTGATGTTAAGCATCTCGCTCTTTTTACATCTTATCTTGGTATCAAGTCTTGCAGTTCTGGTAATCTGGATAACATGCCACTGGATCTCGTCACTGGTTTCTCTGCACTCAAATTTAGTTCTTGATAAGGTCCAGAATTTGGAGAAATTAAACTCAAAATCGACGCCCTCATAGTAGAATTCACCAAGAAGCTTTCTGTTAAGTGCCAGGAAAAAGATCTTAGGTCTACCTCCGCCTATTTCAAACACGCTGTTTTCAAGCTTCTTCCCTGTAACCTTGCTGGTAAGATTGTTGGATGAAAGCCAAACCCATGGACTTGTAAAGTCGCCTCCCCAGTTTTTATCAGAGTATCCGTTACAGGTCTCAGGTCTTAAGATGTATTTTTCTCCATTCAGAACAATTTCACCTTCAAATTTGCTCTTCATGCCTTCTGCGTGCCAGAACATTTCAAATGCATTGATCACTCTGAAAAACTTGCTGGCGCCATAGCCCACATGAAATGCGATTTCTTTTTTGATATCAAAGTCCCAGCTGATGCTTCCATAGTCGCTCATCCATTCGGGATGGGCATGAACGTCAGCCTTCGTCACTTCTATGCTTCCCTTAGTGTGGGTCTCACTGCACTCACAGTCATCGGCTTTAATGCTAAAGGGAGCGTCCGGCTTTATTTCCACATCCTTAAGGGAAAAGAATCTGTGGAGCTGTCCGTGTTCCTGTCCCCAAAAGCCGGCATTTACCATAAGATATGATGGTCTTATACCTGCTTTTTGCTTTTCTTTATCATTCCAGACTATAACAGGCTTATCCTCAGCAAGCGCCGGATTGCAGGTAAAAAATTCAATGTAAAAAGCCTTCTTTTCGCCTGTCTTTTCATTTTCAGCGGTCATTGAATGCCACCACCAGTCGTAACCTTTCTTAGCCAAAGGACCTCTGAGCATCCATTCATCTCTCGTAATATCATGTATATTTGACATAGCTAAGCTCCTATTTAAGTTTTTCCGCCAGTTTAATTTCAAGTTCTGCTTTCTTTTCAATGAACTTTTTAAGTCTCTTTTTTTCCATACCCCAGTAGAAGTTCTTAACCGGAGGCAGTGTATTCATCAATAACTTCGAAGGCTTAAATATCTTGCAGTGATAAATATGCTCCTTTGCTTTTTCAATACCTTCAATCATCCTGTCAGCAACGACAGATGATTTCTGAAGAGGGAAAGGCGTTCCAACATCGATTCCCTTTGAGCCAACATTGAAGAAATTGGTGGCGGTAGAAACAGGGTAAACTGCAGTTAGCTTTAGATTCTTCGGAGCTTCAAGCCTTATTGCCTCCTGGAATCCCTTCATGGCAAATTTGGTCGCAGCGTAGAGAGCATATCCGGGAATCGCCATCTCACCCATGGCGGAGATAGTAAATACCATGTGTCCGTCTCTGCCATTTAAATGTTTTAGATATTTGGTGTAAGTATAGATAGGAGAAATAGTATTTAGGTTAAAGATATCTGAAACCCTGTCCCAGTCCACATAATCAAATTTCTCGTAATAGGGAGCTCCGGCATTTGCAATAAGAATATCAATTTTCCCAAAAAGGGCCTCTGCCTTTGCCATCATTTTATCGACGCCCTCTTTTGTACTGACATCAGAGTTAAAAAGAGTTACGTTCTTCCCATAACCGGTAAGCTTCTCGATAGTTCTGCTTACTGCAAGAATGTGATTTTTCTTTCCGGGCTTAGCAAGTCTGTCCAGAACTTCCTTTCCGATGCCACTGGATGCTCCGGTGATCACGATGTTTCTCCCCCGAAGCTCACGCATCTTTTGCTTTAATCTCATCTCTGTAGCTTTGTTTACAATTCTATCCATTTTTCACCCCTTATCACTTTATGCTCATCACGGGATCAAATGCACTGTGGCATGCGTTCGCAATTGTTCCGCCTTTTTTTGCATCTCCGACGCAGTAGAGATTCTTGACACCAAGCATGTTAAGCTGATCATACAGCTCGTTTACAGGACGTACTCCCATGGCTAGAACCACATAGTCAGCAGGGAGCCTCTTCATTTTCTTTCTCTTTGTGTTTTCAACGATAATGCTTCCATCTTCCACCAGCCTGAGCTTCGAGGAGGTCAGGAATTTTACGTTATATGGCTCCATCCGCTCCATTGCGTCATCTACAAGCTGGAACCAGGCTCCGGGAGCTACAGTACCTGCAAGCTCTACGACAGCTAAGCTGTTTTCATTCAAAGCAAGTTTTTCAGCTGTTTCAAGACCGGTCATTCCCGAGCCAATAACAACAACTTTCTTGCCTGTAATTTTTATTTTATCCATTATCACATCAGGGGCTGTTACAACGTTTTCCCTGTCGATTCCTGGTATAGTATCGGGAACAACAGGTTTTCCGCCGGTTGCGATAATCACTGCAAATGGATTCTTTGCTTTAATATCAGCGGCTGATATGGCATTTCCTAAATGGATGTTTACTCCTTCTTTTTTGGCAGCAGTAAAAAGGTCTTCAATGCACCAGTAAAGTCTTTCTTTGTCAGGGCCAGAGCTGGCAGTTATCACCTGGCCTCCGCACTTTTCATTTTTTTCATATACCTCGACATCAAAGCCTCTCATAGCCATGGTCTTTGCTGCAGTAAGACCGGCAGGTCCGGCTCCTATAACTATTACCTTCCGTCCTTCGCCATCTTTTTCCATATTAAAATAAGCTTTCTCTTTTCCAATGGACATATTAAGAGCGCACTCTCCGGGAAGTCCTTTTCCTGCATTAGTCATGAAGGAGCGTATGCAGTTAAGGCAGCCGATACATCTCTGAATATCTTCAGGACGACCTTCCTGTGCTTTCCTTGCCCAATGCGGATCGCAGATAAAGGTTCTGGCTGAGGCTATGAAATCCTGATAGCCTTCTTCCAGCTGTTTCTCAGCCTGATCAGGAGTTCTTATTACATTTGCTGCAATAACAGGAATGCTTACCGTTTCCTTTATTGCCTTAGCCAGAAACTTACGCCATCCCGGCTCATAGGTTGTGGGCTCAAGCCAGCGGTTGTAAACATCGTAACAGGCACTGGATACATTTATGGCATCTACGCCGATCTCTTCGAGGCGCTTTGCTATTCTTTTACCTGTCTCCAGATCGTATCCAACTCCCGGCTTTCCGATCTTATCAAACATCTCATCCACGGTGAGTCTCACAATAAGTGGATATTCTCTGCCGCATCTGATCTTTATTCCCGCAACTATTTCTTCAAGAAATCTCATTCTGTTTTGAAAAGAGCCACCATATTCATCTTTTCTAAAGTTTGTATATGGGGATAAAAACTGCTGAATTAGATAGCCATGAGCTGCATGAAGTTCGACAGCGTCAACGCCTGCCTTTTTGCATCTCTCAGCCGCATTAATGAAATCTCTTATAAGGCTCTTTACCTCCTTATTGCTCATGGCATGAAGTCTCGTTGCTCCGTGAGGTGCTTTAGGGCAATTTGAAGGAGCCTGAACAGAAAAGCTGATACCCTTTTCCTCCATTCCAAGAAGCATGGGAGTACATTTATACATTAAGTTCATAAACTTTGGATTTTTCTCTGCGATGGGAATAACAACAGGAAGTGAATTAATAGAACTTGCAAGGCCCTGTCGACCTGCGTGGTGAAGCTGAATGGCAAGCTTAGCACCATGGCTGTGAAGCTTATCTACCATCTGTCTCATAGGTTCAATATGATAATCGTGGCTCATGGAAAGCTGTGTATAAGTTGCAGCTCCAGCCATGTCATTTACTCTGCATATTCCGGGAATAATAAGACCTACTCCGCCCTTTGCCCGCTCTTCGTAGTAATCAGAAAGTCTCTTTGTTACCTTTCCACTGGGCTCGCCAAGGCTGAACTCGGCCGCGCACATAACAATCCTGTTCTTGATTTCAAGATTACCGATCTTCATTGGAGATAATAAGACGTCGTACATATTGCCCCCCTGACAATAATTTAGACTTCTACGACTAGATTGTCGCAAAAATGAATACATATATATTTTAACAAGTATATGTGAAAGTATCAAACATAGTGTTTATTTGTATGCAAGCATCCATTCGCTTGCCGGTCTTGTGCAACAAAAAAGAGCTGCCCGATCAAGCGGACAGCCCTAAATATCAGATTAAATTATTCACCAAATACAGCAAGGTAGTCCTTCTGGAACTTCTCGATACCTGCATCAGTTAAAGGATGATGTGTCATCTGCTCAATTACCTTGTAAGGAACTGTAGCGATGTCAGCACCTGCAAGTGCGCAATCTGTAACATGAATAGGGTTACGTACGCTTGCAGCGATGATCTCAGTCTGGATGTTGTGTACATTAAAGATCTCAGCAACCTCAGAAATAAGGTCTGTTCCACGAACACTGATATCATCAAGTCTTCCAAGGAACGGACTTACAAATGCAGCGCCTGCTCTTGCGCACAGAAGAGCCTGGT
>JAEEGL016381199.1_pt1 | contig 12470 bp, 9 predicted proteins | sample 9134231 | NCBI WGS metagenome assembly JAEEGL01 (sample SAMN16246548, study PRJNA631951) | gut metagenome | biome: gut microbiome; feature: rumen; material: fiber-attached | host: Bos | place: Iran: Karaj | collected 2018-10 | reverse complement strand
GAAAGCGTAAAAGGCGCCGCCGGGAAGGTGGCACGTGATGCCCGGGATCTTATTGAGCGCGTCGACGACCCAGTCGCGGCGTTCCCGGAAAGCGCTGCGCATGAGATCGACGCTGTCCTGCGGACCTGTCAGGGCGGCTACGGCGGCTTTCTGGGTGAAGGCGGCCGAGCAGGAGTTGGAATTGACCATCAGCAGCGTGACCTTCTCTGCCAGTTCGGGATGCATGATGCCGTATCCGAGGCGCCACCCGGTCATGGAGTAGGTCTTGGAGAAACCGTCCAGGATGATGGTCCTGTCTTTGAAGCCGGGAAGGGTGGCGATGGAAGTCACTTTTCCGTCGAAGACCAGCCGGTCGTAGATCTCGTCGGAGAGGATGAAGATATCCGGCCTGTCCCTGAGAATATCGGCAATGTCGTGAATGTCCTGATCCGTCAGGATACCGCCTGTCGGATTGCAGGGATTGTTCAGAATGATCAGTTTGGTCTTCGGAGTGATATCCGCTTTCAGCCGTTCCAGGTCGATCCGGTAATTGTTCTCGTCCAGAAGCGGGACCGGCACGGGTTTTCCTCCGGCAAAGCGGATGCAGGATTCATAGATCGGAAAACCGGGATTCGGATACAGGACCTCGTCGCCTTCTGAGACCAGCATCAGCATGGTGTAGAACATGATCGGTTTTCCGCCGGGAACGATGACGATCTGGTCCGGCGTGATCTCCAGGTTCTTCCGGGCGGACGCTTCTGCGGCGATCGCGGCGCGCACATCCGGATATCCGGGCGTCGGGGTGTATCCGGTAAATCCGTCTTTCATTGCCTGATAGGCTGCTTCAATGATGTGCCCGGGAGTCTTGAAATCGGGCTGGCCGATCTCGCAGTGAATGATACTCCGTCCCTGTGCTTCCAGTCTGTTTGCTTCTGCCATGATCGCAAAAGCGGATTCGGTTCCGAGCCGCCCCATCCGGGGTGCCAGTGAATTCTCAAACATACGATCACCATGCCTTTCCATTGAAATATCTGAATAAAGTACTTGATCCGCAGAGGAAAAACCGTTTGCCGGATCCGGAAAACATTTGGCTGCCTGCATATTTATTGTATCCGAAACCGGACAATATTACAAAGACCCGCCGCAGGGAAGAGTGCCGGAAGGAAGATCCGGCGATCGGAACACAAAGAATTACAGTAATAGATATTTTTTAAAAAAATGATCAATATATATTAAATAAAATCTATATGTGGAAATTTTCTTAAAAATATTCCAATATTCTGGGAATTATGATAGTATGGAACGGAATATAAAAATGATGGGGATTCCGCGCCTGAAAGGCAGCGGGGATCCCGGATGGATAGAAGATGAACAAACAGATTCGGAGGAAGATCATGTCAGTGTCTGGACGGAAATGGATGACGAGGGGGCTGAAGTTCGCGGCGGCCGCGGCGGCCGTACTGTTTTTGACGGTCGGGACCGGGAAACTGTTTCCCGGAACATTTGCCCCGATCAAAGCACACGCGGAAACATATGATTTCGGCGGCACAGTGGAAGAGGGATCCACGGACAGCCTGCTTCTTTTGAAGACCAGCGGCGGGACGATGAAGATCAAGCTGGATCCCGGGACGGATTATTCGGCCGGGAAGCTTCTCCTGGACAAGCTGATCATCGTACGGTGTGTTTACGGAAGCGACGCTTATTATCATGCATCCCAGATCTTCGCGTCCACTTCGATCCCGGCGCCGAACACGACGGTCGACGGCGACAGGGTCTCCGTGACCGGAACGATCGAAAAGGGCTCTAACGACGCGATCCTGAACTTTTATACGTCGGGCGGGACGATGAAGATCAAGCTGGATACGACGACTAATCTTTCGGGCGTTACCTGCCTGTATCCGGGAAAACAGGTGACGATGGTCATCGCCCGCGGACAGGATGCCTATATGCATGCGGTCAGCATCAGCAATCCCTATACGCCGGCGCCGGCTCCTTCCGGGAGCGCCCAGGCCGCGTCATATACTTCCTCCTCCGGCAGTTCCGCAGGGAAAGAGATCAATACGGTCAGCGGAAAGATCGACGACGATACGAACACCAGCATTATCTGCCTGGAAACCAGCGGCGGCCTGATGAAATTCAAACTGGATGCCGATACGGATCTGTCAAGCGGCAGGGCGCTGGTGACCGGACGGACGGTGGCTGTGAACTGGTACCGCGGAGACGACGCGTACAACCACATTTCAAAAGTCTATTCGCCGACCAGTGAAGACCGGGGAAACGCACCTTCCATCGATTCATCCACGATGATCAAAGTGACCGGTACCGTTGACAACAGGACAAACGACAACATGCTCTATCTCAATACCAGCGGCGGCCTGATGGTGCTGAAGATCAGCAAGGGCACCGTCTACGGCACCTGCCGGTATATGGTGGAGAAGATGGCGCTGGAAGTTACCATCGGCCGGACCCCCGGGGACGGTTACTGGCACGCGGTCAAAATTGATCTGAGATCTTCCGCTCCTTCCACTCCTTCCCAGGGTTCGTCGGGCAGTAATAATAACGGCAGTACGTATATGACAAACGGCACGATCGATGACGAAACGACGGCTGATATCGTCTGTCTGCAGACCAGCGGCGGCCTGATGAAATTCAAGGTGGACAGCGACGCGGATCTGGAAAACTGCCGGGCGATGGTAACGGGCAGGGCTGTCGCGGTGAACTGGTACAGGGGCAGCGACGCGTATAATCATATTTCCAAGGCATACGGAGCCACCAGCGAAGACAGGGGCAAACCGGTCACTGTCGATTCTTCCACAGTAACCAAGGTAACCGGAAAAGTGGACAACCGGACCAACGATAACATGCTTTATCTTAATACCAGCGGAGGGATAATGGTCCTGAAGATCGACCAGTCCACTTCATACGGCAGCTGCCGCTTCATGGTAGAAAACATGCAGCTGGACGTTACGATCGGACGAGTTGAGGGAGATGGCTACTGGCATGTGGTGACGATAGACCGGAGAGGCGCGGCGCCTTCTTCCGGATCAGCGGCATCGAATACCCCCGTGACGGCGCCGGACGGTTCGCTGTTGGTGCAGGGGATCGTTGAGAACGGCACGTCGGATAATATGCTGTACTTAAAAACAGGCAGCGGCACGATGCAGATCAAGATCGATGAAAATACCAACCTGACGATCTGTAAGGCCCTGCTTCCCGGATATGCGGCCGGGGTCGCCTGCAAACGCCAGGACGACGCGTATTATCATGCGACGGCCATCGTCTGCACGGTACAGCCCGGCACGGCGAGGGTCGGCGGCGAGGAAGCGACGGTCACCGGCACGGTCGACGCAAAAACGACAGGCAGCCTGCTTTATCTGAACACCAGCGGCGGCCAGATGCAGATCAAGCTGGATAATACGACGGCCATGGGCACGTGCCGTGTCCTGACGCTGAACCGTGCGGTGTCCGTTGCCATCGGACGCGCGGAAGGCGACGGATATTATCATGCGCTCCGGATCAATGCCGCAGCCCAGTAAGCTGCAGGGAAAACCATAGGAAAAACGAAACTAATCAAACATATCCAGAGCATGCGCGGCGTTGCTGCCGCGCATGCTTTTTGGTTTCGGGAAACTGCCCGCGGCACGCGGAAAGGCCGGCGGCGTTCAATAAAATACCGGCAGGCCCCGACTCCGTGTTATACTATAAAAAACAACCTTCCATTGTCCGAATAGTTTAAGAAGGAGGAATCATCATGGCATCATTCAGGGAACTGGTCAGATTCGGATTCAGCAACACCATGCTTTACAATAAAGCATTTGACGACCCTGCCGAGCTTTACGCGTCTTATAAAGCTTCCACCGCTTTTCCGGAGTATGAAGCGCTGGAATCGTTTCTGCCGGAGGATAATGAACTGCGGAAAAGCTGTCTGGCCCTGCTCAGGAAGTCCGGGATGGTGCTGAATTATAATTCACCCGGTTATTTCCAGCTGGACGGACCGAACAATATCTGCAGCGACGACCCGGAGACCCGCAAGGGCGCCCTGGCTCATATGCTGCAGCATGTGGATTTTGCCGGGGAAGCGGAAAGCCCGCTGTTCGTCCTGACAGGATGCACGGACCAGGGTGATGAGAAACGGCCCGAACTGATCAAACGTTATTCAGAAGCCTTCCTGGTCATCTGCGAGCGTGCGGCGAAATACGATATGCGCGTGCTGATCGAGCCGATCGAACGTCACCGTTTCAAGAGACTTCTCTGGGGCCCTACGGCGGAAACGACGGATTTTGTCCGGAAGATGCGGGAACAGGGTGCTTCCAACGGCGGCCTCATGCTGGACATCGCGCATCTCCCGCTGATGGAGGAAACGCTGGACGAGGCGATCGCCGCCTACGGGGAGATCGGATTCGAGCATCTTCACATGGGCGAAGCGGTGCTGGATCCGGATAATATTTTCTACGGTCACACACATCCGCCGATCGGCGTTCACGGCGGCCTTTTCCGGCAGCAGGATCTTGTCGATCAGTTTGCAAAATTTATCGAGATCGGTTATATCCCGAAAAAATCCGGAGGAAAGCGGGCCAGCATTTCCCTGGAAGTCAATCCTTATCCGGGCGCGTCCGAAGCCACCAGTATCCGGCTGATGTACGAACGCTGCTACAGCGCGTTTATGGAAGCGGCCGGACGCTGCGGTATCTGAATCATGTAAACGGTATTTCCGGCGGTTCCCGTAAGGAGCGGACCGCCGGATTTTCATATTTTTCAGGAGGTTTTTCTGATGAAGGAAAATAAGATCCGCAGACTGTTGAACGAAGGAAAAGCCATTCTGTCTACGAGGCAGGCGCTGAACCAGCCGTACGTTACGGAGATCGCAGGATACAGCGGCCTGTATGATTATATGGAATTTCTGGCGGAGTACGGCGTCTATTCCCAGGAACAGCTGGAGAACATCTGCCGGGCCGCTGAGATCTACGATATGGGAACCATGATCAAGATCGATTTTCAGAACCGGTATTTTACGGCGCAGAAAGCGATCGCTTCCGGGTTCCAGGGACTGATGTTCGCGGATCACCGTACGGCGGAGGAAGTCCGGGGAACGGTCCTGGCAACGCTCGCTGACAGCGCGCAGGACGGAGGGAAGATCGGATTTACCCTCCGCCGGTATATCGGAGAACCTGCATTTGTTCTGGAGCAGGAGCATGCGAAGCGCGTGCGCGACGTCGTCCGGTGTTTCATGATCGAAAAAGAAGAAGCTGTCCGGAATCTGGAGGAGATCTGTAAAGTACCCGGTGTCGATATGGTCCAGTTCGGCGGATGCGACTACTGCATGGGAAAAGGCTGGAACCGGACGGATCACCAGGAGGATCTGAAAGCTATCCAGAAATACGTGATCGAAACGGCCCTGGGATGCGGCGTAAGGCCGCGATGCGAGATCAACCGGCCGGAAGAGGCGGAGTATTTTAAAGAACTCGGGGTAAAAGATTTCAGCCTGGGGATCGATACTTTTATTCTTCGGGAATACTGGAACGAAGAAGGGAGGAAGATGAGGAAGATCATGGGGGAAAGCTGATCCGGCACGGGATAATCCACAAAAAACCGGCAGTCGTTTTGTGCATTCTGTACATCAGGCCGTTTCCCTACAAATCAATTGCTATGAAAATTGCATCATGATAGAATGTTGATGGAATCCATTCCGGCAGACGGTCATTCCCGCGAACCGGAAATCGTTGATCCAGACTCACAATTACAAGGAGGAAAAGAATGAAACTGAAAAAGATGGTCAGCCTTGCCATGGCACTGATGATGGCAGCGACACTGGCAGCCTGCGGCGGCTCTGCCCCGGCAGAGGCTCCGGCTCCGGCTCCGGCCCCGGCTCCTGCAGCGGAAGCCCCGGCTCCGGCTCCTGAAGCACCGGCGGCGGAAGCTCCGGCAGCGGAACCGGCAGCTCCGGCGGAAGCCCAGGTCGAAACACTCGTTGCGGCAGCAAATGAGATGCCGACCGACGATCTGGAACCGATCAACAATTATCCTGCGAAATCCCTGCAGATCACCATGCCTCCGTCAGCAGGCGGCGGCACTGACGTCCTGGTCCGCGCCATGGCTCCGGCTATGGAAAGATACCTCGGCGTCCCGGTCACAGTCGTGAATAAGTCCGGCGGCGGCTGCGCCATCGGCTTTGCGGCAGGCGCGGAAGATCCTGCGGACGGTTCCTGCATCACCGCCGGTGTTGCTGAGCTGCTCGGCCTTCCTTACACCACAGACTTCAAGTACACCTATCATGATTTCGAATCGATCTGCAACTTCAACTCCTGCTACGGCACGATCTGCGTTCCGGTAGACGCTCCGTACAACACGATCGAAGAGTTCAACGATGCGATGATCAACGCGGCGACCCCGATGCGGTTCGCGAACTCCGGTATCGGCGGCCCCTGGCACATCCTGGCGGCTGCTTATGCTGACAGCCTTGGCGCTACCATCCAGCACGTACCGTGCGACGGCGGCGGACCTGCGGCTACTGCCTGCGCCGGCGGCAACGTCGAAGCAGTCAACGTTTCCGACGCGGAAGTCAAGACCTACGTCGATTCCGGCCTGCTGAAGATGCTCATGACCTTCAGCCCTGAACCGCTTGCGGCTTATCCGGATGTCCCGACCTCCAATTCCAAGGGCCTGCAGGGCTCCCAGATCGTCGTATTCCGCGGCTTCATCGGCCCTAAGGGCATGCCTGAAGAATGCATCAAGGCGATCGACGCTGCGACCAGATATGCTCTGAATGATCCGCAGGTTCAGGAATTCATGGCCAATGCCGGTTATACCAACAACTACATGAATGCCGAAGATAACCTGAAGATGTATGATGACATGGATGCCATCATCGCCGAACAGTGCAAGAAGCTCGGCCTTTCCAAATAATTTCAGCACCTGATTTGATTGACAAGATCAGTAATTGAATGCAGGGGCGGGGCGGTCCCGCCCCTGTGTTTTTTCAGTATCGGAGGCCCAAGTGAAAAAAATATCAGATGTAGTCTCATATGTTTTTATCGTAATAGCGGTGATCTTTTTCGCTGTTTCGCTGACTTTCCCGCCCGGAACCAACGGCGCTGTGGGCCCCGGATGGTTTCCCAGGATCCTCTGCGTTCTGATAATCCTTCTTTGTGCGATCAACCTTTATACGACGAATTATGCTTTTAAACGGATGACGCCGGAAGAACAGGAAGCCGATCTTGACAAGACCCGGAAGATCTTCAGCAAGGAGAATTCCCGTGTCTGGATCTCGGTCCTGGCGACGTTCGTTTATATCCTGTGCATCAATTACATCGGGTTTGTCGTCAGTTCCCTGGTTTATATGTATGCGATGAGCATTTATTACAAAACCCCGGAGAAAAGCAAGGTGGTGACCGCGGTGCTTCCGATCATCGTCGTTGCCGTTCTGTATTATGTTTTCTCCAACCTGCTGCACGTCGTACTGCCGGGCAATCTGCTCTTCTAAAACAAGGAGGATTAAAAAATGGCAGAAGTATTATCTAATCTTTTTCAGCCGATCGTCCTCCTGAGCACTCTGGGCGGTGTGCTGATGGGGATCGCGTTCGGCGCGATGCCCGGTCTGACTTCCACGATGGGCGTCTGTCTTCTGATGCCGATCACTTTCGGTATGGAGGCGGCTCCCGGAATGCTGATGCTGATCGGTATTTTCTGCGGCGCCCTGTACGGCGGTTCGATCACCGCATGCCTGATCAATACGCCGGGTACGCCTTCAGCGGCGGCGACCGTTCTGGACGGTTATCCGATGACGCTGCGCGGCGAAGCGGGACGGGCGCTCGGCGTTTCAACGCTGGCTTCCACCGGCGGCGGCCTGATCTCCGGCGTCGTGATGATCCTGATCGCCAAAAGACTGGCGATGATCTCCCTGAGGTTCAGCGCGCCTGAAACCTTCGCGCTGGCTTTCTTCGGCCTTTCCATTATCGCTTCCATCAGCGGCAAAAACCTGGTCAAGGGACTCATGACCGGTATGCTGGGCATCCTGCTGTCCCTGATCGGTATCGATAATATTACGGCTTATACCCGTTATACCTTCGGGTCGGTGTTCCTGATGAAGGGACTTTCCTTCATCCCGGTGCTGGTCGGCCTGTTCGCGCTCAGCCAGTGCTTTGAACAGTGCGAAGATCTGTTCGTGGAACGTCCGACTCCGAAAAAAACCAAGCATCCCTTCCCCAGCAAACAGGATCTGAAGAAGATCGTGCCGACCATCATCCGCGGCGGCCTGACCGGTACCTTTATCGGCATCATCCCCGGCGCGGGCGGCGACATCAGCGCTTTCATTTCCTACGATATGGAGCGCCGTTTCTCCAAGCATCCCGAGCTGTTCGGAACCGGTGTCCCGGAAGGCATCGCTGCTCCGGAATCGTCCAATAACGGTACGACCGGCGGCGCGCTGATCCCGCTGCTGACCCTGGGCATCCCGGGCGACGCGAATACCGCGATCATGCTGGGCGCTCTGGAAATGCACAACATGACGCCCGGACCTTCCCTGTTCCTGACAAAGCTGGCGGACGTCCACACCATTTTCGCGGGCTTCATCCTGGCGAACCTCCTGATCCTGGTCCTTGGTTTTACGGGTCAAAACCTGTTTGTCCGGATCGTGTCCATTCCGAAACGTATCCTGATCCCGGTCATCATGGTCATGTGCGCGATCGGTTCGTTCTCCATTAATAACAACTTCTGGGACGTCATGGTCATGTTCGCGGCCGGCGTGATCGGCTACCTGCTGACCAAGGGCGGCTTCCCGCTGTCCCCGATAGTCCTGGCGCTGATCCTCGGCCAGATGTGCGAGGGCAACCTTCGCCGGAGCCTCCTGATGAGCCAGGGACATGCAGGCATTTTCCTGACCCGTCCGATCGCCCTGGCGTTCCTGATCCTGGGTTCCTGCGCGATCCTGTGGCCGCTGGTCAAGGGCATCCGCGGATACCGCTCCGACAGGAAAGCGGAACAGGAGAAGAAATGATCCGTTGAATGATAAACGGATGTATTTCAGAAAAAGAGATATCAAGGCTGAAGAAAGGAAATCGGAATGAGCAAATATACCATCGTACTCAGCCACAATATTCCGGAAGCTAATTACGGGAAGTACACGGCGGACATGAACGTGTTAAAGCCCGAAAAGGAACTGGAATGCTGGAATTCCGAGGAGATCTGGGAAGTTCTTCCGAAGGCGGATATTTTCATCACGCTGCAGGACTTCAAGTTTCCGAAGGAATATATGGATGCTGCCGTGAACCTGAAGGTGATAGGCGGCGTCGGTTCCGGAACAGACAACATTGACGTAAAGTATGCGGGAGAAAAGGGCATCGCGGTGATCAACGCGCCGCGGTCCCTGATCGACTCCACCAGTGAAATGACGATCGCCATCATGCTCGGGATCTGCCGCGGCGTAGTCCAGTACGACAGAGAGCTGCGCAGGGACCGGGTCATGAACAGGCCGCTGTATTTCTACCGTGATATGGCGCTGTATGACAAGACGCTGGGAATCATCGGCATGGGCCGCATCGGCTTCGCGGTCGCGAAAAAAGCGCACGGACTGGGCATGAAGATCATCTATTCCAACCTCTTCGAGCTTACTCCCGAGCAGTCGGAGGAACTGGGCGGCGCGGAATGGATGAGCTCCGAGGACGTCCTTCGCAAAGCGGACGTCGTTTCGCTCCATATGCCGCTGATGCCGGAGACCTATCACTATATGAATGAGGAACGCATCGGCCTGATGAAACCGGAAAGCTATCTGATCAATGCTTCCCGCGGACCGGTGGTGGAAGAAAAAGCGCTGGTCAAAGCCCTGAAAGAACACCGTATCAAAGGCGCTGCGCTGGACGTTCATGAATTTGAACCGAATCTGTCGCCGGAGGTGGCCGAGCTGGATAACGTGGTCGTGACACCGCACTGTTGCACGAATATCGCGTCGGAGCGGATCAAGATGCTTCACGAAACGCTGGACGGCGTAACGGCTTTCCTTGCGGGTGAAAAACCTTACAACCGGGTGATCTGACTTGTAAAAGACGAAGAGAGGAGAAGTGATGAAAACAGGAAGAAAATATGTTTCCCTCATTCTTTCCGTAATGCTTTCGGTATGTCTGCTGTTTGCCGGTATGCCGGCAGTGACAGCGGAGGCGGCAAAAGTCATGCCTGTTCCCGCCCAGACCGGACCGACCTATGAAGATGCCGGCTACTACCACATGGATACCGTTACCGATGAAGACGGAGAGTATGACCTCAGCGAATTGTGGGCAGACGGGATCGGATTCGGCATGGTCCTTGAGGACGATGGGACCGGGTTTATTTTCTTTGCCGGAGAACTGGATGAAGTTGTCTGGCAGGACGGCGTTCTGGAAATTGACGGAGAAACCATGGAGTACAGCAAAGAGGACGGCTGCCTGGTCCTTACGGAAAATGAAGAAGGCGGCTCAATGACCATGGTTTTTGCGCCGGTGGACGAAGCGGCGCCGACCAGGGAAGAAGCCCAGGCCTGGACGGAAGAGTGGGAAAGCTTCCTGAACGGCGAAGAAGAGGAAGAGATCGAAAACCTTGACACGGAAGAGTGGTGGGGGAACGAAGGCGAGACCTATATCGTCGGCGATATGGATGAATTCATGGAGGCGATCGACGATAACAACACAGTCATCCTTCTTCCCGGCACCTACAATATTTCGGAGTGGCTTTCCGGATATATTTTCGAGTCGTGGGACTGGGAGAAATACAATGCTCTGAGCGATTCCGGCGAGACGATCGAGTACGGACTGTATTCCGAAGAGGTCTTCGACGGTGAACAGATCATAATTTACAATGTGGACAACCTCACCATCGTATCAGCAGATCCGGATGATCCGGCGGAGATCGTGTGCGAACCCCGTTATGCCGACGTCCTGACGTTTATTGACTGTGATAATCTGACGCTGAACCATATCGTCATGGGTCATACGGAAGAGGAAGGTTATTGTTCAGGCGACGTCCTTGCCCTGAATTACTGCTATACGGTAGAGATTGAGGACTGCGAGCTGTATGGCTGCGGCGCGTATGCTTTTGAACTGGATAACTGCTGGACTGTAAAGATCAAGGATACGGACGTCCACAACTGCACTTACGGATGCATGGTCGCGAATAATATGTCCAAGCTTGAGATCACGCATTCCAATTTCTATGACTGTCAGGAATTCTCCATGTTCGAAGTTGCCGACAGTGACCTGACCTTTATCGGCTGCTCTTTCGAAAATCTTGACGGTAATATGGTCGCTGTCCGGGATGACGACATCTCCGAAGTTTACTTTATCTGCTGCAATCTGGACAAAGACGCTGAAAATTCCCTGAATGAGAACGGCGCGCTGGACAGCAAGATCTTTGTATATTGATGAAAAATCATCGTTTGATCTGATTTAGACCAATGGGAAAACGGGGGAAATTCCCCCGTTTTCTTTTGAATCAAAATTCCTATTGCCAAACATCAGGAATTTGATATAATAATCGTTGTCCGAGAAATCGGCTGTGCGATCATAGCTCAGCTGGGATGAGCGTCCGCTTGACGTGCGGGAGGTCACAGGTTCGATCCCTGTTGGTCGCAGAAAAAGAAGTCTGAAATGATCAGGCTTCTTTTTTATTCTTCATACAGCCCCAAATATTCACAGGTTTGATCCAAGCTAAGCGAGGCTTCAGTCGGATTTTTCAAGGTTATACAATTGAAATATTTTCATATTTATATATTGACAACTATGAATATGATGATATAATGTTATTAACGTAAGGAGAGCAGTTTATGGGATTCCGGGAAGATGCCAGAAAGATAAAGGCGCTAACAGATGAGAATCGTCTGGCGATCATGCTGTCGCTGCAGCATGGCGAAAAGTGCGGGTGTATTCTTCTGGAAGAGCTGAATATCGCCCAGCCCACATTGTCCCATCATATGAGGCTTTTGTGCGACAGCGGCCTTGTAAACAGCCGTAAAGAAGGGAAATGGATGTTCTATTCGATCTCCGCTGAAGGGGTGGATGCATTTCGCCGGATGATCGGTTCGTACGTACGCTGCGACTGTGAGAGTCGCCTGGTTACGGAAGAAAACTGTCATTGTAAAACGGTCGGATAAACCGGCGCCGCCAGGGCAATCCAAAAGATTGCCTTTATAAATCGCCAAAACATTGATACATTTCAATATATAAAACTGAAAGGAATCGATATGTGGAGAATCATACAGGATCAAATGCTGGGAATGGAGTGGCTGAGTATGTTGATCGAACGGTCTCTTTCTCGTCTGGGACTGGACGTCAATACGCGGGAAGGTGCAGGTGTTCATTTTTTTCTGTATGATGTCGTAAAAATAACGATCCTCCTTTGTCTTCTGATCTTTTGTATCTCCTATATCCAGAGCTTTTTTCCTCCGGAGCGCAGCCGCAGGATTATGGGCAGGTTTCACGGCATTGGTGCCAACCTGGTTGGTGCTCTTCTGGGAACCGTGACTCCTTTCT
>JAEEGL016326245.1_pt1 | contig 12470 bp, 7 predicted proteins | sample 9134231 | NCBI WGS metagenome assembly JAEEGL01 (sample SAMN16246548, study PRJNA631951) | gut metagenome | biome: gut microbiome; feature: rumen; material: fiber-attached | host: Bos | place: Iran: Karaj | collected 2018-10 | reverse complement strand
CTTATGAGGGCTACTGCAACACGCCGATGGTACCGCAGTGGAAGCTGGCGCTGATGGCAAAATACGTTTTCACGCGGTATCTCAATCAAAAGGACAAAGTAATGGAGCTGGCGAACGGAATGTTGCTTCAGCACATTAACGACACGCCCGAATTTGAGGACAACGCGGAGCTTGTCATTTACAAGCAGACGGAGATCGACAAGCTGGACAGGCGGTTTGAGCGACTGCTCACTATGCGGATGGACGGCGAGGTCACGGCGGACGTTTTCATTTCAAGCAGCAACGAGATCCGCGAAATGATCGACAAGCTCAAATCGGAGATCGCCGCGTTGACGGCGGACGCGCCGGAAGAGACCGCTTCCGACTACGAGGACAAGATCACGTTTTTGAAATTCGCGCTGGAGCAGTACACGCACTTCGACGAGGACAGAGAGATACCGGACAGCGTTTTGGAAGCGTTCGTTGAGAAGATCGTGATATTTGAAGATCATTTTGAGTGGCATCTGCGCTTCGGTAGCCCCGACGGCCCGACAAAATGCGGCGTAAACGGCAAAGCAAACGAAAACCCGACGGTCTGGGGAGAGGGAGACGATCCCTCCCCCGCCGGACTGGCGCAGGACAGGCCGCTATAAAGGACAGGAAATAAGATAACCTGATTGTAATTGTACAATCAGGATTATCCTGAATCGTACAAAATAGATTATCCTAAACATACAGCCTCATCAGGCAAAACCGGTGGGGCTGTTTTTCTATGCAAAAACATGGGTCTGGTTCTTTCTTTCCTATTACAATATTATTTTTATAATTATGCGGCCGCTATCCGGCGAACTTCTGACGGCGCGGTTTTTTTAAAAAACTTCGGAAAAACAGTATTCAAACGGCTTGATTTTGGTATCGTTATATGATATAATCATAAAAAATCCGATACAAATAAACGGAGGGATTATGGGTATTCCGTCAAAAGTCAAGGTAACATCGCTTGTACTTAAACTTATCGTCACAACTTCTGCGGTCGTCGGCACGATACTGAGCGCCAGGGCGGCGATTAATCTGTTCATGAGCGGGAGCAGGGTCTTTATGTTCTTCACGATCCAGTCAAATATCGCCATTGCTCTGCTCTCCGTCATAGGAGCGGCGATCCTTATAAAAAAGCCGCTGATGTCCGGCTTATGGCCCGTTATCGTATTCGTCGGCACGGTCTCCATAACTCTGACGGGCGCCGTGTTCACGTTCATACTCGCGCCGACTCTCGGAGAAAGCGCCTGGAATCTGCAGAATATTCTGACGCACGTCGTTGTTCCGGCGGCGGCGATAGTGGATTTTCTTATAACGGGAGCGTATTTTAACATAAAGAAAAAATGCGTATTCTGCGTAATAATACCGCCCGGCGCGTACGCCGTTTACGCGGGCATAGGATATCTGGCGGGCTGGGAATTCGCGGAAGGGTGCAACTACCCGTACTTCTTTTTGAACTGGGGCAGTCCGGCCGGCGCGTTCGGCTTTACTAAAGAGATGCCTTTTATGGGCTGCGTGTGGTGGATACTTCTTCTGCTTCTGCTCCTCATCGCCGTCGGATACGCGTATTTGTTTATACTTGACGGAATAAAGAAAGTTATAAAAAAACAGGGTAAATAAGCAAAAAGACACGGACTATTTTGTCCGTGCCTTTTTTGTTTTTTTCAGTTTATGGTCGATATGCCGATATTCGATTCTTCAAGCACGTCAAGGAGCATGCGGACGGTGTCGAGCGAGGTGAGTATCGCAACTCCGTTCTGCGCGGCAGCGCGGCGTATGGCGTATCCGTCGCCGTAGTGGACGCCGGAGAGTATCGCGCGCGTGTTTATGACGTAGCTCACGTAACCGGCGCGAATCGAACGTACGACCTCGTCGCTGCCCTCGCTCGGTTTGCCGAGCGTCCTCGTCCTGATGCCGTGCTCGCGCAGGACGTGAGCGGTAAGCGACGTGGCTTCAATATTGAAGCCCATATTGTAAAATCTTCTTACAAGCGGTATCGTCTCCTCTTTATCTTCGTCCGCTACGGACACGAGCACCGTGCCGTAGTTTTTCAGCTTCATGCCGGAGGCGGTGAGCGCTTTGTACGCCGCGCGGTGCAGCTTGCTGTCGTAGCCTATCGCCTCTCCGGTGGATTTCATCTCCGGGGACAGATACGAGTCCATACCGTATAGCTTTGAGAACGAAAACGCGGGGACTTTTATATAAAAACGGTCTTTTTCCTTTGGATATATCTCAAATATCCCCTGCTCTTTAAGCGTTATGCCGAGCATCACGCGCGTGCCTATGTCCGCTAAACTGAAGCCCGTCGCTTTAGAAAGAAACGGAACGGTGCGCGACGAGCGCGGGTTTACCTCTATGATATAGACGTTATCGTCCTTGTCCACGATGAACTGGATGTTGAACAGACCGACTATACCGATGCCGAGACCCAGCTTTTTCGTATATTTGAGTATCAGCGCCTTGACTTTATCGGATAAAGTATACGGCGGATATACGCTGACGGAGTCGCCGGAATGGACGCCCGTGCGCTCCACGAGCTCCATTATACCGGGCACGAAAACGTCGCGTCCGTCGCATACGGCGTCCACCTCCACCTCTTTGCCTTTGATATACTTATCTATAAGCACCGGTTTGTCAACGTCTATTTCAACGGCGGTTTTCAGATAATTTCTCATATCGCGCTCTTTTGCGACGATCTGCATCGCGCGGCCGCCCAAAACGAAGCTCGGGCGGACGAGGACGGGATAACCTATCTCCGCCGCGGTTTTTACGCCCTCTTCAATATCCGTCACGGCTTTGCCGCGAGGCTGGGGTATGTCAAGCGAAATAAGCAGATTTTCAAACAGGTCTCTGTTCTCCGCTCTGTCTATTGCGTCGCAGTCCGTGCCTATGATATTCACGCCGCGGTCTTTTAACGGATCGGCTAAATTTATGGCCGTCTGACCACCGAGCGTGACTATAACGCCCTCCGGTTTTTCAAGCTCTATCACGTTCATGACGTCTTCTATGCAGAGCGGCTCGAAATAGAGTTTATCCGAACAGGTATAGTCCGTTGAGACTGTCTCCGGATTGTTGTTTATTATAATAGCCTCGTATCCCGCCGCTTTTATGGTCTGCACGGCGTGAACGGTCGAATAGTCGAATTCCACGCCCTGGCCTATGCGTATGGGGCCGGAGCCGAGCACGACTATTTTCTTTTTATCCGATACGACGGATTCGTTTTCTTCCTCGTAAGTTGAGTAGAAATACGGTATATAGCTGTCAAACTCCGCGGCGCAGGAGTCTATCATTTTAAATATGGGTCTTATGTTGTTTTTTATGCGCAGTCCGTATATTTCTTTTTCGGCAACACCCCACAAAACGCCTATTTCTTTATCCGAAAAGCCGGATTTCTTTGCATCGGCTAACGCCTGCAAATCGAACGGTCTTGCTTTTATTTTTGTCTCTTCTTCTACGATATTTCTTATTTTTCTTAAAAACAGGCGGTCTATAACGGTAATGTCGGCTATCTCGTCGACCGACGCGCCGAGGCGGAAGAGCGCGGCTATTGCAAATATACGGTCGTCTTTGCCGTCTTTTACGTAGTCAAGCAGCGCGTCTTTTGTAAAGTTATCGAATTTCGGCAGATGAAGATGATAAGCGCCGATCTCAAGCGAGCGTATGCCTTTGAGCAGACTTTCTTCAACAGTTCTGCCCACGCTCATCGTCTCGCCGGTGGCTTTCATCTGGGTGGATAATCTGTTGTCCGCGTCCGTGAATTTGTCAAACGGGAACCGCGGCAGCTTCGTTACAACGTAGTCGAGCGCCGGCTCAAACGAGGCGGGGGTGTTCGCGAGCATTATTTCGTCAAGCGTCATGCCCACGCCTATCTTTGCCGAAACGCGGGCTATCGGATAGCCGCTCGCTTTGGAGGCGAGAGCGGAGCTGCGCGAGACGCGCGGGTTTACTTCTATTAAATAATACTGAAACGACCCGGGATCGAGCGCGAACTGCACGTTGCAGCCGCCCTCTATTTTAAGCGCGCGGATGATCTTCAGCGCGCTGTCGCGCAGCATGTGATATTCTTTGTTCGTTAAGGTCTGCGATGGGCAGACGACTATCGAGTCTCCGGTATGCACGCCGACGGGGTCCACGTTTTCCATATTGCAGACGGTTATCGCCGTGTCGTTTTTGTCGCGCATTACCTCGTATTCTATTTCTTTATAGCCCTTTACGCTCTTTTCTATAAGCACCTGACCGACCGGGGAAAGCGACAGACCGTTTTTTAAAAGCGGTACAAGCTCCTCTTCGTTTTCCGCAAAGCCGCCGCCCGTGCCGCCTAAGGTGAACGCCGGGCGCAAAACTACCGGATAACCGATATTTTCCGCGATCTGCACACCTTCTTCAACGCCGGAACAGGTCTGTGACGGCAAAACCGGCTCGCCTAAGCTCTCGCACAGGCTTTTGAACAGGTCTCTGTCCTCCGCCCGCTCGATGCTTTCGCTTTTCGTGCCGAGCAGCTCAACGCCGCATTCTTTTAAAACGCCCTTTTTCTCAAGCAGGACGGCTAAATTCAGCCCCGTCTGCCCGCCTATGCCGGGAAGTATGGCGTCCGGCCTTTCGTAGCGGATTATTTTGGCTATGTATTCAAGCGTCAGCGGCTCCATATAGACCTTATCTGCTATCGACGTATCGGTCATGATCGTTGCGGGGTTTGAATTGCACAAAACGACCTCGTAACCCTCTTCTTTTAAGGCAAGGCACGCCTGAGTACCCGCGTAGTCGAACTCCGCCGCCTGACCTATGACTATGGGACCTGAGCCGATGACGAGTATTTTTTTGATATCTGTCCGTTTAGGCATTTTCCGTACTCCCTTTCATATATCCGATGAATTTGTCAAACAGATATACGCTGTCCTGCGGTCCGGGCGCGGATTCCGGGTGGTACTGCACGCTGTACGCGCGGTCCGTCTCGCATTTCACGCCCTCCACCGTCCTGTCAAGCAGATTTATATGCGTCGCGGTGAGCGGCGTATTCTTTAAACTGTTTATATCCACGGCGTAGGAATGGTTCTGGCTCGTTATATCTATTCTTCCGGTTTCTATGTTTTTCACGGGATGATTGCCGCCGCGGTGGCCGAATTTGAGCTTATAAGTCTTTGCCCCGTACGCGAGCGAAAGTATCTGATGGCCGAGACATATTCCGAATACCGGGTATTTGCCGATTAAAGTCTTAACGGTTTTTATCGTTTCCGGCACGTCTTCCGGGTCGCCGGGGCCGTTTGATATGAAAATTCCGTCCGGCTTAAGTTCTTCTATGACGCCCGATTCCGTGTTCCACGGCACGACGGTTACGCGGCAGCCCTTTTTGTTCAGCGAGCGGACTATGTTCTTTTTCATTCCGCAGTCTATCGCAACGACGTGATGCGGCAGCTCTTCTCCGCCGGCCTCATATATGTTTTTGCAGCTCACGCGTGAAACGGCATCCTTAGGAACAGGCGTTTCTTCAATAATTTTCAGTCCTTTTTCAAGCGGAGTGTCCGCGCCTGTCAGAAGCACTCTTCTGCTGCCTTTGTCGCGTATGGAGCGCGTCAGTTTTCTCGTATCAACTCCCGAGATGCCGGGGATCCCGAACCTTTTCATAACGGAGCCGAGCGTCCCGGCCGATCTGAAATTGGACGGCTCGTCGTTATATTCGCGTACGATAAAAGCGCCGACGGTGGGTATATCCGTTTCGTAATCGTCTTCCGCCATGCCGTAGTTGCCGATAAGCGGGTAAGTCATCACTACCGCCTGGTCCGTATAGGACGGATCTGACAAGATCTCCTGATAACCGACCATGGACGTGTTGAAAACGAGCTCGAGTACATCGTCCTTATCCGCGCCGAAAGAGCAGCCGTAAAACTGCTCTCCGTCTTGCAATATCAACTTTTTATTAGGTCTTTTTACCATATCATATTTCCTCTTTCGCCCTCTCGGAAAGTCTTTGCTCAAAACGGTTTTTGTTGTTGTCCTTCGGGATTTTCGTAGGATATACTCCGTCAAAGCACGAACGGCAAAAGTGGCTGCCGCCGCAGAGCTGATCAAGTCTGTCCACCGGGAAAAATCCGAGAGAATCCGCACCTATCATTTTTGCTATCTCCGGCACGGTGTGATGAACGGCTATGAGATTTTTCTGCGAATCTATATCCGTTCCGTAATAGCAAGGGTAAAGAAACGGCGGCGCGGTGACGCGCATATGTATCTCCTTAGCTCCGGCCTGCCGCAGAAGCGCGACGATGCGGCCGGACGTGGTGCCGCGGACTATCGAATCGTCTATTAAAACTATCCTTTTTCCGTTTACTACGTCTTTATCCGCGGAGAGCTTTATGCTCACCCGGTCAAGCCTGTCGCACGGGGCGATGAACGTTCTGCCCACGTATTTGTTTTTGACGAGCCCTATATCGTACGGTATGCCGGACTCCCTGCTGTAGCCGAGCGCGGCGTCAAGCCCCGAATCCGGAACGCCTATCACTATATCCGCGTCCACCGGATGCGTCTGCGCCAGCACGGCTCCGGCGTTTAGCCTCGCCATGTGGACGGACTGACCGTCAATTACCGAATCCGGGCGCGAAAAATATATAAATTCAAAAATGCAGATCTTTTTCTCTTCTTTACCGCAGTGCTCGCGCCTTGATACGACGCCGTCATTGCTGAAGATTATTATTTCACCGGGGTCTACGTCGCGTATGAATTCCGCGCCAACGGCTTTCAGCGCGCAGCTTTCGGAGGCGACGACGTATATGCCGTCTTTCGTCTTGCCGTAGCAGAGCGGGCGGAAGCCGTGCGGGTCTCTTGCGCAGATAAGCTTCTGCGGCGACATCAGAACGAGCGAATACGCGCCTTCCAGCGTGTCCATGGCGCGGCTGAGCGCCTCCTCGATAGACGGAGCTGTCAGCCGCTCTTTCGTTACGATATACGCGATAGTCTCCGTATCGCTTGACGTGTGGAAAATAGCGCCGGACAACTCAAGCGCGGAGCGCAGCTCACCGGCGTTAGACAGATTGCCGTTATGCGCTATCGCCATTCTGCCTTTCTGGTGGTTTACCTCTATCGGCTGGCAGTTGTTTCTGTTTGTGCCGCCGGTCGTGCCGTAGCGCGTGTGAGCGACCGCCATGGTCGCCGCCGGGAAAGACGACAGTACGTTTTTTGTAAAAACCTCGCTTACTATGCCTATATCCTTATGCGATACGAAAACCCCGTCGTCGTTTACCACTATGCCGCAGCTCTCCTGCCCTCTGTGCTGCAAGGCGTATAATCCGTAGTAACACATGGCAGATACGTTGAATGGCGTTTTCGACATAACGCCGAAAACGCCGCATTCTTCATGTATACTCATTTTATTTTGTCCTTCATCCGCTCAAAAGCCGCGCCTATGAAGCCTAAGAAAAGCGGATGCGGCTTGTTGGGGCGTGATTTGAATTCGGGATGATACTGTACGCCCACGTAAAACGGTCTGTCGGACAGCTCGGACGTCTCAACGAGCAGACCGTCGGGCGACATACCTGATAACGTCAAACCGTTTTTAACAAGTATATCGCGGTAATCGTTATTGAATTCGTAGCGGTGGCGGTGGCGCTCGCTGATGCTCGGTTTGCCGTAGCATTTAGCCATTGTCGTGCCGGGTTTTATCTCGCACGGATAAGCGCCTAAACGCAGCGTGCCGCCCTTGTCTATATCGTCGCTCTGACCGGGCATAAAATCTATGACTTTGTTTTTGCACTGCTCGTCAAACTCGCCGGAGTTGGCGTCGGCTATACCCGCGACGTTTCTTGCGTATTCTATTACGGCGATCTGCATACCGAGGCAGATGCCGAAAAACGGCAGGTCGTTTTCTCTTGCGTATCTGACCGCGGTTATCATGCCTTCTATGCCGCGCTGGCCGAAGCCGCCGGGGACGATAATGCCGTCAAGGTCTTTTAACACCTCGGAAACGTTTTCCGCGGTTATGGTCTCAGAATCTATCCAGTGTATTTTTATATGCGTGTTGTAGAAATATCCGGCGTGGCGCATTGCCTCCGCGACGGATAAATACGCGTCGTGCAGGCCTACGTATTTGCCCACAAGACCGATATGTACCGTATAAGGTCTTGATTTTATGCGGTCCACCATTGCGGACCATTCCGTAAGGTCCGGCTCTTTTGTCTGCAAGCCGAGCTCACGGCAGACTACTTCCGAAAAATGCGATCTTTCAAGCATAAGCGGCGCTTCGTAGAGGTTCGGCAGCGTTATATTTTCTATTACGCAGTCCTTTTTTACGTTGCAGAAAAGCGAAATTTTATCAAATATGCTTTCTTCAAGCGGCTCGTCGCAGCGCAGGATTATGATATTCGGGTTCACGCCCATTCCCTGCAGCTCCTTGACCGAATGCTGCGTCGGCTTCGTTTTATGCTCCTCCGAGGCGTGCAGATACGGCACGAGCGTGACGTGGATGAACAGACTGTTTTCGCGTCCGACCTCAAGCGATATCTGTCTTACCGCCTCAATAAACGGCTGCGATTCTATATCGCCTATCGTGCCGCCTATTTCGGTTATTACGACGTCCGCGTCGGAGTGTTTGCCGACGTTATATACAAAGTTTTTTATTTCGTTCGTAATATGCGGGATGACCTGCACGGTAGATCCCAAATATTCTCCGCGGCGCTCTTTATTAAGCACGTTCCAGTAGACTTTACCAGTGGTCAGGTTTGAATATTTGTTTAAGTCTTCGTCGATAAACCGCTCGTAGTGGCCTAAGTCAAGGTCGGTCTCCGCGCCGTCTTCGGTAACGTAGACTTCGCCGTGCTGATACGGGCTCATCGTACCGGGGTCAACGTTTATATAAGGGTCTAATTTCTGCGCGGCGACTTTCAGACCGCGTGATTTCAGCAGACGTCCGAGCGACGCCGCGGTTATGCCTTTGCCTAAACCGGAGACAACGCCGCCGGTAACGAAAATATACTTTGTCATTATCATATCCTCCTTATACTCCGCTGTTTCCGTAGTTTGACAGCACGCGTGCTGACGGGTCGTTTACGTTGCAGCCCTCCCACTCTTTGTTGGGCATCCAGAAATCAACTACCATATCCGACTGACCGGGATAATATTTTTCAAAAATCTGTCTGTATAAAAGCGATTCTTTTGTAAACGGCTGCGCGTGGCTGTATTTTTTTCTTTCTTTTTCAAATTCTTCGTCTGTATATCTGCTTTCCGCGTATTCTTTAAGATAATCCACCATACTGTGACCCACCGCGTCGGAAAACGCCGCTTTTTCACGCCACAGGATGCTGTCCGGCAGATATCCGAGCCCCTCAAACGCGTGACGGAGCAGATATTTGCCCTTGTTATATTTGTTTAATTTCATTTCCGGGTCGAGGCTCATGACGTATGATACGAAATCCAGATCGCCGAACGGGACGCGGGCTTCCAGACTGTTTACGGAAATACATCTGTCCGCGCGCAGAACATCGTACATATGAAGCTCTCTTACGCGCTTCTCCGCTTCAAGCTGGAACGCCTCGGCGGTCGGCGCGAAATCCGTATATTTATATCCGAAAAGCTCGTCGGAAATTTCACCCGTTAAAAGCACGCGTATATCCGTCTGCTCGTGTATGGCTTTGCACACGAGATACATACCCATGCTCGCGCGGATCGTCGTTATATCGTACGTGCCGAGCAGATGAACGACGTTTTCAAGGTACGATATGACGTCGTCCGGCGTCATATAGACCTCCGTATGATCCGCGCCGATAAAGTCCGCGACCTGTTTTGCGTATTTTAAATCAATAGCATCCTTAGTCATGCCTATTGCGAACGTCTTTATCGGATGCTCGCTCTTTTTCGCCGCTATCGCGCAGACGAGAGAAGAATCAAGCCCGCCGGAGAGCAGAAAACCGACTTTTGCGTCCGCGACGAGCCGTTTTTCAACGCCGGCTATCAGCTTTTCGCGTATGTTCTTACACGCGTCTTCTATATCAGTATAGCAAACGTTTTTGACTTTTGCAATGTCGCAATATGAAATAAATTCTCCGTTTTTGTAATAATGACCGGGCGGGAACGGCATGATCTTATCCGTCAGACCTACGAGGTTTTTCGCCTCGCTTGCAAACATTATAACGCCGTTTTTATCGTATCCGTAATACAGCGGACGTATGCCTATCGGGTCGCGGGCGGCTATATACTCGTCCGTCCTGCCGTCGTATATGATGCAGGCAAATTCCGCGTCGAATTTTTTAAACATATCCACCCCGTATTCAAAATACATGGGCAGGATTATCTCGCAGTCGCTGTCGCTTTTGAACGTATAGCCTTTTTCTTTAAGCTTTTCCCGCTCTTTTTCAAATCCGTACAGCTCGCCGTTACATACGGCATAGCAGCCGTTCAAACAAAACGGCTGCATACCGGTATGCGTTAAGCCCATTATGGATAATCTGTGGAAACCGAGCAGTCCTTTGCCCGTGTCTATGACGCGGGTATCGTCCGGGCCGCGCGATTTTGTTCTTTCAAATGCTTTGTCAAAGCCGGCTTTATCACTGACTTTGCCGCAGTAACCGAAAACCGAACACATAAAACAGTCTCCTTATTCAACGTCCTGTAAAGCGTCGTAACCCTCTTCTCCGGTACGGACCTTTACAACGTTTTCAACGTCGTAGACGAATATCTTGCCGTCGCCTATGTGACCGGTATAAAGCACGCTCTTTGCCGTTTCTATAACGTGTCTTACAGGCACTTTGCTTACGACTATATCCACCTGTATCTTAGGCAGAAGGTTCGCTTCCACAACGACGCCGCGGTAATATTCAGGCTGTCCCTTCTGCGCGCCGCAGCCGAGCACGTGGGATACGGTCATACCCGTTATGCCTATATCCATCATGGCGTTCTTCAACGCCTCGAATCTCTGCTCTTTGCAGATGATCTCCACCTTTGTGAATTTCGGAGAACCGTCGTCGAAAGCCGGGACTTTCTTTACCGGTACCGCCTCCGCGACAGGCGTGTCGCCGCTTACCGCGACGGCGCCTTCATAGCCGTAATCAAGGCTTTCCACCGCCGGTACAAAGTCCGCGTATGCGCTCGGCAGACCGTGCTCGGTCTTGTCAAGTCCTTTGATCTCTTCTTCTTGCGACACGCGCAGACCTATAGTTTTTTTCAGTATGAAAAACGTCAAAGTCATCATAACGACGGTCCAGGCGAGTATCGCGGCGATGCCGAGCGTCTGGACGCCGAGCAGAGTGAAATCCCACGTATAAAACAGTCCTTTGAGTCCCGCGGGGGCTTCCGGGTTTGCGAGCAGACCTACCGCGATAGTTCCCCATACGCCGTTTGCAAGGTGTACGCCTACGGCGCCGACCGGGTCGTCTATATGTAATTTCAGATCAAGAAATTCTACCACGAATACAACGAGCAGACCCGAAACTATGCCTACTATGCTTGAACCGAGAGCGTCAAGCGCGTCGCAGCCTGCCGTGATGCCTACAAGACCCGCAAGCGAGGCGTTTAAGCACATTGAAACGTCCGGCTTTTTGTTTTTTATCCACGTAAAGATCATCGTGGTGCAGGTGGCGACAGCCGGAGCTATCGTCGTCGTTAAGAATATGGACGAAAGCGAATTGCCGTCCCACGCCGCCGCGCCGTTGAAGCCGTACCAGCCGAACCATAAGATGAAGCAGCCGAGCGCGCCGAGCGTTATGGAGTGGCCGGGGATGGCGTTGACTTTTTTTACTTTCCCGGCTTTGTCTTTTAAATACTTGCCGAGTCTCGGACCGACCATTATAGCTCCGATCAGAGCCGTAACGCCGCCGACAGAGTGTATCGCCGCGGAACCCGCGAAATCATGGAAGCCCATTTGTACGAGCCAGCCGTTGCTGTTCCATACCCAGCCCGCCTCGATAGGATATACGAAAAGCGAGATTACGCCGGAATAAATGCAGTACGATATGAATTTAGTTCTCTCCGCCATCGATCCGGAGACTATCGTCGCCGCCGTGGCGCAGAAAACGAGGTTGAATACGAACGAAGGGGCGTTGCCGGCTTTTAAAAATCCGCCGAAATCGGTCAGGATCTTGAGGTTGGGCACGCCTATGAAACCGAGCACGTAATCCTCCGCCATCATAAGCGAGAAGCCGAGCAGAACGAACACGACCGTGCCGATGCAGAAGTCCATAAGGTTCTTCATTATGATGTTGCCCGCGTTTTTTGCGCGTGTAAATCCGGTCTCCACCATAGCGAAACCCGCTTGCATGAAGAACACGAGCGCGGCTCCTATAAGAAACCAGACGCCGAAAACTTCACTTGTAACGGTATCTTGTATCAGTTGAGTTAAACTTTCGGTTGCCATTCAAATACACCTCTTATCTTACGCTGAAAAGGATATCGGCGTAGCTCGGGAACGGCCAGTACGATTTAGCCGTGAGCGTTTCCGCCTCGTCGCACGCGACGCGCAGACCGCACATCTCGGACAG
>JAEEGL015185726.1_pt1 | contig 12470 bp, 7 predicted proteins | sample 9134231 | NCBI WGS metagenome assembly JAEEGL01 (sample SAMN16246548, study PRJNA631951) | gut metagenome | biome: gut microbiome; feature: rumen; material: fiber-attached | host: Bos | place: Iran: Karaj | collected 2018-10 | reverse complement strand
GGTTTCTTTGCCACTCAGATAGTCGAGTGTGTAACTCTTGCAACTAGAGATACTAGATTCGCTAGAGATACTAGATTCGCTAAAGGGCTCACCAGCGTACACGATCTCACCGCCCAGTCGCCCTGCATCGGGGCCTACGTCAATCAGGTAGTCGGCGGCTCGGATAATCTCCTCGTCGTGTTCTACGACAACCACTGTGTTGCCTAAGTCCTGTAGTTGTTTTAATACATGAATGAGGCGGTCGGTATCGCGTGAGTGGAGTCCGATGCTCGGCTCGTCGAGAATATAGAGCGAGCCAACCAGGCTGCTGCCGAGCGATGTGCAGAGGTTGATGCGTTGGCTCTCACCACCAGAGAGTGTGTTCGACAGGCGGTTGAGGGTCAGATAGCCGAGCCCTACATCCAAGAGGAACTGAAGCCTGGAGCGTATCTCCGTCAGCAGTCGTTTTCCCACTTCGGCATCGTGGTCAGAGAGTTGCAGTTGATTGAACCATTCCTGCAGTCGGATGACGGGCATCTGTACCAGGTCGGTGATGCTCCGCCCGTCAATCTTTACATAGTCTGCCTCTGGCTTCAGACGCGTGCCTCGGCACGTCGGACAGACGGTCTTTCCGCGATAGCGGCTCAGCATGACGCGATACTGAATCTTGTACTGGTTCTCCCTGACCATCTGGAAGAAACTGTCGATGCAGGGTTTTTCTTTGGTGTTGCGGTCTGAGGGCAAGCCGTGCCAAAGCCAGTCTTTCTGCTGTTGGGTGAGGTTGTAGTAGGGTTCAAAAATGGGGAAGCCATCATCAGCAGTATGGCGGATGACCGAATTCTTCCATTCGCCCATCTCCTCCCCGTGCCAGCACACCACGCAGCCATCATAGACAGAGAGGCTGGTATCAGGGATGACCAGGTTCTCATCGATGCCAATGATACGACCGAAGCCTTGACATTCAGGACAGGCTCCGGCTGGCGAGTTGAAGGAGAAGAGTTGGTCGGTAGGCTCCTCGAAGGTGATGCCGTCGGCCTCGAAGCGTGTTGAGAAATCGTAGGTCAGGCCAGCCGGCAATACGATGAGCCGCATCTGTCCCTGTCCCTCGTAGAAGGCCGTCTCGGCTGAGTCGGCCAGTCGGTCGATGGTTTCTTTGTCGGCAGAGGCCGAGAGACGGTCGATGACGAGGTAGATGGGTGACGTGTCTGCCGTCGCTTTCTCAAGGAAATCGTCGATACGAGTGAAGTCTCCATTGACGTAGATGCGCACGTAGCCCTGCAGCACACACGCCTTGAGTTGCTGTTCAACGGTGCGTCCCTCGTTGACGATAAGCGGAGCCAGAACGGCGAACTTGGTGCCTGTAGAGAACTCCAGCATCTTCTGCACCACGTCCTCGGTCGAGTGCTTCCGTACTTCTTGTCCGCTGATGGGTGAGAAGGTGTGTCCGATGCGGGCATAGAGCAGTCGCAGATACTCGTAGATTTCTGTCGATGTGCCGACGGTGCTTCGCGGGTTGCGAGCGATGACTTTCTGCTCAATGGCAATGGCGGGCGGTATGCCGCGTATGAAGTCGCACTCAGGCTTGTTCATGCGCCCAAGGAACTGGCGGGCATAACTGGAGAGACTCTCCACGTAGCGTCGCTGGCCCTCGGCATAGAGGGTGTCGAAGGCCAGTGACGACTTGCCCGATCCGCTGACGCCGGTGATGGCCACGAACCGGTTGCGTGGTATGCGCACGTCCACGCCTTTAAGGTTGTTGACGCGTGCTCCCTTGATCTCGATATACTCTTCCTGTACTGCCATTAGAGATTCTTTAGAACCAGCAGGAGATGATCCCAAACCATCTGTACGGTGGGTATGTGCAGTCGTTCGTCGGGTGTGTGGACAAAGCGCAGTGTGGGACCGAAGGAAATCATGTCGAGTTGCGGATAGCGCTCAGAAAATAGTCCGCACTCCAGTCCGGCGTGTATGCCGCGAACGATGGGTTCCTTGCCGAATAGTTCCTTGTAGGCCTTCACCACGGTGTCGCGCAGACGGCTCTCGGCACGCATGTTCCAGGCGGGATAACCGTCGCTGCTGTGCGCCTCGGCACCTGCCAGTTGGAAGGTGGCCACGATGGTAGCACACATATTGTCGAGGTTCGACATTACATTGGAACGCTGTGACGAGAGAATATTGATTTCGTTTTCCGTTGAATGGATGGCGGCAATGTTGCTCGATGTCTCCACCAGCCCGTTCAGTTCGGGATCCTGGCAGATGGCGTAGATACCGTTGTCAACGGCCTGCAACGCCCACACGAAGTTGCGAGCCACCTGTGCCTCGATGACGGGTTCTGCCTCCGTCGATTCCATCATCCACTCCATCTGGGTGTCGGTGACGTGGAACTCGTCCGCTACCTGTGCGGCAAACACGTTCCAGTCGGCCTTCACATTCTCCTTCACATCATGGGGGACGGCAATCACGAACTGTCCGTCGCGAGGAATGGCATTATGCAGTTTGCCCGAATGGAACTGTGCCAGGCGCACACCCTCATAGCGGTTCATGGTTTGGAACAGGAAACGTCCCAGCAGTTTGATGGCGTTGGCGCGCTGCTTGTTGATGTCGTCGCCAGAGTGTCCGCCAATGAGTCCCTTCAGTTGGGCGCGCAGGAAGAACGAACCTTCCGGTGCATCCTCGCGGGTGAAGGTGAACTTGGCTTGTGTGTTGCGACCGCCGGCACATGATACGAACATCTCGCCCTCGTCCTCTGAGTCGAGGTTGATAAGGTAGTCGCCCGTCATAAAGCCCGGTTTCATACCCTCGGCACCCGTCAGTCCCGTCTCCTCATCGCGTGTGAAAACGCACTCCAGGGGACCATGCTCAATGTCGTTGGCTTCGAGGATGGCCAGTTCGATGGCGCAGCCGATACCATCGTCGGCACCCAGCGTGGTACCCTTGGCCGTCAGCCACTCGCCGTCGACATAGGTTTGGATGGCATCATTGTCAAAATCGAACTCTACGTCGACCAGTTTGTCGCACACCATATCCATGTGGCTCTGCAGTATCACTGTCTTGTGATTCTCATAGCCCTTGGTGGCCGGTTTGCGTATGAGCACATTGCCCGTCTCGTCAACTTTCGTCTCCAGGCCGTGGCTTTCACCCCACTGGCGCAGGTACGCTATCATCTTCTCCTCGTGTTTGGAAGGACGCGGAATTTGGTTAATCTTTGCAAACTGCTCGAACACGGAGGCAGGTTTTAGGTCACTTTTATTCATTTTTAATGTTTTAATGTTTAATGTTTAATATTTAATTGCTATCTTTGCACCCGCAAAAGTAATAAAAATGGTTGAAATAATCGTCATCAGCACGTTAATAATTGCTATCTCGGTAGTATTTTTGTGCATAAAACTGGTTTTTCGCAAGGATGGACGCTTCTCATCGCAGCATATCCACGACTCAAAGGCTATGCGTGAGCGTGGCATCCATTGCGTGATGGACCAGGATCGGGAGATGAGACGAAGCAACCGACTGGCCGTTTCCGAACGAAATATCAACAAGTAATAATATCAAAACAAAAATGAAAAAAAACATTCTTTCTTTCTTGGCTATCGCTGCCGTTACTGCCGTGATGACCTCTTGCAACAACTCGACCCCTCAGATGGACGAACCCGCAACCGCCAATACTGACTTAGGCGGTGGTATGCGCATTGCATACATTGAGATTGATTCGCTGACCGCTCAGTATGAGTTCGCCAAGGAGACCTCACTCGAACTGGAGAAGAAGGGTACTAACGCCCGCAACACCATCCAGACCAAGAGCCAGCAGTTGGAGCGCAACGTAGCCAACTTCCAGCAGAAACTTCAGAACAACGGTTTCACCAGCCGTGAGCAGGCCGAGAACGCACAGGCAGCCCTGCAGCGTGAGCAGAACAATCTGGTGGCTCTGCAGCAGCGCCTGGAGGGTGAACTGGCCAACGAGCAGGCCAAGTTCCTGCAGGCTTTCCAGGACAGTCTCGACCACTTCCTTGCCGACTACAATGCCGACAAGAAGTACGACCTGATCGTCAATAAGGCCGCCATCCTGCTTGCCGACAAGAAGTACGACATCACGGAGGACGTTATCAACGGCATGAACAAGCGTTACAAGAAGGACGCTGCTCCTGCTGACACGACAAAGACCAATTAATACACACAGATAGAATGAGATGACGCTGATCATTGTATTGCTTCTGATTCTCAGTTACCTGCTGATAGCAACGGGACACTTGACGGGCGTAAACAAAGGCGCCATCGCCATCTTTCTCGCTGCTATCGGCTGGGTGGTGTACATTTGCTGGGGAACCGACTTCGTGATGGCTCTCCATCCAGGTGCCTATGCTGAGTTTCTAGGTGATGCAGAGGCCAGTAGCCAGAACGTAAAGAACTTCATCTACGACAGCATCTTCCTGAAATATGTGGGCAAGGCTGCTGCCGTAGTGATGTATCTGCTGGCAACGATGTCGATTATCGAGATTCTGAACAACAATGGTTGTTTTGACTTCATCCGTGAGTGGATTCGCACGCGCAACTCCAAGCGTATGCTGTGGACCATCACGCTGGCCACCTTTATATTGTCTGCCAATCTTGACAATCTGACGACGACCATCGTCATGCTCATCATCATGCGTGACATCATCAAGAGCCGTCCGCAGCGCATGCTTATCGGTTCTGCCATCATGCTGGCGGCCACCTGTGGCGGCTGTTTCACCGTTATTGGCGACCCTACAGGACTCATCCTTTGGGGCAATGAGGCCGTGACGGCCACCCAGTTCTCCTCTTATCTGGCCCTTCCGGCTATTGTGTCGTGGGTCATTCCTACCATCTTCATCAACCGTCAGTTACCCTCACGGCTCGACATTGAGTGGACGGTGGCTCCCTTCCGTGGCGATGATACCCGTCTGAACCGCTGGCAACGCATCCTGATGCTCATCGTGGCCATCGGCGGCCTCTGGTTCGTGCCCACCTTCCTCAGCATCACCCGTCTGCCTGCATTCTTGGGCGCATTGGTTGTGCTGGGCATCCTGTGGGTGGTCAACGAGGCCTTCAATCGCAAGTTGATGAATGCCGACCAGATGTCGCGTCGCCGTGTGCCTCATGCCATCCAGTACGAGGCCTATCAGCAGTTGCTTTTCGTGATGGGTATCATGCTGGGTATTGGTGTCATTGGCGAAACGGGCGTGCTGACTGATGTGGCCGACTGGATTGACTCGACGATAGACAACCTGTGGGTGGTGGGCATCGTTTCAGGCCTTCTCAGCAGTCTTGTCGATTCGTTTACCATCGCCGTGAGCGACATCGCCCTCTACGACGTGTGGAGTGCTGGCGACTACGCCCAGAATGGTGCCTACTGGAAGGTGATTGCCTACTGTACGGCGGTTGGCGGTTGCCTGCTGTCTGTCGGTAGTGCCAGCGGAATGGCTCTCATGAAGATGGAGCACATCCATCTCGGCTGGTACTTTAAGAATATCACCCTCAAGGTGCTCATAGGCTGGCTGATTGGCTTAGCCATTCTCTGGGCAGAGATTCTGCTCGTCCCCTAATCATCATTTTTAGGTATTGCGACTTTTGCGAAAAAGTCGTAACTTTGCATCCACAATGAAACTATCGGAACTTAAAACGGGTGAGCAAGGAGTCATCGTCAAAGTGCTGGGTCATGGTGGCTTCCGCAAGCGCATCATAGAAATGGGATTCGTCAAGGGCAAGACCGTCGAGGTGTTGCTCAATGCGCCGTTGCAAGATCCTGTGAAATACAAGATCATGGGCTATGAGGTGTCGCTACGCCATCAGGAGGCCGACATGATCGAGGTGGTGTCGGCCAGTTCTGCCGTCCCGTCCGAGACATTCTCTGCCCATGTCAGCGTGGAAGAGCACGAGGAAGACTACCTGCAGCATATAGCGTGGGAGAAGCGACGCACCATCCATGTAGCCCTGATTGGCAACCCCAACTGTGGCAAGACCTCGCTCTTCAACTATGCCAGCGGTGCTCATGCCCATGTGGGCAACTATTCTGGCGTCACCGTTGATGCTACAGAGGCTCATGCCGAGATGTTCGGCTATGAGTTCCTGCTGACCGACCTCCCAGGCACCTATTCGCTGTCTTGTTATTCGCCCGAGGAACTCTACGTGAGGAAGCACCTGACGGAGCAGATGCCCGATGTGGTCATCAACGTAGTCGATGCCTCCAACCTGGAGCGCAACCTCTATCTGACCACGCAGTTGGTCGATATGAACGTGCGTATGGTGTGTGCCCTGAATATGTATGACGAGTTTGAGCGTCGTGGCGATCATCTTGACATCCCTGTCCTGTCGTCGCTTTTCGGCATGCCCATGATTCCTACGTCGTTCAAGTCGGGTAGGGGAGTGAAGGAACTCTTCCGCGCCGTCATCCAGGTCTATGAGGGTGCCGACAAGTCTGTGCGCCACCTGCATATCAACTACGGACACGAGATTGAGCAGGGCATCAGCCATATACAGCAATACCTGAAGAGCGACGAGCATATCCGCCAGCGCTATTCTACGCGATACTTGGCCATCAAACTGCTGGAGCACGACAGCGAGGTGCTACGGTATGTGGGGCAGCACTTTGCCGAGGAGCACAAACCTGAGGACCGCCGCCGTCTGTTAACGGCGCGCGACAAGGCCGCTTCGCGTGTGAAGGATGAGACGGGTACCGATTCCGAGACGGCTATCATGGACGCCAAATACGGTTTCATCAACGGTGCGCTGAAGGAGGCCGGCTACATGACGGGTGCCAAGGAGGACACCTACCGTGTGACCCATCTCATCGACCGTGTGCTGTCCAATCGCTGGCTGGGCTTCCCCATCTTCTTCCTCATCCTCTTTGTGATGTTCCAGACCACTTTCGCCCTGGGTCAGTATCCGATGGACTGGATAGAGTGGGGCGTCGACAAGATAGGTGAGTGGGTAGGTCAGAGCCTGTCTGAGGGGCCCCTGCGCTCGATGATCGTCGATGGTGTCATCGGCGGCGTGGGCAGCGTCATCGTGTTCCTGCCTCAGATCCTCATCCTCTACTGCTTCATCTCGCTGATGGAAGACTCGGGCTACATGGCCCGTGCGGCCTTCATCATGGACCGCCTGATGCACAAGATGGGACTTCACGGCAAGTCGTTCATCCCGCTGGTGATGGGCTTCGGCTGCAATGTGCCGGCCGTGATGGCTACCCGCACCATAGAGAGCCGTCGCTCGCGTTTCATCACGATGATGATCATTCCATTCATGTCGTGTTCCGCGCGCCTACCTATTTATATTATGATTGTCGGCACGTTCTTCGCAGCCCAATACCGTCCGTGGGTCATGCTCTCGCTCTATGCCTTCGGCATCCTGCTGGCGGTGGTCGTGAGCAAGGTGATGGCCACATTCATCCTAAAGGGCGAGGACACGCCGTTCGTGATGGAACTGCCGCCTTACCGCTGGCCCACCACGAAGGCCATCGTGCGCCATACATGGGAGAAGGGCAAGGAGTATCTGAAGAAGATGGGCGGCATCATCCTCGTGGCCAGCATCGTTGTCTGGGCCCTCGGCTATTTCCCCCACGACGACAGTCTTTCCCCACAGCAGCAACACGAGCAGTCGTACATCGGACAGATGGGTAAGACCGTAGAGCCCGTCTTTGCGCCTCAGGGCTTCAACTGGAAACTCGATGTCAGTCTTATTGCCGGTATCGGTGCCAAGGAGATCGTGGCCAGTTCCATCGGCGTGCTCTATCATGGCGACAGTCTGCAGAACGAGATTTCCACGCCCGTGGCCTATGCCTACCTGCTCTTTGTGCTCATCTATTTCCCCTGCCTGGCCACCGTCGTGGCTATCAAAAACGAAACAGGATCGTGGCGTTGGGCGCTCTTCGCGGCCCTTTATACCACGACCCTGGCATGGGTCATCTCAGCCATAGCCAAGCCATTGCTGAGCCTGTTCCTGTAAAACGATTACCTCTACACCTTCATCGAGAGTGCGATGCGGTGACGGCGCTGGTCTATCTCAAGCACCTTCACAGTGACGTGCTGATGCAGTTTGACCACATCGGTGGGATGTGAGATGCGTCGGTTGGCCATCTGTGAGATGTGCACCAGTCCGTCCTGATGGACACCGATGTCCACGAAGGCGCCGAAGTTGGTGATGTTGGTCACGATGCCGGGCAGTATCATGCCTGGCTCTAGGTCGTCGATAGTCTGCACGCGGCTGTCGAACTCAAACTCCTCCAGTTGCTCGCGCGGGTCGCGTCCAGGCTTCTCCAGTTCCTTCATGATGTCGGTCAGGGTGGGCAAGCCGATTTCCCCGTTGGCATAGTTCTCAATCTTGATCTTTGCGCGCAGTTCCTTCTGTTCTATCAGGTCCTGAACGCTACAGCGCTGGTCGCGGGCCATCTGCTCCACGATGGCGTAACTCTCAGGATGCACGGCACTATTGTCCAGCGGATTCTTTGCTCCAGGAATGCGCAGGAAACCTGCACATTGCTGGAAGGCCGTCGGCCCCAGGCGCGGCACCTTCTTCAGTTGGGCGCGCGAGGTGAAGGCACCGTTCTCCTTCCTGTAGTCAATGATATTCTTGGCTAGCGAGGGACCCAGTCCGCTGACGTACTGCAGCAGATGCGAGGAGGCGGTGTTCAGGTCGACGCCCACCTGGTTCACGCAACTCTCTACGGTCATGTCGAGTTGATGCTTCAGTTTCACCTGGTCCACGTCGTGCTGATACTGTCCCACGCCGATGCTCTTCGGGTCGATCTTCACCAGTTCGGCCAGCGGGTCCATCAGTCGGCGACCTATTGAGACGGCGCCACGCACGGTGACATCCTCATCGGGGAACTCGTCGCGTGCTGTCTTCGAGGCCGAATAGACCGAGGCGCCATCCTCGCTCACAACGTAGATGGCTATTGGCTGTTGGCTATTGGCTATTGGCTGTTGGCTGAGCGCTTCTTCCACAAAGGCCCTCGTCTCGCGACTGGCCGTACCGTTGCCAATGGAGATGGCCTCTATCTGATAGTCCTTCACCATCTGTTGCAGATGGATGGTGGCTTGCATGCGCTTGTTCACGGGCGGGTGGGGGAAGATGGCCTCGTGGTGCAGCAGGTTGCCTTGTGCGTCCAGGCATACCACCTTGCAGCCCGTCCTGAAGCCTGGGTCGATGCCCATCACGCGCTTCTGTCCCAGCGGTGCGCCCAGCAGCAGTTGCCGCAGGTTCTCCGCAAACACGCGGATGGCGTCGTTGTCGGCCTGCTCCTTGCTCAAGCCGAAGAACTCCGTCTCTATCGATGGCTTCAGCAGTCGCTTGTAGCCGTCTTCCAGAGCCTCGGCCACCAGTATGCCGCAAGGCGTCTTTCCATAGACATAGTGGCGTGCCAGACGCTCTATGCACTCGTCATCGTCTACCGGGTCGATGCTCAGTCGCAGGATGCCCTCGGCCTCGCCGCGACGCATAGCCAGCATGCGGTGGCTGGAGCAGCGTTTGAGCGGCTCTTTCCAGTCGAAGTAGTCGCTGTATTTCGCAGCCTCGTCGCTGTCGGCCTTCGCCTTCACCACCTTCGAGGTGATGATGGCCGTACGGCGGAAGAAGCCTCTGATCTTCTGTCGGCTCTGCTCGTCCTCGCTGATTGTCTCGGCGATGATGTCTTGTGCGCCACGCAGGCAGTCAGAGACGGGCAAACCGTCTCGCACGAAGGGGCGTGCTGCCTCCTCAGGGTCGCTGGTGCGCTGTCGCATCAGTATCTTCGCCAGCGGCTCCAGCCCCTGTTCGCGGGCCACCTGTGCCCTGGTTCTCCGCCTCGGCTTGTACGGCAGGTAGATGTCCTCCAGTTCCGTGGCATCCCAGCATTCGTCGATGTGTTTCTGCAGTTCCGGCGTCATCTTCTCCTGACTGGTTATGGCCTTGACGATGGTCTCCTTACGCTTGCTGATCTCTTTCAGCCGTTCGTACTCGTCGCTGATGGCTGCTATCTGTACCTCGTCCAGTCCGCCCGTGCGTTCCTTGCGATAGCGTGAGATGAACGGGATGGTGCAGCCCTCTTCCAGCAGCGAGAGCGTGTTGCCTACAGCCTCTACATTGAGTTTCAGGCTTTCGGCTATCAGTTTTGTGATGTTGTTCTTTTCCATATTGCAAGCTCAAAATCAGGGACAATTAAAACCTCTGTTAACTCTCAATAAACTGTGCGGGAGTCATGCCAGTATATTTCTTGAAGACGGTTTGGAAATAACTGCGGGAGCCGAAGCCGCATTTCTCTGCAATGGTGTCGTTCGACCATTCCGGGTTCTCCTTCAACATCCGCTTGGCCTCCTCGATGCGGTGCCACGTGATCCACGGGTTAAACAACTCCTGCTCGGTACCCTTCAGCCACGCCGTCAACAGATAGCGCGGTATCTTCATCTCGTCGGCAGCCGTCTGGATGGTGATGCCGCTATGCAGGTGACCTTTTCTGCTGAGCCATTGCTCCACGGCCTTGCCCACGCGCTGACGGTCCTCCTCACGCACCGTCTTCTCGTGACTGGCCTTCGCTTCCTCGCTGTCCTCGTGCTCGCTGCCATCCTCAGCGTCCTGCACCGTCTGCTGGCGCCGATGGTCAATGCCGTAACTGTAGAAGTTGATGACGGTGTAGGAGATGCTATACATGATGCCTACCGAATAGACCAGCAAGAGTGGCCCCGTCCAGAAGATGACGAAGGGGGCAAACAGTCCTATCAGCGTAAGTTGCATGACACTGTTCCTCATCCACCTGACCACATCTTCCGTTTCCTTGTCGTAGTAGTCGTCCAGCGTCCTTTTCAACCGTATGAACCCATGGAACAGTTGCCACGAATAGTATATCTGCATCAGCGAGAAGACTACAGCCACCGCCATTTCCGTATTCCTCAGTGCTGCCGTGTCATCCAGCACTTGATGACCGTTCAATCTGTTCACGCCCATCAGCGCTATGGCCACGAGGGGATAACTAATGAGGCCGATCAGCCACTCACGCCGCCTCACATGCCCCTGCCGCTGCAGGTTCAGAAGACTCAGGCACAGCAGCCATACGCACGGCATAAAGAACAGCAGGTTCACCAGCACGCCCTGTGTCACCCCCATCTGCCGGAAGTGCAGCGTGTATTGCAACAGGAACTTAACCGAGAGCAACAATGTCCCTGCAGCCATCAGCCAGCGCGAACTGTTGAACACCCTGCTCCCCACAGACCATAATGGCAGCATGAAGGCCAGCATCAGCGTCAGGCCTCCCGTCAGTATCATTGCCGCAAACTGTATATGCTCCAAGGGTATCATTGTCGTTCCTATGCTTTTTTTACGGTGCAAAGGTAAGGAATAATGCAGAAAAAGCCAAAAAAGGTGTTAGAATTCTCGTAATTTTAACACCATATTCTCTATTTTCTAACACCATTGTGTGTTTTTATACACTTATATTCGTATGTGTATTGTAACTTTGCAGTCGCAAAAGGATAATAATAACCGCTGCAAGGTCATCCATGAACCTTAACCATTAACCATTCAATGTTAGAAGAACGACTATATAATAGAATTATGAGACAAAAAACAATTAGAATGTTTTCAAGGGTAGCAATGACGACCTCGGCGACCCTGAGGAAACAACCACCGACCAGTGGTAATCATGTTATTTAATATGACTTAAAGAAATTAATTATATTGCTAATATTTTAGATTCAAAAAACTATTATGACACGAAAACTATTCTTATTGCTCGTGCTGCTCTGCCTCTCAGTAAGCAGCGCATGGGCTGATTGGAACGGTGGAACCTACACCGCCACAGAAGACGAAGAAATCAACTCAACAATTAACGTTAATGCAGATGCAACTCTGACCATTAATGCGGGCGTGACGATGACCATCAACGGAGGTATCGTCGTAGCAGACGGCAAAACTCTGACCGTTACAGGCGGTGGCACGCTGAATGTCAATGGTAGCAACGGTGGCAAAGGTAACAACGGAAGCAGTGGAAAAACCGGCATAGACGGCGGACACGGCTCTTGGGGCTATGATGGCGGCGCTGGTGGCATTGCCATTGGAGGTAACGTCATCCTCAAGGGTGCAACCATAAATGCCCGTGGTGGCAACGGTGGCAATGGTGGTAACGGCGGCTTTGGTGCTAAAGGTGCAGATAATGCATCTGGCGACGCTGACGCTGGCGGCAACGGCGGCTGGGGCGGCTGGGGTGGCAACGGAGGCGCGGCCTTCACAGGAACTGTCACTATCTATAGCGGCAACATAAATGCCCGTGGTGGCAATGGGGGCAACGGCGGCAAATCTGGTAACGGAGGTGACGGCGGTTATTGTTCTTATGAAGGTTATGATGATGGTGATCTCGGCTGGATATATGATGCAGGTGTAGGCGGCAACGGCGGTGACGGTGGCACTGGCGGTATAGGCGGCAACGGTGGTGCAGCGTTTGCAGGAACTGTCATTCTCTATGGTGGCTCTATGTCTGGTCTCGGCGGCATTGCTGGCGAAGGTGGTGAAGG
>JAEEGL014097978.1_pt1 | contig 12470 bp, 14 predicted proteins | sample 9134231 | NCBI WGS metagenome assembly JAEEGL01 (sample SAMN16246548, study PRJNA631951) | gut metagenome | biome: gut microbiome; feature: rumen; material: fiber-attached | host: Bos | place: Iran: Karaj | collected 2018-10 | reverse complement strand
TATTTAAAAACTTCCCAACTAATTGCTTGTATTTAATTGTATTAATACCAGCTTCTTCCATAAACTGCTTAATAAATTTAGCTCTAATACTATCACTAGAAGCAATTACTTCAGCCATTAAATCTTCCAAGTAAACAACTTCTACTCCATTGTCTTTTAATGCCTTTGCAAATGCATCATGTTCATTTTGTGCATCTGGCAAAAATGGAATATCATCAAATAATAAATCACCTAGTGTATCTGGTGTTAAATTTAGTAATTCATTTCCTGGTCGATGTAATAAAACCCTCTTCAATTTTCCAATTTCACTTGTAACATGTATACTACCCATTTTCTTCTTATCCTCCCTAGTATATCTTAATTATACCAAATTAAAAAAAAAAGTAAACTCTTATTCCATAAATTATTATTTAAAAAAAGTTAATATATTTCTATATTAACTTAATTGATGATTATTTTATCCACAATTATTGTGGATAACTTTTTTTAATTATATTTCACAACATATGGATTTGTTCCTGTTCCATCTCCTCCAGACTCAAATTCTGTTCCAAGTTTTAGTGAAACGACAGGGCGGAGACCATTAACAGAGTACACGTAATACTCGCTCAAAAAGCTGTTGGTCGCATTGAACTCGTACGGAAAGGTGGGGTAGAAATGAGAGGGCGCCAAAGACCAGTAATAATCATTCGTATATAAGTAGTAAGTCAAAGTACCTGCGTTATTTCCTCCTACTCCTCCTACTCCTGCTAAAATTATTTCGTCCGCTGTTAATAATCCTACTGGATAATTTAAATGGGCTACACTACTTGATACACTAAATCTATCCGTCTCATTTGGACACGTCATACTTGGTACATTACTTGTACTATACCAACTATTTGAAAATCTATTATATGTTCCAAAATATAAATATGTTGTTAAACCTCCTCCGTTTGGATTCCAGCCACTTTGTGTATATGTATTACTGCTTCCTGTTGTTTTAAAACTTCTATCATTACAGAACACTGTATCTTCTAAATATGCACTATAATCTGGGTTACTTGCATTTACTTCGTTTGTTAAATTTGTTTTAAACCAATTTTCTATTGCCGTTTTGGCTGTCGAACTATTTTGATTTAATACATAACTTGCATTTTTTGCTTTTGTTTCATTACTTCCTGTTCCTGTCATTTTATATAATGCATCTTCCAATAAGTCACCATTTTCTAGCTCTATAAAATAGTTATTATAATAATAGTATCTTACTTTTGCACATTCCGTATCTCCTACGCTACTTGTTTCTGTTCCACAACTATAATGGTGATTTGCATCTTTTGTTGTATTTGTTGATGCCATATTTTCAGTATCTTCTATTACTAAATAATGATTCGTATGCCACTCTATATCTTTTCCATATATTGAATTTGCTGATGCATTTGTTGTCTTATTTGGATATCTTGTATTACTCATATATCCTACATCTGATACACTTTGATAATTTGTGTTAAAGGCACTTCTTCCTATTATTGGTCTATCAAGTGATGAATAAACATCGGCATTTGTTCCACTTGCATAACTATCTACTTTATATAGTGTTGTACATGTCGCTGTATCTGTCGTTTGTTTACATGTATATGGATAGTTTGTACTAATAGTTGGAATATTTGTAGCTGCATCAGTTGTATTTGCTATTGCTACTTGTGTTATCGGATTTGTCTTAGATTTTAATTTGTATGTTACACTATTTCCCGATGTACTTACTATTTCATAATCATCGGCATAGTAATATCCTGTTCTTTGACCTAGACTAGTGGTTGTTCTTATGGTGTCTTGAATATCTCTTGTTGTGCCACAGTTATAAGTTATATTATTACCACTTCCAGAAATATCAGGTAATCCATTATAAATCATCTTAATTCCGCCAGTTTCTGTGGTTCTAACCATCTGCCAACAAAAACCACCAAATACAACATTATTGTTATCTATCTCTCCTCGATAATAATATATTGGATATTGATCATTTTCCGTACCTGGTAAAATATATACTCCTTTTCCATTTGTATCACTTGATGCATTAGCAAAATTAATTTCCGTATCTGTATCAACATTTTTCTTCATAACAAAAATTGCATCTGGTAATGTCTTTTCATGAAAATCACCTATTACTTTTACCTTAATACTTGCATAATGATTTTTAAATGCATTTTCACCTGTTGCTGCATAGCTTGCATTTGGTTCACTATCACTTATTATTATATCTTCCTTGAGCCACATTCTAAGTTTATACGTTCTTTCTATCTCTGCCGATTCACTTTCTATAGTATCAATCCATATTCTTTTATTTGTTAAATCACTGTAACTCTTTGCATTTACAATATATTTTTCTGTATTATTCTCTCCTATTTCAATTAAATCAAACATTAAATCACTATCATTAAATCTTGTATATCCTTCTAAAACATCACCATGAAATAAATCTATTTCATAATATACTATTCGACCTGATTCATTTTTGCCATTTACTGTAAACGTTAATACATTATCATTTCTACTTCTTGCCTCTTCTTTTGTTTCAGGAAAGACATTTGTAAGAGTTATTTCATCTTCTCCTTCATTTAAAGTTAAATATATATCTCCAGTGATAATTGAATTACTTCTTCCTGTCCTAGTATAATTAAAATATGAATATGTTATTCCGGTTAATAATATTATTAAAGCAATTGAACAAACAATCACAAATATTTTTTTATTATTTTTCATAATGTCACCATACTTTATATTATTAGTTTAACATTGTACTATAATTTTATCAACAAAAAACTAATAGTTTATTTATTTAAACTATTAGCCATATCAATAAATATATCCAGTTCTAATTCTTCAGCTCTTGTTGTTAAATCTTTATTATGTTGTTTTAATACTTCTTCAATTATATTTAAGTCATAATTCTTTAAATTATTACGAATATTCTTTCTTTTAAATTTAAATGAATCACGAACTAATTTAAAAAATAATTCTTCATTATCAACTACTTTTCTTTCTTTTTTTCGTCTTAAAGAAATAACTTCACTATCAACATTTGGTTTTGGTGTAAATGCATTTCTTGATACATATATAAGCTTTTCAATATCAAAATAATAATTTAAAAACACCGTAATTGATGAATAGTTTTTTGTTTTTACATGGGCTGAGAATCTATCTGCTACTTCTTTTTGAACCATCATTGTAATACTGGCAAAATCAACCTTTGATTCAACTAATTTCTCTAATATTGGGGTAGTAATATAATACGGAATATTAGCTACAAAATAAACATTTTCATAATCAAAGTCCTTAATATCACATTTTATATCACGATTAAGAAAATCATCATAAATGATAGTAATATTGTGGTATTCTTTTAAGTTTTCATCAAGTATTTCTTCTAACCTTGTATCAATTTCATAACACAAGACATTCTTTCCAACCTTAGCTAATTCTTTTGTTAATGAACCACTTCCCGGTCCTACTTCAATTATTAAACTATTCTTTTCTATCTTAGTTTTATCCACAATATTGTGGATAATATTTTGATCATTTATAAAATTTTGACCAAACGATTTCTTAAATTTAAAATTCTCCATATAATACCAAAAAAGCATCAAACGATGCTTATTTTTCCTTTTTTTCTAAACGCTCTATAACTTCTTTAGCTACGTTAATTGCTTTTTCTCTTACTTCATCTGCTGCATCTTTAAGTACAGGTGTTCCTTTTTCTTTAGCTAAATTAACTAATTCTGTAGCTTTATCTTTTAATACTTCACTTTTATCTTTAGCAAATTTAAGAACTTTTTCTTTATCCAAATCTTTAATATCATTCTTAAGTTCTTTTATTTTATCTTCAATTTGCTCTTTTACTTCTTTCATATCAAGATCTTTAGCTTTAGCTATTAAATCATCAATTTTTAATTTTAATTCCTTTCTTGTTTCACTACCAGACTTTGGTGCAAATAATAATCCTAATCCAGCTCCAATTCCAGCTCCAACTACGAATTTTCCCCATCCTTTTTTTGACATATTATTTTTCCTCCTCTTCTATATCATCTTTTATTCGATTTTTTTTCTTTTTATGACTAAAAATTTTATTTATTACACTTGCAACTCCATCAACAACTTTATCTGTTGCAGAAGAAAATGAATCAACTATTTTATCAACAGCTCCAAAAGCTTTATCCACTGTTTTCATCTTTTTTTCAACACTATCAAGAATTGAATTAATTCGATTAACAGAATATACTAATTTAATAACTAGAATAATTAACGATCCTAATAAAACTGCTCCTAAAACATACAATAGAAATTGTAAATAACTATAGTCCATCACTAATCCTCCTTATTATACATAGAATCAATTAAATCAAATAAATTGTCATCTACGTCTTTTTCCTTTTTATTACTTTTAGTACTATATTTTGATGTACGAGTATTATTAGTTCTCGATGCATCACTATAATCAACATTATAAGCTAAACCTAAATCATTATAGTATTCATCTGCATCAGCTAATGTAACACGATTAACTTGCGGCTTATTATTATTAACATCATATATTTTTTTATCATTTTCTTCTTTTTCTTCACGTTTAGCTTCTCTAGTCTTTTTATCAGAAATTTCCTCATCTTCATTACCAAAAGCCTTATTACGAACTGTATCTAAATCAAAATTAGTTCGACCAGGTGATAATTTAGTTTCTTTTTTAGTAACAACTTCTTCTTTCCGATAATTCTTATCTAAAACACCATACACTGGAGAAATAATTGGAGAAGGCCTAAATCCCTTAATTTCTTTCTCCTCGTAATAACTCTTAGTATATGTATAATTTGGTTTCCTTACTGATTCAATATATGATAATTCTTTTTTCCCTTGATATAGTTCCCTTTCTGGCTTTTCTTCTCTTTTATAATTAACTGGTGGAGTATATTCAACCTCCTCCTCTACTTCTTTTTTATCCTCCATAAAGTCATCATCATCAAACATCATTGGGAAACTTGGCTCTTCTTTCACTTTAATCTCTTCATGTTTTGCTTCAACAGGTTCATGATATTCTTCGGCTTTTTCCTCAAATACTTCTTTTTCTTCCCTTTTCACCTCAGGAGCCTTTGGTGGTTCAACATTTTTTTTAGGTTCAATTTTCTTGGCAAAAGTTTGAGGCAATTCTTCATCATCCTCATCTTCAGGAACTTCTTCAAAGAAAACATTTTTTAGTTTTTCTATCAGTTTCATATGACACCTTCCTACTCTATAGTCTCATCTACATCTATAATATCATTGTCTTTACTAACATCAATTGGATCTTTATATGTTCCATACTCGTCATCATATTTTAAGAAATTATCATTTTCAATATTCGAATCAAAAATATTAAATCTCTCTTCTTGCATAGTCATTTTATCATTACCTACATGTCCTTCTATAACTTTATCATTATACTTAACCGATGACAAAATTGAACACATATTCATTAGAGAACTACCAAAATCTTCTTTCTTAACATAAGCTTCAATCTTAGTATAGTTATACATTACTACAATGAAATAATTATCATCATTCAAAGTAATATCCACAAAACCAATCTTACCATTATTATTAAGTTTCTTGGAAAAAAAATGATCAGTTTTTTCTACAAAGCTATTCTCTACTTTATAATAATACGCAACAGTATCAACATATAAATAATAGTAATTCTTATTATCTTTAACTTTTAAATTATAGTCACTTTTATCTGTAACCTTAACACCTTTAGGTAAATACAAACTGTATCCTTCCATATATGTATTACTTAAACTATTATCTACATAAAGGATTGTATTAAAAACATCACTGACACTTTCATCAGACACTTTAACAACTGCACATCCAGATATAAAGCATAATGATATTAGAAAAATAACTAGTAGTTTTTTCATTATACCACCTACTCTTTTATTATTATATCATACTTTATTATGAATAATATAGATTTTTTTTAAAGTTTATCTCTTTTTTTCAACCTTTACATAATATATACAATGATTTTCTGCACTAAATTTTCTTTCATATTCAGTCATAATGTTATTATCAATAACGCTATTATGCAAATCTAGACTAATATTTTTTATCATATACCCATAATTATTAAAGGAAATTAAGCTATACTCAAATAATCCTTGATTATCAGTTTTCATCTCAATTACGGGATTATTTTTAAAAACATTATTATATTTTTCTAAAAAAATATTACTTGTTAATCTCCTCTTAGCATGTCTTTCTTTAGGCCATGGATCAGAAAAATTAAGATATATTTTGTCGATTTCTTTAGAAAATACCTCATCAAGACTTAAGGCATCCATTCTAATTAGTTTAAGATTATTCAAATTATATTTATCAATCTTCTTAATAGCTAAAGCCATAATACTATCATACTTTTCTATTCCAATAAAATTGATATTAGGATAGCAAATAGCATTTTCTAAAATAAAATCACCTTTACCCATACCTATTTCGATATAAATTGGATTATTATTATCAAATTGCTTACTCCATACTCCCTTACAATCATTAGGATTTAAAATAATATACTTAGAATTATTAATAATATCTTTTTTGTTTTTAACATTTCTTTGTCTCATAAAACACCACTTATATTATATCATATTTTAAATTATTTCATATACTATTATGAGGTGATTTTATGAATAATCCAGGACCTTTTTTTAATCCATTTATGGGACAAGTGAACAGTGAGCAAAGTTTTGATAAACTAAATAATAAAATTAATCGTTTAGAAAAAGACATTAGAATCTTAGAAAATAGACTTAATAAATTAGAAAAAAAAGAAATTAAACCTAAAATCACTGAAGAACCAACAGATATGTACATGATTTAATAATAAATAATCATAGCTGAAAAACAAAAAATTTGTTCGTCACTAAATATACTAGATGATACAGAATACTTAATGTCAACTACTTCAATATCATTTTGCAAAAAATTATTAATTTCCTGTTCCAAATCCCCTTCATCTTCCAAATCAAATATTTTAACTTTCATTCCATCACCAATAATATTAAAACAAATAGTAATAAATAATATTGTCAAAAAAACATTTTTTTACATAATAGCATGACCAGATAAAGAGCAAAAAGTATAAAAGAAAGTTAAAATTCCCATTAAAGCTAAGATAATATTTTTAATATATTCATTTTTAATTACTGGGAAAATAAGGTAAATTGGAATACAGCACATAACATACCTCGGGCCATTAATCATCCAACCATGAAGATATGTTATTATCGTATAACATACACCATAGATAATTATATACCTACTATAATTTCTTTTTAGACCAACAAAAAATAAAGAAACTGTTGTGAAAAACAAAACAATCTGTACCCAATAAATAATATATGCTAAACTAGGATGTTCAAGTGCCATTGAATAATGCTGAGATAAATTCATCGATATCCACTTTGAAGTATTATACCAAGGTTCTATTTTTTGATAATAAAGAAAACTAAAATAATCACCTGTTATATATTTATTTAATATTAAATACAATATAAAACCTAGTCCTATAATTAAAACATATAAATAATGCCAATCAAACTTCTTTTCTTTTATAATACTAGTAATTATTTGATATAAACTAGGAACAAGTAAAATAATCCCGTGAATTCTAGTTAATGAACAAAGCATTCCGATAATCCCAACTAATAACCACTTCTTTTTTTAATTATTGAACTATCAATAAGAAAAAAATAAATTAATAAAATTACTAATATAGCAGCTAATAAACCACCAATTGAACCAATTAATTCTCCCATAATATCTCCTATTTATATTTTACTAAAAATAAAAATGAAGATGAAAAATACAAAAAATGGGCTTTAAGGCCCATTTTGCATTTTTTTAATATTGTTTAGTTCTATTGCTTACCCAAACACCACTTCTTGGGAAATTAACCATTGAACGCGGATTAATAAGCTTAGATGTCCATGTACTCCATGATGTATAATCTTTAAGATATAGACCTCTTGAAATACTAAAATGTAAGTGACGTCCTGTTGAACAACTATCCCATGGTGATAATAATTTATAACCACCTGTAACAGCAACTTTAGTATTCTGATCAACATAATCTCCAACTTTTACATTAACTTTATATAAATGCATATATGTTACAGTATAATACGATCCATTAATATTATGGTGAATAAATAGCATTGTTCCACCACAAGAGTTTTTCCAACTTAACTCAGCTACCGTTCCTGGTGCACCAGCATAAACATCAGTACTTCCTCCTGCCATATCAATACCACTATGAAACTTAGTGGTTTTATAAATCGGATGAATTCGATATCCATACTCACTAGTAATAGAAAATGAAGTAAGAGGTCTAATCATTTTCCCAGCATATGGTATTTTACCACACTTAGTAATATCTTGATCATCTTTACATCCAAGTGTCTTTTGATAATAATTAATCAACTTTTTTTGAGCATCAATTTGAGACTGTACACTAGCCATTTCCTCAGTTGCAGCATCTAGACTATCACCAAGGGAAACCAATTCTGTTTTCAAGTTATCCTGCTCACTATTTAAATTAGTAATTTGTTTTTTTAAATCTTCATTTTTAGTTTTATATTCAACAATCGTATCATTATAATCTTCAATTAAATCATCATTATAAGCGACCATTTGTTCTGATACTGCACTACGAAGGATCAAATCTTCCATACTTTTAGCGCCAAAAATATACTCCATATAAGCATTCTCACTATTAGTTATTTGTAAAAAGCCAATAATATCTTTGATTTGCTCTTCTTTTTCATCTGCTCTCTTTTCTAAATCAATAATTTCCTGTTCTGTTTTTCGAATATTTTCTTGATCTTTTTCAATAGTATCACGAATCTTACGAACACGGGAATTAATATTACTTATTTCGGTTTGAGTCATATTCCTTTTATTTTTAGCTTGACTCATTTCTTTTTCATAAGCAGCTAATTCATTTTTTAAATCTCTAAGAGTTTTAGCTTCGACGTGAAAAGAGATACTCAAAACAATTATAAATATACAAATATATCTAACTATTCTTTTCATATTTTACCTCTTATATGCATTATAACATAAATCTAGCTATAATAAAATATTTTTATATAGATTTTAAAAAAAACTATATAATCAAAATATATAGTTCATTTTTTATTTAATACCTTTGATATTAAAATTATACGTAGTTTCTTCTTTAAGAACTTCAAAATTAACAGTATATTGATTACCTTCTACTAATTTTAAATTTGAAGGTGGATTCTTGTATTTCATTTCATAAGTATTATTATTACTATCTTTAAATACATAATTATTATATGTGTATGTCTCATCTCCATTTACTCCAACTCCAAGTGTACCAATTTCTAACAATGTAAGAGTTTCTGAATATTCTCCTTCATTAAATAGGCCAATTTTTGTTCTTAATTCTGAGACTGTTGTTATACTACTTATATCTTCATTTGTGGATTTTAAAAATAATTTATAATCAACAATATTCTTTTCTTGTCCGCTTTGTGTATAATAAACATTTACTTTAACATAATCTTTATAATCACTTAATGCTAAAAACACTTCTCTATTTTGTACTCCCAATGTGTACTGATCAGGATTTTCACCATCACCAATTGATATCGTACATTTAGAAATAGTATCTGCCATAATACATGCATGACCAGTAATATTAACATTCTCTACCAAAGTTGGACTTGGGGCTGGGGTTGGAGCAGCTGTTGGTGCCTTATTTTTCTTTAAAACCCAAACAAATACACCAGCAAGAACAACAATCATAAGAAGAAGAATTGGTAATTTACTACTAGAACCACTTTTTTGTTTAATTGTTCCGTCACTAGCATCTCCACTTGGAACAACTTTACTATCTCCAATTGTAATACTTTGTTGTACTCCAGTAGTTTGATTTTGAGCTTGATTATTTATCTTAGGTGTAACAACAGAAGCTACAGGTTCATTATTAATAGTAGCTTGAGCATTATTAACTACTTGATTTGTAGGTTGAACTGGAGTACTTACAACTGGTTGTGGCTCAGCTACTGTTTGATTAACAGGTTCCACATTAGAAACTTGCGTATTATTAACAACTGACTCTACTGGCTGAGCTGAAACTATTGATACCTCACTAGCAGCTGGTTGTGGCTCAGTTACTGTTTGATTAACAGGTTCCAAATTAGAAACTTGTGTATTATTAACAACTGACTCTACTGGTTGAGCTGAAGTTGTTGCATTCACCATTGGATTCAATTCTTCTATTCCATTTGAAGATGTATTATTTTCATTTAAATTATTAGAATCATTATTCATATGTACCTCCTTATATATTTATCTTTTTTCTACTTTCAACATAATAATATCATAAGTTTTTTATAAATAAAAGAAATAGTATGTTTTTTTTATAGACTAGACACTTTTTATTTGTACAATTACACTATTTTTTTATTATATTCTCTTGAAATACTAAGAATTATTCCTACACTAATAGAACTAATTAATAGACTACTTCCACCATAAGATAGAAATGGAAGTGTAACACCAGTTACTGGTATTAACCCAATTACTACAGCTAAATTGAGAAGTGTTTGAATTATCATTTGAAAAATTAAGCCAAACGATAAATATTTACCAAATTGGTCTTCACATTTTAATGATATTTTTATTCCACTATATAATAAAATACCAAATAAAGTAATAACAATTATAACTCCTAATACACCAAATTCTTCAGAAATAATACTAAAAATAAAATCAGTTTGTGGTTCTGGTAAATAAAAGTGCTTTTGCCTGCTATTAAAAAGACCTTGTCCTAATAATCCCCCTGGTCCAATAGCATATAAACTTTGAATTATTTGAAAACCAGTTCCAAGAGGATCACTCCAAGGATTTAAAAACGACGTAATTCTATCCATTCGATACGGAGCAATAATAATTAACCCAACAATTCCAATTATACCAACTCCACCAAGAAGAAAAAAGAATTTCATATTAACTCCAGCAACAAATAATAAAGATATTATACTGATAACTATAATCATTCCAGTACCAAAATCTGGTTCTAACATGATTAAGCCAAAAACAAATAACAAAACAGCTAATATCGGTAATACACCTTTTAAATAATCTTTAATATATTTATTACTTTTTTCTAAATATTTAGAAGTAAAAATAATTAAGCTTAATTTAGTAAATTCTGAAGGCTGAATACCAAATCCACCAATTCCAAACCAACTACGACTACCATTACGAACAATTCCAATACCAGGTATTAAAACAAGAACTAGCAAAATAATTGACAAGAAAAGCAATTTATTAGCATGATTATAGTACACATGATAATCTATTTTAGATAAGATAACTATTAATATAATACTGGCAAGAATGAATACACCTTGATATAAAACATAATGAAAACTGTTACCAAATTTATACTCCGACCAAATAGAACTAGATGAATATATCATTAATAAACCAAATAGCATTAAAATAATAACATCAATAATAATTAACATATTTATTTTCATTACATCCCCAGTTAATTTTATGAGTTAAAAAAAAGAATATTATTTAAATATTCCTATTTTATTATATATGGACTTCCAGAAGTTCCATCTCCTTCTGCTATAGATATATCTGGTTTAAGAGATATAACTGGACGCAGACCGAAAGCGCCATTGACACTATAGTTGACCAAAAGACCCGTAGAATAGACGAGGAACTCGAGGGCTTTACCATTGAAGAAGAAGCTGTGAGGCGACAAAGACCAATAATGTGCTCCCGTAGTTAAATAGAAATTAGCATTTGCTGTTCCTAATTTTCCTCCTGCCATACTCATTTCATCTATTGTTATTAATCCTACTGGATAATCTAATAATCCATTTCCATTCGTGCTTTCTTTCGTAAATGCATCTTGTGGTCTTAAACATTTTATACTTGGGTTAAAATCTACATAATTTCTTTTATAGCCTGAATATAAGAATTGAGTTGATGTTGCATTTGTTAATGTTCCTCCATTAGGATTCATTCCTCCTAATTGGTAAATACTTCTATCATTACAATATACTGCGTCTTCTATTTTGTCATTGTATTCCGTATTACTTATATTTTCTGCATACCATGTTTCTATTTTATCTTTGGCATTTGATTCAACAGCTCCATTTTCAAGACTTTCACTTACTACATTTTCGATTGTCTTTCCATTTGTTAACGTGAAATACATATAATAATTATTTCCACTTAGTGTAAAAGATGAAAAATAATATCTTACACTACTACATGTTGTTGTTCCCACTGTTCCACAGGTATAATGGTGATTTGCATCTAATGTATCACTTACATCGGTTATTGTATAATTTGTTCCGTCATATGTTACACTATTTCCAAATTTTGATCCACTCGCATAGTTTCCATTTGTT
>JAEEGL013661177.1_pt1 | contig 12470 bp, 18 predicted proteins | sample 9134231 | NCBI WGS metagenome assembly JAEEGL01 (sample SAMN16246548, study PRJNA631951) | gut metagenome | biome: gut microbiome; feature: rumen; material: fiber-attached | host: Bos | place: Iran: Karaj | collected 2018-10 | reverse complement strand
TCTGGAATACGGGCCCATGCTCGCCGCCGTCTGCGGCGACCTGGACAGGGGAAGGGAAAAGAGCCTCATCGCTTCTGCCTTCATGAACACCCTGACGGACGCGGCCCTCAGGATCTGCCTCCTCATCAGAAAGGACAGCGGCCTTGACCGGGTCTGCCTTTCGGGAGGGAGCTTTCAGAACATGTACATGCTGAAAAGACTCGCCGAAGCCCTTGAAAAAGAAGGCTTCGCGGTCTTCACCCACAGCAGGGTCTCGGCCAACGACGAGGGCCTGGCCTTCGGACAGCTGGCCATCGCGGCGAAAGGAAAGATATAGATGTGCCTCGCGGTGCCTCTTAAGCTCACACATATAGACGGGAACGACGGCGTCGCCGAAAGGGACGGGGTCAGCCGCAGGGTGCGGCTCGACTTCATCAAGGAGCCCAGGCTCGGCGAATACGTGATCATACACGCGGGCTTCGCCATCGAAAGGCTCGACGAGGCCCGGGCCCTGGCCGATATAAAGGCCGCGGAAGAGATCGAAGATGAGATCAGGAAGCTCCGTGTATAAGCTGATGGAGGTCTGCGGGACCCATACCATGGCGATCGCCAGAGCCGGCATCAGGCAGCTGCTGCCTGATAACGTGAAGCTCATCTCGGGCCCCGGCTGCCCGGTCTGCGTGACGGATCAGAGCGAGATCGACGCGGTCCTTTCGCTCAGCGAAAGAAAAGACGTGATAGTCTGCTGCTACGGCGACATGCTGAGGATACCCGGCAGCGAGAGGGGAGACAGCCTCGCGAAGAGGATCTCCCGCGGCGCGAGGGCGGAGATAGTCTTCTCTCCCGCGGACGCTCTGGATATCGCCCGCGCCGAGCCGGACAAGCAGGTGGTGTTCCTGGGCATAGGCTTTGAGACCACGGCCCCCGGCACGGCCATGGCGGTGAAGCTGGCCAAAGAGCGGGGGATCGAAAACTTTTCCCTCCTCTGCCTGCTCAAAAGGGTGGAGCCGGCCCTGAGGGCCCTTGCCGCAGGTCCGGACTTCGACATAGACGGCTTCCTCTGCCCGGGACACGTGGCGGTCATAACGGGAGCCGAAGCCTTCCGCTTCATCGCCGAAGACCTGCGTCTGCCGGCGGTGGTCAGCGGCTTCGAGCCCGAAGACATAATACGCTCCTGCTCCATGCTGCTCGCCCAGATAAGAGAGGGCAGGGCGGAGCTCGAGAATCAATATACAAGGGCCGTAAGGCCTTTCGGCAATCCCCTGGCCCTGGCGGTCATGGACGAGGTGCTCGAGCCTTCGGACTGCCTCATGAGGGGCATGGGGATCATACCCGGCGGAGGCTTTTCGCTCAGAAAAGGATACGCCGCCTTCGACGCTAAGGAGCGCTTCGGCCTTGAGCTCAAAGACGTGCCGGAGCCTGCCGGCTGCCTCTGCGGGCAGGTCATACAGGGAAAGGCGGAGCCTTCCTCCTGCCCCCTCTTCGGCAGGACCTGCGTCCCCGAGGATCCGGTGGGGCCCTGCATGGTCTCCTCCGAGGGCTCCTGCGCCGCGGCCTATAAATACGGCCGGAACTGACATATGGAAGACATCATAAGCCTCGATCACGGGAGCGGGGGCAAGAAGACCTCATCCCTCATAGAAAAGCTCATACTGCCCGCCCTGGGCAACCCGGTCCTTAACGAGCTGGGCGACGCGGCGGTGCTGAAGGGCGCCGAAGACCTGGTCTTCTCCACTGACAGCTTCGTGGTCTCGCCCTATTTCTTCCCCGGCGGGGACATCGGAAAGCTCGCCGTCTGCGGTACGGTGAACGATATCGCCATGCAGGGAGGGATACCGAAGTACCTGAGCCTCGCCCTCATCATCGAGGAAGGCCTTCCCGCCGAAGACCTCAGGAGGGTGATCGCCTCGGCCGCGAAGGCCGCCGAGGAGGCCGGCGTCATCATCGCCACCGGCGATACCAAGGTGGTCGAAAGGGGAAAGGGCGACGGGATCTTCATAAATACCGCCGGTATAGGCTTTCTGGCCTGCCCGGGCCTTTCGCCCAAAAATATCAGGCCGGGCGACAAAGTGCTGGTCTCGGGCACGGTAGGAGACCACGGCACGGCCGTGATGCTGGCCCGCAGCCCCCTCCTTGTGAGCGCGGAGCTCAAGTCGGACTGCAGGGCGCTAAGCGCACTCGCTCAGGCTCTCTATTCTTTGGGGCCCGATCTTAAGGTCTTAAGAGACCCCACGAGGGGCGGAGTCGCCACGACTCTGTGCGAATTCGCGGAAAATACGAAAAATTCCGTCGTTTTGGACGAAAAGTCTTTGCCTGTGCGCCCACAGGTGCGGTCCGCCTGTGATATACTGGGACTGGATCCTCTGTACTGCGCCAACGAGGGCAAGCTGCTGGCGGTGGTATCGGCGGAGAGGGCAGAAGAGGCCCTGGCCCTGCTAAAAGGGACCGAAGGCGGGGAAGACGCCGCCGTCATAGGATATGTTGACGATGTCCATCCGGGGAGGGTGATAGAGAAGACTCCTCTGGGGACGTTCAGGATACTGACGAAGCTGGCCGGAGCGCAGCTTCCGAGGATATGTTGATACAGGAGGTAAAAAGTGCAGGAGTACAATAAGATCCCCATAAAGAAGGATGAAGTCGTACCCGTTGCGGAGCAGATGAGGGCGAAGGGCATCGCTCTCGCCATGATCCACGCCTATCTCGACGAGAACGGCAGGGGCTGCGTCTCGTACGAGTACGAGGTGGGGCCGGCCATCATGTCGTACACCGTGGAGGGGGAGAACGTCCTTCCCAGCATCAGCCACATCTACGACCTCGCGGCCCAGTGGCCCGAGCGCGAGATCATGGAGCTCATGGATATAGTATTCGAGGGCTGCGATACCTCCCAGAGGCTGTTCATGCCCGATTCCATGATGGAGGGTCAGGGCCAGATCCTGGTCACCCCCATGGACAAGCTTATCAAGAAAGTCAAGGGGGAGGAGGAATAAGACATGAGCTACATCGTACCCATAGGGCCTTATCATCCCGCTCTTGAGGAGCCGGTGCACGCCAGGCTCTACACCGAAGGCGAAGAGATCAAGAAGGCCGAGGTCTTCATCGGCTACAATCACAGAGGCATAGAGAAGCTCGCCCAGCAGAAGAACTTCATCCAGACCCTGGTCATGGTGGAGAGGGTCTGCGGCATCTGCTCCCACTCCCACGCCTTCGCCTACGCCATGGCCCTGGAGAGCATCGCGAAGATGAACGTGCCCAAGAGAGGCCAGTATATAAGAGTCATCACCGCCGAGCTGGAGAGACTGCACTCCCACTACCTGTGGCTGGGCATCGCCCTGCACATCATCGGCCACGATTCCCTCTTCATGCACACCTGGGACGACCGCGAGGCCATCATGGATATCCTTGAGGAGCTCTCCGGCAACCGCGTGAACTACGGCATGGTGACCATAGGCGGAGCCAGAAGGGACATCAGCGACGAGACCAGAAAGAACATCCTCGGGATGCTCGACAAGATCGAGGAGTCGATGAACAGGCTCACCGACATACTCCTGAGCGACAAGACCGTCGCCTTAAGGACCCAGGGCGTGGGCGTGCTCACCACCGAGGACGCGATACGCATCGGCGCGGTAGGCCCCCAGGCCAGAGCATCCAACGTGCCCGTCGACGTGCGCATAGACGCCCCCTACAGCAGCTACGACGATTTCGAGTTCAAGAAGGTCGTCTATCCGAGCTGCGACGTCTTCTCCAGAGTCGTCATCAGGGTGCTGGAGAACTACGAGAGCATCAAGATACTGCGCCAGGCCCTGGACAATCTGCCCAAGGGACCCATCAATCTCGGCACCAGGATCCCCCAGATCCCGGCGGGCGAATACATGGTGCGCCACGAGGCGCCCAGAGGCCAGCTCTGCTACAAGGTCGTGACCGACGGAGGGGAGACCAACAAGCGCGTGAGCATCCACGTGCCCACCTTCAAGAACGCTCCCACCGTGCCGACCATGCTCAAGGGCAATTCCATCGCCGACGCGGGCCTCATCATCGCCAGCATAGACCCCTGCTTCTCCTGCATGGACAGATAAGATGCACGAGCTGGCCATCACCGAGGGCATAATGCGGGTCGCCCTGCCGGCAGCCGAGAAGAACGGCGCAAAAAAGATACTGGAGATACGCCTCAAGATAGGCGAGCTCTCCGGAGTCATCCCCGGGTGCGTCGAGGAGTACTTCTCGATGCTGAGCGAGGGCACCATCGCCGAGGGCGCCAGGATAGTCGCCGAGACCGTTCCGGCCGCGCTCGAATGCCGCTCCTGCGGCTACAGGGGCCGGGTCGACAGAAGGCTCAGGGGCTGCCCCTCCTGCGGGGGAAAAGACATCAGGATCACCGGCGGACGTGAATATTACGTCGACAGCCTTAAGGTCGAATAGAACGTTATTTTTCAGCAGTTGAGCTGCAAAAGATCATAGGGAGGTAAACTTTGAAGAAAGCAAGCTTACCGGCCATAGCGGCGACAGCGGTCATATGCTTCATATTCTGGCTGCTGCTCACCGGAGAACTGGCCAGCCTGATAGAGGGCGAGCCTTCGCTGGAGGTGCTCATCGCGGGAGCGCTGGTCAGCGTCGGAGTGGCCCTGTTCAGCGCGAGATTCTTCATCCATGAGAGACCGCTGTTCTTTTTCAACCCGGTCAGGATATTCTGGCTGCTGGTCTACTGCGTCGGGGTGTTCCCGATGGAGCTCTTCAAGGCCAACTGGGACGTGGCCAAAAGGGCGCTCTCGCCCGGTCTTCCCATCAATCCCGGCATCGTCAAGATCCCGGTGGAGCTCAAGTCGCAGTACGGGCAGTCGATGCTCGCCGACTCCATCACCCTGACCCCGGGCACCATCATCATGAACACGGTGAAGGAAGAAGACAAGGATTACTTCTACGTGCACTGGATACACGTGGACAGCGCCGATCACGAGGAAGCGGGAGCCGCCATCAAGGGGCGTCTCGAGAAGTGGGCAAGGAGGATATGGGAATGAGCATATTACTTTACTGCGCCATCTGCTTCGTGGTCCTGGCCATGGTCCTTATCGTGAGGCTGGTCATAGGTCCCACCGCCGCCGACAGGGCCGTGGTGGCCGACGCCATCGACGTTCTGTGCGACATGGCCCTCATACTCTTCGCCCTCTATTCCGGGAGAGGCATCTACCTCGACATAGCCCTCATCACCGCCATCCTGGGCTTCATAGGCACCACCCTCATAGGAAAGTATCTGGAGGGCAAATTATGATCTACGTAGTATACGCGCTGATATTCTTCAGCGCCTTCTTCGCCCTGGCCGGCGTCGTCGGCATGCTGCGCATGCCCGACACCTTCTGCAGGATGCAGTCGTCGACCAACATCACCACCTTCGGCATGATAGGCGTCATCGCGGGTGGAGTCCTCTACTCGGGCTTCGTGCTCTACAATTACGAGATGCTCATCAAGCTCATCGTCATGGGGCTGTTCTACATACTGACCACCCCCATAAGCGCTCACGCCATCGCCAAGGGCGCCTATCATCACGGCAACAAGATGATAGAAGACGCGGCCTGCGATCAGTATAAGGAGGATATGGAAGAATGAACGAGATGTTTATCCTTAATTCGCTGGTCGTGGCGGGAGCCGTCATAAGCGCGCTGTACGCGGCCTTCTCCGAGAAGATCCTGGCCAGCGCCATCTCCCTGGGCGTCACCGGCGCCTTCATCGCTCTGGAATTCATACTGCTGCAGGCCCCGGACGTCGCGATCTCCGAGGCTGCCGTCGGAGCGGTCCTCACCACGGCCCTGTTCATCATCGCCATCAAGAAGACCACCAGGAAGGAGGACGAAGAGAAATGAAGAGATTCATCGCCCTGTTCTCGGTCCTCGTGCTCCTCGCCGCCGGCGTCACCGCCATGCGCTATGACTACGAGAACGTGGCCATAACCTACGACGGCTCCGATACAAAGGTCGAGAACCTCTACAACGATCCCTACAAGTACACCACCTCCGACGCGGACGGCGTGGCCTCCATCATAGTCAAGACCAACCTCGACAAGACCCACGCGGCCAACAACGTCGCGGCCATCGTCTTCGACTACAGAGGCTTCGACACCATAGGCGAGTCCTTCATACTGCTGGCCGCCATCGCCGGATCCTTCACCATACTGCGCGTTTCGAAGAAGGGAAAGGAGGATGACCATGAAGCTTAAGGACGGCATCAAAGAGACCAACGTCGTCGTGAAGAGCGGAGCCGACATGATCCTGCCCTTCGCGCTGGTCTTCGGTCTTTACGTCATACTCTTCGGCACCGTGTCCCCGGGCGGAGGCTTCCAGGGCGGCGTCATGGTGGCGTCTGCCTGCCTGCTGCTCTACCTGGGCTACGGCTACAAGGCGACCGCCAATATGATCAACAGAGAAGTGCTCGAGGTCAACGAGGCCCTGGGCGCCATCATCTACGTGCTGCTCGCCGCCTGCGGTCTCTTCATGGGCGCCAGGTTCTGCCAGAACGTGTTCACGGACATAGGAAAGGTCGGAGACCTGATCTCCGCCGGCACCGTCACCTTCATGAGCTTCGCCGTCGGCTACAAGGTCCTGACCGGCGTAGGCTTCCTGCTCCTGCTCATGCTCTACCTGCTGGGCGACGATGACGAGGAGGAGGAGGTGGAAGAAGAATGATAATAGTCAATTACATCGCTTCCGTCGTGCTCATCGCCTTAGGCTTCTACGTGATCGTGAGCAAGAAGCACCTCATCAAGATCGTCATCGGCATGAGCATAGTCGACTACGGCATCAACCTCTTCATCGTGAGCACCGGCTTCAACGAGGGCGGCACCGCTCCCATCTACAAGATGAGCGAGTTCTTCAGGGGCTCCTACTTCGTGGATCCCGTGCCCCAGGCCCTGACTCTCACCTCCATAGTCATCGGCGCCTGCGTGGACGCCATGGCCCTCTCGCTGGTGATCAAGCTCTACAAACAGTACCATACAGCGGATTCTGACGAGATAAGGAGGCTGCGCGGATGATGAGCTACATACATTTTCCCGTCATCGCGATGATGACCCTTTTCCTGGGCGCCTTCCTCACCGTCGTATTCGGCAGAAAGTCGCAGGCGGTCAGAGTCTTCCTCGCGCTGCTCTCGAGCGGCATCGCCTTCTGCCTGATCTGCGCTCTCATCAAGCCCGTCCTCATCGACGGAGAAGTGATCTCCTACTGGATGGGCAACTGGAGCCCCGTCGAGGGCTACGCCATAGGCATAGGCTATGAAGTCGACGCTCTGGGCCTCTTCTTCGCCCTGATCACCGTCTTCACGGTCCTGCTCTCCTGCGTCTACTCGATCAGATACATGGAGAGGGACAGCAGCCTCGACTTCTACTACGTGCTCTTCCTCATGCTCTCGGGCTCGGTCCTCGGCCTCGTGCTGACCGGCGACGTGTTCAACATGTTCATCATGATCGAGATCATGACCTTCACCTCCGTGGGCCTGGCGGCCTTCAGGAACAACAGGGCGGGCAGCGTCGAAGCCGGCTTCAAATACCTCGTCATCGGTTCCCTCGGTTCCTCAATGACCCTCTTCGGAGTGGCCATACTCTACGGAAACTGCCACACCCTCAACATGGCCCAGCTCTCCTCCATACTCGCCGGAAAGCTGACGCCCTCGACCGTCATGGCCTTCGCCCTGATGTTCACCGGTCTGGCGGTAAAATCCTACATCGTGCCTTTCCACACCCCGGCCGCCGACGCCTATACCACCGCGCCCGCCTCGATCTCCATGGTCTTCTCGGGCATGGTCAACAAGGCCGGCGTCTACGGCATGATAAGGCTCACCTACATGATCTTCAGAGCGATGGACAAGTCGTCCGTGCAGCTGCTGATGGTCATCTTCGGCGTGATCACCATGTTCGTGGGCGTCACCATGGCCCTGGCCCAGCATGACTTCAAGAGGCTCCTTGCCTTCCACTCCATCTCGCAGATAGGCTACGTCATCACCGCGGCCGGTCTGGGCAGCGCCCTGGGCCTCACCGCCGGTCTCTTCCACGCCATGAACCATACCCTCTTCAAGGGCCTGCTCTTCCTCTGCGCGGGAGCCGTCTTCTACGCGACCGGGACCACCAACCTCGACAGGCTGGGCGGTCTCTCGAAGAAGATGCCCAAGACCACGATATGCTTCCTGATCGGAGCCTTCTCGATCTCGGGACTGCCTCCCTTCAACGGCTTCGCCTCCAAGTGGCTGGTCTATCAGGCGGTCTACGAAAAGGCCGTGACCAGCGGCAATATCTTCTACGCTTTCGCGACCGTGGCCGCCGTGGTCGTCTCGGTCATGACCCTGGCCTCTTTCATCAAGGTCACGCAGGCAGTATTCTTCGGACAGCTGCCCGCCGCTCTTGAGGACACGCGCGAGGTCCCGGCGCTGATGAGACTGCCCATGTGGATCATGTCCTGCCTCTGCGTCCTCACCGGCGTCTTCTACGACCAGGTGAGCAAGTGGCTCCTCATGCCCGCCGCGAACGCTACGCTCAACGTTTCCGACTACATCGACAAAATGATGGGCGAGGGCTACGCCGCGGGAGCCGGCGTGGTCAACATCCCCGCCTTCGCTCCCAGGTTCAGCTTCTGGAACCCGGTGCTCTGGCTCCTGCTCTTCGTGATCGTTCTCGCCGCCTTCTGCCTGGCCATCATCGGCAGCAAGGGCGACAGGGCGCAGATCAGCGCCGCGCCCGAGGACGCCGTCGACGGCAAGTACGCGACCTTCTTCAGCGGTGAAAAGAGCCTGCCCTCGCACGTCTCCGGCAGCGACCTCTTCTGGGGCTTCAAGAAGAACTGGAAGGGCTACTTCAAGGTCATGGACGACATACACTCCGGCAGGGTCAACGATTACGCCCTCTACGTGGTCGCCGCGGCCGCTCTGGTCACCGTCTTCATGTTCGGCTTCGTGCGTTAAGGGAGGAGAATGAAAATGGAATATCTTAAGATCATATTTAACATTCTCGTCTTCCCCGGCTGCCTCTTCGTCGGCGCTGTGGGACTGCTGCTCGCCGGACTCGATAGAAAGGTGCTGGCCAGGATGCAGAAGAGGGTAGGGCCTCCCGTCATCCAGCCCCTCTACGATTTTCTGAAGCTTCTGGGAAAGGAGACCATAGTTCCCAAGGCCGCCAACAGAAAGGTCTTTTTAGCGGCCCCCGTGGTCGGCTTCTCGGCCCTGGTGGTCACGGCCCTCTTCCTTCCCGTGCTCGGCTACAGAGCCTTTGAAGGCAGCGCCGACCTCATAGTCCTGCTCTACCTCCTCACCATACCGGCCGTCGCCCTCATCGTGGGCGGCAGCTCCTCCGGCAATCCCTACGCCGGCATAGGCATCTCCCGCGAGATGGTCACCGTGATGAGCTACGAGCTGCCCCTGATCTGCATAATGCTGGCCGTGGCCAGAAAGGTCGGGGGAAGCAGCCTCTGCTTCTCTCTCTCCGAGATCGCGGCCTATCAGCAGGCCAACGGTTCCCTCCTGGGAAGCGTCGCCCTGATGCCCGCGGCCGTCGCCATGCTGCTGGTCATCCCCGCCGAGGTCGGGACCCAGCCCTTCGACGTGGCCGAGGCCGAGACCGAGATCCTCGAGGGACCGCTGATCGAGTACAGCGGCGCGCCCCTGGCGGTCTTCAAGCTCAATACGGCCATGAAGATGTACATCATGACGACCCTCTTCAGCGCTCTCTTCCTGGGCGGCCTCGCCACCGGCGTCACCGCTCTGGACGCCCTGATCCAGGTCCTGCTGTGCATAGCCCTGACCCTGATCTGCATCACCACCGTCCACGCGGTGACCGCCAGACTCAAGGTCGAGCACCTCTTCAAGTTCTACTGGACCGTCGTCGCCGGCCTTTCGGCCCTCAGCCTGGTCCTCGTGTGGCTCGGGTTTTAGGAGGTTTTAAGATGATCAAAAAAGCGATAGCAAACAGCATGCAGAGATCGCCCTGGCTCTACCACGTCAATACCGGTTCCTGCAACGGCTGCGACATAGAGCTGGTAGCCTGCCTCACCCCCCGCTACGACGTAGAGCGCTTCGGCTTCAAGCTGGCCGGCAGCCCCCGTCACGCCGACATCGTGGTCGTGAGCGGGCCTGTCACCAGCCAGTCCAAGGAGAGACTGCTCAGGACCCTCGAGCAGGTCCCCAAGCCCTACTGCATAGTGACCCTGGGCTCCTGCCCCCAGTCCGGCAACGTCTTTAAGGGCAGCTACTCGGTGGAAGCTCCCATCGAGAAGTTCTGCCACGTGGACGTGGCCATCGCGGGCTGCACCGTAAAGCCCGAAGCCGTCGTTGCCGGCCTATACAGGGCCACCGAGATACTTAAGGCAAAGAGGGAGGCGATGAACAAATGATGTTCCCGTTCATTAAGGAGGCCATGACCAATCTGTTCTCAAGGCCCAGCACCGAGAACTTCCCGGCCCAGCCCGTCGCCGCCAAGCCCAATTACAGGGGGCGCATAAGCTACGATCCCGAAAAATGCGTCAACTGCGGCATGTGCGTCAAGGTATGCTCTCCCGCCGCCATCACCCGCGAATATAAAGACGTCGAGGGCGGGCAGGAGATCACCTATCATTTCGACCTCACCTCCTGCACCTTCTGCGGCACCTGCCAGGATTTCTGCGAAGAGAAGGCCATCGTCCTCACCGACGATTACCTGATGTTCGCCGAAGACCCGAAGGACCTGATAGTCTCAGGCACCCGCTTCAAAGAGAAGGTCAAGGGAAAGCTCAGCTGCGGCGAGGGCTGCGTATACTGCGGCCTCTGCGCCAGGAACTGCCCCCAGAACGCCATCACCGTCGACAGGGCGACGAAGACCTGGACCGTGGACCACGAGAAGTGCGTACAGTGCGGCAAGTGCATAGAAAAGTGCCCGAAGAAGGTCCTGAGCTTCGCCGAGCCCGCGCCCGAAGGCGTGATCCTGGGGCCCGACTGCATCTACTGCGGTCTCTGCGCGAGAAAGTGCCCGGTCGGCGCCATCACCGTCGACAGGCCCTCCAAGAGCTGGACCATCGACCGCGAGAAGTGCGTGCAGTGCGGCCTGTGCGTAAAGAACTGCCCCAAGAAGACCCTTTCCATGGGACCGATAGAATAGGCCCCGGCTTAAAAGCAGCGATAAAAGAGGATGCCCCGGCGGGCATCCTCTTTAAATATCTCCGTTTTTCGGGCGGGAAGGGCGCTTCAGCGCTCCTCCATCGCCGCGATGCACTCGTCAGTGGTGATGACGTGGCAGTAGATGTTGTTCAGTATCGTGAGCTCGTTCCTCTGTATCTCTTCTGTCGCGGCGCGGCAGGCGTCCTCGATGAGCCAGACCTTAAAGCTCTCGTCGGCGAGGCTCCTCACGGTGCCGGATACGCACTGGTCGGTCAAAACTCCCGTGACCACCACGGTGTCTATGCCCATGTTGAAGAGGGTGAGGCGCAGATTGGTGCCGGTAAGGGCGCTGTCGGTGGTCTTTACGACGACGATCTCGTCTTCTTTGGGGGCAAGCCCGGGCAGGATCTCGGCCCTGGGGTCGCCCGGGGGAAGCAGTAGCTCGTTGTAGCCGCTGGCCTTCTGGTCGAGAGAGCGGTCTCTTCCGTCCTTTCTTCTTCCCTGTATCTTGGCGAAGAAGACGTCGAGGCCTCTTTTCCGGAAATATTCGAGCAGCCTGATGTTGTTCGGCAGGACGGTCTCGTCTATGGCCCTGTAGAACTGCTCCCAGCGAGCCTTCTCAGCCTGCTCTTCGGGGCTGTCCCCGTATTCGGGCCTCGTCACGAAGACGTGCTGCATGTCGATGATGAGCAGGGCGGTCTTCTGCGGGTCTATCTCCACCGTGCCGAGATCTTTGTCGTTCTCATAATAGAAGGAAACATATCTGTCGTTCACTCTCATGGCCGCGTCCCTTTCTGATCGATATCGGATCTGAGCGCCGGCGGACCGCGGATAAGCGCGGGGCCGCGCCGGGCTTCTTAAATGGCGGTAAAAGCGGAGGGCTGCCGGAGCTCGCGCTCCATATAGGTCCTTCCTTCAAGAGTCTTCCAGCGCAGGACCCCGTCCTCAAGCGTCATGTACGACCTCTCGGAGCCTTCTTTGGGTATCGAGACCGAGCCCGGATTGCAGCAGAGCACGCCCCCGTTCTCCTCGCACAGGGGCACGTGGGTGTGGCCGTAGAGCAGCACGTCGCCCTGCCTTAGGGGAGGCAGCTTGCCCTTGTTGTACACGTGGCCGTGGGTCGCGAATATCATGCGCTCCCCGGCCGGCAGCAGCATGTATTCGGCCATGACGGGAAAGTTCAGGACCATCTGGTCCACCTCGGCCTCGCAGTTGCCGCGTATCCCGTAGACGGGGATCTCAAGGCCGTTCAGCATGGCGATGACCTTCTTGGGAGCGTATTCCTCCGGCAGGTCGTTCCTGGGGCCGTGGTAGAGCACGTCCCCCAGCAGCAGGAGCCTGTCCGGCTCTTCCTTTTTCAGCGCCTCCATCAGCTTGCCGCACCAGAGGGCGGA